>Ga0181534_10002339_pt1 | contig 11797 bp, 14 predicted proteins | sample PEATcosm2014_Bin_37_FD_119758 | JGI IMG/M metagenome (GOLD analysis project Ga0181534, IMG submission 119758) | Peatland microbial communities from MTU Mesocosm Facility, Houghton, MI, USA - PEATcosm2014_Bin17_10_metaG | ecosystem: Environmental > Terrestrial > Soil > Wetlands > Peat | place...
GACGTCGACACGATCGAGTACGTGATCTATGGCGCAGCCGGTGAGCTGCCAAGCCTGCCGGCGCTCGAGGCGAGCGTCGGCGACTGTCTCGTGACCGTGCGAACAAGCGAGATCGCTGACGACTGGTCCGAACGCTGGCGCGAGTTCCACCGGCCGATCGACGTCGCGCAGCGCCTCCACCTGCGGCCGCCCTGGCATCCACCGCCGTCAGCGCCGGGGCTGATCGACATCGTCATTGAGCCCGGACAGGCCTTCGGCACAGGCGCGCACGCAACCAGCCGGCTCTGCCTTGAGCTGCTCGTGTCGCTCAAGAACGATGGCGTGGCGCGCGGCGGGCTGCTCGACGTCGGCTGCGGCTCGGGCATCCTCGCGATCACCGCCGCGAAGCTCGGCTTCGACCCGGTCATGGCGCTCGACAACGATCCTGCGTGTCTCGAGGCGAGCCGGGCGAACGCGACCGCGAACCGGACGTCGATCGATGTCCGCGCCTGGGATCTGCGCCGCGACGTGCTCCCGTCGACGAGCACGGTTGTCGCCAACCTGCTGCTGCCACTGTTGCTCCTGCTCTCCGAGCGACTCGTGCAGCGACCGGATCGACTGATCGCCTCGGGGCTGCTCGCCGGACAGTCCGGCGAGCTCGAGCGTGAGCTAGAGGCGCGCCACCAGCTGCGCCGGGCGGCGAGCCTGCGCGACCAAGACTGGCTCGCGGTGCTCTTCGTCGCCGCCGCTCCGCGCGTATCCTCTGATCTGGCATGAGCATCATCGATGACGTGAAGAGTGACCTGGCCTTGGCGATGAAGGCGGGCGAGAAGGAGCGCGTGGGCACCCTGAGGCTCCTGCTCTCCGAGCTGCAGAAGGCGGCCAAGGAGGGCTCGAGTGACGAGCTCGCGGTGCTCCGCCGCGAGCGCAAGCGCCGCGCCGAGGCTGAGCGTGCGTTTCGCGACGGCGGCCGCGAGGATCTCGCCGCGAGCGAGTCGCGCGAGGCGGTGTTGATCGGTGCGTATCTTCCGGCGGAGCTCGACGACGGCCAGTTGCGTGACATCGTGGCTCGCGCTGTCGCCGAGAGCGGTGCCAGCTCTCCGCAGGAGCTTGGCAAGGTGATGCCGATTGCGATGGCTGAAGTGGCCGGCCGCGCCGACGGTCGGCGGGTCTCCGAGCAGGTGCGCGAAGCGCTCAGCACGGCGTGAGAAGCCAGCTCGAGCTGCCGAACGACTTCGCGGCGGCGCTTGCCGGCAACCATGACGAACTCCTGCGGGCGCTCGAGCGCCAACTCGCCTGTCGCGTCTTCCTCCGCGGCAACCGCATGACCTTCGACGGGGAGGCGGGCGACGTGGATGAAGCAGCTCGCACCGTCGCGGAGCTCGTGCGGTTGAGTGAGCGCGGTCACGCGCTTTCGGAGGCGACGATTGCGACCGTTCGCGGTGCGATCGACTCCGACGATTCGCCGGCGCAGATGCTCGACGACGTCGTCTGGAGTCATCGTGGCCGGCAGATCGCGCCGAAGACGGTCGGTCAGAAGCGATACGTCGAGGCGATCCGCAACAACACGATTGCGTTCGGCATCGGTCCCGCCGGCACCGGCAAGACATTCCTGGCGGTGGCGATGGCAGCCGCCGCGCTCTCGCGGCGCGAGGTGAGCCGGCTGATCCTGACGCGACCGGCCGTCGAGGCCGGCGAGCGGCTCGGCTTCCTGCCGGGTGATCTGATGGCGAAGATCGATCCCTATCTGCGGCCGCTGTTCGACGCGCTCAACGACATGATCGACCCGGAGAAGGTCACGCAGCACATCGAGCGCGGCGTGATCGAGATTGCGCCGCTCGCATTCATGCGTGGCCGCAGCCTCAACAACTCGTTCGTGATTCTCGACGAGGCCCAGAACACAACGCCGGAACAGATGAAGATGTTCCTGACGCGGCTCGGATTCGGCTCGAAGATGGTCGTCACGGGCGACATTACCCAGGTCGACCTGCCGCGCGAGCAACAGTCGGGTTTGGTCGTCGTCGGCGAGATTCTGGCTGATGTCGAGGGCGTCGAGTTCGTAACGCTCGGCGGCGGCGATGTCGTCCGCCATCGCCTGGTCCAGCGGATCGTCGAGGCCTACGACGGCCACGCGCTGCGCGCCGCACCGGACCTCGCCACGAAGCGAGCGCGGACCTAGCCTGGATGCTGGAGGTCGACGTGGTCGGCGAGCGGCCGCTGCTGCTGGCCGCGGCTGAAGTCGAGCGCCTGGCTGATCTGGCGGCCGCAAGCGCCGGCATCCGCGACGGCCATCTTGCGGTGCAGTTCGTCGATGCCGAAGCGATCATGGCGCTCAACGTCGAGCACCGTGGCAAGGCTGAGCCGACCGACGTGCTGTCGTTCCCGATCGACGGCGATATGCCGGTGACGGCCGGTCCGCGCGAGCTGGGCGACGTCGTGATCTGTCCCGAGCAGACGGTCGATCTGCGTGAGGCGGTCGTGCACGGTGTGCTGCACCTCGTCGGCATGGACCACGAGGCTGACTCCGGGGAGATGCTCGCGCTGCAGGCTGAGCTTTTGAGCTGGTGAGCGCGGCCGGCGCCGCTGACTCCGGCGACGCCGCCCTGCCCGGGGCCGGCGATGCGACGCGTGCCGGGTTCGTGGCTCTGGCCGGGAGACCGAACGTCGGCAAGTCGACGCTGACCAACGCGATCGTCGGCACCAAGGTGGCGATCGTGTCCGATCGCCCGCAGACCACGCGACGGGCGATTCGCGGCGTTGCGACCGGGCCGGATTGGCAGCTCGTCCTGATCGATCTGCCTGGCGTGCAGCGTCCCCGGGATGCGCTGACTGAACGGATGGCGAACCGCGTCGAGTACGAGATCGCCGAGGCGGACGCGGTGCTGTTCGTGCTGAACGGCGACGAGAGGATCGGCGCCGGCGATCGGCGAATCGCGGCGCGGCTCGCGGACTCCACGGTTCCGGTGACGGTCGCCGTGAACAAGGTTGATCGACTGACGCGCGAGCGGCAGGCCCAGGCATTGTTGAAGGCGGCGGAGATCGCCCCGCTGCGGGCCGAGCTCTTTCCAGTCTCGGCCAAGACCGGTGCCGGCCTCGAAGCGCTGGTCGCGCATCTTGTCGCCCAGCTCCCGGCGAGCCCACTTCTCTATGAGCGGGGGCAGCATTCCGATCTTGCGCGCGCTGAATTGCTCGCCGAGCTGATTCGCGAGCAGGTGCTGCGTCGCACCTTCCAGGAGCTTCCGCACGTCGTCGGCGTCGTCGTCGAGGACATCCGGCCCGGTGAGCGCAATCCCGAGCTGACACGAATTGATGCGCTCGTGTGGGTCGAAACAGAGTCCCAGAAGGCAATCGTCGTCGGCCACGGTGGGCGCATGATCAAGACGATTGGCACCGCCGCACGGCGCGAGCTGGAGCGCGAGCTAGCCGGTCGCGTTTATCTATCCCTGAGCGTCCGGGTTCGCCGCCACTGGCGTACTGACGACGCTCTCCTGGATCGCCTGGGAATCGACTAGTGGACCCTGCCGTTTAACATCGGACGATGGACAGCGAGATCGTCTACGACGAGCGCGGGCTCGTCCCATGCGTCGTGCAGGACTGGAACACGGGCGAGGTGCTGATGCTCGCCTACACGTCAGCCAGCGCGATCGAGCGCACGCGCGCGACCGGCGAGCTCCACCTCTGGAGCCGCTCGCGCGACGAGCTCTGGCACAAGGGTGCGACGAGCGGCAACACGCAGAACGTGCGCGCGCTGCGCATCGACTGCGACGGCGACGCGGTGCTCGCCCTCGTCGAGCCCGCCGGTCCGGCCTGCCACACGGGCGAGCGCACCTGCTTTCACCGTGGCGAGTTCGAGCCGGCGGCTCCGCACGAGGTGCTGCCAGCGCTCGAGCGGACGCTCGCCGAGCGCGCGCTCGAGCGGCCCTCGGGGTCCTACACGGTCGAGCTGCTCGATGATTCGAGGCGCGCCGCAGCGAAGGTCACGGAGGAGGCCGAAGAGGTCGTGCGCGCCGTGCGCGAGGAGAGCGACGAGCGGGTCGACGCGGAGGCAGCGGACGTCATCTATCACCTGCTCGTGCTGCTCGCCGGCCGCGAGCGTCATCTGCGCGACGTCGAGCGGGTGCTGGATGAGCGCCGGCGCTAGCCGCACGCTCGAGGAGGTGCGCGCGCTGGCGCGCGACTACAACCTCATTCCGCTCGCCGAGGAGTTGATCGCTGACTGCGAGACACCGGTCTCGGCGTTCCTCAAGCTGCGCGGCGCCGGCCCGGCCTTTCTGCTCGAGTCGGCCGAACAGGGCCTGACCTTCGGCCGCTACTCGTTCATCGGCTTCCAGCCGCGCGAGGTGATCCGCTGGTCGTTGGGGGAGGATGGCGATCCGTTCGCCGTCGCCGCCGCGGCCGTGGCGCGCTTCCGTCAGGCGCCGCTCGAGGGCCTGCCACCGTTTGCCGGCGGCGCCGTTGGGTTCTTTGGCTATGACCTCGTGCGCGCGGTCGAGCCGCTCGGCCCGCCCAACGATGACCCGCTTGAACTGCCGGACATGGCACTGATGCTGACCGATGTGCTAGTCGTCTTCGACCACCTGAAGCACACCGCGACGATCATCGCCCACGTCCACGCCGACGACGGTGAGGGCCTCGACGCCTCCTACGAGCGGGCGCGGGCGACGATCGCCGCCGTGCGCCAGACGCTCGCTGGGCCGCTACCTCCGCAGGGCGCACCGCGCGCGCCGCGCGCTCTCCCGGAGTTCAAGTCAAACATGTCGCGCGAGCGCTTCGAGGGCATCGTCGCTCGCATCATTGAGTACATCTTCGCCGGCGACGTCTTCCAGGTCGTGCCCTCCCAGCGCTGGTCGGCGCCGGTCGAGGTTGATGCCTTCTCGATCTATCGTGGACTGCGCAACGTCAACCCGAGCCCGTACATGTACTTTCTCGACTTTGGCGACTTTCAGTTCGCAGGCGCGAGCCCCGAGCCGCTGATCACGGTGACCGGCCGCCGGGTTGTGACGCGCCCGGTCGCGGGAACCCGCCCGCGTGGTGTCGACGGGCAGGAGGATGCGGAGCTCGAGGCCGAGTTGCTCGGCGACGCGAAGGAGGTGGCCGAGCACATGATGCTTGTCGACCTCGGTCGTAACGATCTCGGACGGGTCTGCGAGTACGGCAGCGTCCGCGTCGACGCGCTGAAGGAGATCGAGCGCTACAGCCACGTGATGCACATCGTCAGCACCGTCTCGGGAACGCTGCGCCCGGGCGTTGGCGCGATGGACGCGCTTCGCGCGACGCTCCCGGCCGGCACACTCTCGGGTGCCCCCAAGGTTCGGGCGATGCAGATCATCGATGAACTCGAGCCGGTCAAGCGCGGCGGCTACGGCGGAGCGATCGGCTACCTCTCCTACGCCGGCGACCTCGACACCGCGATCCACATCCGCACCGTCGTCGTCAAGGACGGTGTCGCGCACGTCCAGGCCGGGGGCGGGACGGTCGCCGATGCCAAGCCCGACAACGAGTTTCGCGAGTCGCAGGCGAAGGCGCGCGCAGTGATGCGCGCGATCGAGCTGGCCGGGGAGCAGCCCGACTGGGCATAATCCGACACGATGGCGATCAGGTTGCACCGCTGCAGCGGTACTGCGATCCGCGGCGCGCATCCGTGCTGGAAGGTGCAGAAGGCGCTCGACGAGGCGGGCGTCGAGTACGAGGCCGTGAAGCATCCGGCCTTTCCGCGCGGACGTCGCAAGGAATACATCGCGCTGACGGGCCAGCAGAAGCTGCCGGCGATTGAGTTCGAGGACGGTCACGTCCTCTGCGAGGGGTCCGACGCGCTCGTCGAGCGGATCAGGAGCGGTCGGCTGCGAGACTAGCGGCTGATATCCGCGCCTGCTCGACCAGCTCCTTGACGAGATCCTCGAGCGACTCCTGCAATTCCGGCTCGGTCAGCCGGCCCTCCGCATCGAACTGCTCCTCGGCGTAGGAGACCGCAAGCTCACGGTCGATCACCCTCGCGCCGGCCGCCCCGAGGATCTTGCGCAGCTCCGCCTGAGCCCAGACGGCGCCGAACATCGAGGTGCTGGCTCCGATCACGGCAGCGTTCCTGTTTCGCATGACCGTCTCCTCGAACGGGCGCGAAGCCCAGTCGATCGCGTTCTTGAGCTGGCCCGGGATTGACGAGTTGTACTCGGGAGTGGCGAACAGGAGGCCCTGTGCAGCGGCGATCTCGGCGCGCAGATGCTCGACCGCGGGGCCCGGGTTCGGCTCGTCATCCTCGTCGAACGGCGGCAGCGCTTTCAGGCCTTCGAAGCGGACGTACTCGACGTCCGCCGGCAACAGCTGTGCAGCCGCCGCCAGCAGACGCGAGTTGTGGGAGTCCGCGCGCAGGCTTCCCGAGACCCCGAGAATGCGAACCGCGCTCATGCCAGCGGCTTGACGAACTCGAGCTCGACGGTCAGCGTGACGTCGTTTGCGACGATCGGCTGGCCGCCCGGGAGCGACCCGCTGAAGTTGACGCCGAACTCGACGCGGTCGATCGTCGTCGACAGCTCGACGCCGACGCGCTCGTTGCCATAGCCGTCATCCTCGACGTAGGTGATCTCGCCGGTCGCGTGCACGTTCTTCGTCGTCTCCTTGAGCGTCAGATCGCCGTCGACCGTGAGCGTCCCGTCGGAGCCGGCGTTGAAGCTCGTCGATTCGAACGTGATTTCGGGGAAGCGCTCGGCGTCGAAGAAGTCCGGCGAGGCGAGGTGGCCGGCGAGGCGTGGCTCCTTGACCTGGACGCTGTCGACCTTGACGACGCCGTGCAGGGCGATTGCTCCGCCTTCATCGACCGTCAGGGTCGCGTCGAAGTCCGCGAAACTGCCGCGAAACTTTCCCGCGCCGAAATGGCGGACGCTGAACGTGACCGAAGAGTGGACGGCGTCGTAGCTGTAGCTGCCGGGCGCTATCGCGAGTGCTGTCTCTGACATGTGGTTCTCCTTGGGCGGCGGGGCGGGGGTTTTTGCTTCGCTTTCGCTCCGACGCAATATAAACAAACTCGCTTGCTTGTGCAAGCAACTTCATTCGCACGGCGTCGTCGGGCAACCCATCTTGGCGCACTCGCGGCACGGGCACTCAAACCCGTTGGCTAGGCTCGTCTTGTGCGCGCGCTGGTGATCGACAACTACGACTCATTCACCTACAACCTGGTGCAGTACCTCGGTGAGCTCGGTGCCGAGGTCGAGGTGGTCCGCAACGACCGCTCGAGCGTCGAGGAACTGCTCGAGTTGCGCCCCGACCGCGTGATCGTCTCACCCGGGCCCTGCACGCCGAATGAGGCCGGCATCTCACTCGCCGTCGTCCGGCGTTTCCCGGAGGCAGGGATCCCGACGCTCGGCGTTTGCCTCGGCCACCAGGCGCTCGCGCAGGCCTTCGGCGGCGCGGTGATCCGCCATCAGCCGGTTCACGGCAAGACCGGCACGATTGAGCACGACGGACGCACCATCTACAGCGGCCTGCGCAGCCCGCTCACGGTCGGTCGCTACCACTCGCTGATCGTCGCCGATGCCGTCCCCGACTGCCTCGAGGTCTCCGCGCGCGGCGCTGGCGTAGTGATGGGAATCCGCCATCGTGAACTCCCGGCCGAGGGTGTCCAGTTCCACCCGGAGTCGGTCCTGACCGACGCCGGCATCGAGCTTTTGCGCAATTTTCTCGACGGCCCTTCGAGCGATGGGTGACACGCCGAACGAGATCGCGACCCGGGCGCTCGACGCGCTCGCCGCGGGGCGTGACCTGAGCGAGGCGGAAGCTGCCGGCGTGCTTGCCGAGATCATGGCCGGGGAGGTCTCGCACGCCCAGATTGCGGGCATCCTGATCGCGCTGCGCACCAAGGGCGAGACGATCGAGGAGATCGCCGGACTCGCGCGCACGATGCGGGCGCTCGCGCTGCCGGTCGCGGTCGGGCGCGCGAACCTCGTCGATACAGCCGGCACCGGAGGCGGCCGCGCGACCTTCAACGTCTCGACGACGGCGGCGCTGATCGCCGCCGGCGCCGGCTGCGCCGTCGCCAAGCACGGCAATCGCTCGGCGACGAGCCGCTCGGGCTCGGCCGACCTGCTCGAGGCGCTTGGGGCGCGGATCGACCTCGGCCCCGAGGATGTCGCCCGCTGCATCGAGTCGGTGGGCTTCGGCTTCATGTTCGCTCCCGCTCACCACCAGGCGACTCGGTTCGTCGCGGCCGTGCGCCACGACCTCGCGGTGCGAACGATCTTCAATTTCCTCGGACCATTGACGAACCCGGCCGGTGCGCGCCGCCAGCTCATCGGCGTCGCCGACCCGTCCTATCTCGAGACGATCGCCGGCGTGCTCGCTCGCCTCGGGGTGGATCGCGCGCTCGTCGTCTCGAGCGAGGACGGCCTTGACGAGATCTCCACCTCGGCCGCGACGCGGGTTATCGAGGTCAACGGCGAGCAGATCGTTGCCTACACCGTCGTGCCGCAGGAGCTCGGTGTCGAACTCTCGAACGTCGACGCCATGCGCGGCGGAGACCCGCCCCAGAACGCTGCGGTCACACGTGCCGTTCTGGCCGGGGAGCCGGGGCCGGCGCGAGATCTCGCATTGGTCAACGCCGGCGCCGCGATCTACGTCGCAGGCAACGCGGCGACGCTCGCCGAAGGCGTCGAGGCGGCACGCACGGCAGTCGATGACGGCCGCGCCGCGGCAACGCTCGACGCGTTCATCGCCGCCACCCAGGACGGCAAGTGAGCGTCCTCGACGAGATCGTCGCGACGACCCGACGCGATCTCGAGCAGCGCAAGCGCTCGGTGCCACTGAGCCAGCTGGCGGCACAATCGCGTCCGTCCCGCCCGAGCTTCCGCGGGGCGCTAGAGCGCCCGGGCCTCTCGATCGTCGCCGAGCACAAGCGCAGATCGCCGTCGGCTGGCGCGATCCGTCCTGGCTCGAAAGTCGCAGATCTCGCGCGCGCCTACGAGCAGGGCGGGGCGGCGGCGATGTCCGTCCTGACCGAGGAGCACAGCTTCGGCGGCTCGCTCGATGACCTGCGCGACGCGGCGGCGGCCTGCTCTTTGCCACTGCTGCGCAAGGATTTCATCGTCGATCCCTACCAACTGCACGAGGCTTCAGCAGCGGGCGCATCGGCGGTCCTGCTGATCGTTGCGGCGCTCGATCCGCAGGCCCTCGGCGAACTGCACGACGCCGCGCAGGAACTCTCGCTCGATGTGCTGGTCGAGGTTCACGATGCGACCGAACTCGAAATCGCCGCTGCGGCTGACGCCGAGCTGATCGGCGTCAACAATCGCGACCTGCGCGATTTCAGCGTCGATCCCGAACGTACCTACGCGCTGCTCGAGGCGATGCCCGACGGGGTGCTCGTGGTGGCGGAGTCCGGCATCTCCACAGCCGACGAGCTGGCTCGGCTGAGCGCCGCCGGGGTTGCCGGGGCGCTGATCGGCGAGCGCCTGATGCGTGCATCCGAGCCCGCTGCTGCGCTCCGCGAGCTGCGCGGAGGGCTCGCCGGCGCGCTGTAGCGCTCAGCTGGATGCCCGCGGACGCGGAGCGCAACGCGCGCACGCGTCACGATGGTCTGCCGGCGTTCGGCTGAGCCTGCGCAGTGCGAGCCGCTACGGTGTGAGCGGTGCAATCACCCAGCGTCAAGATCTGCGGCATCACCCGGCTCGAGGACGCGCAGGCAGCGTTCGAGCTCGGGGCATGGGCCGTCGGAATGATCTTCTACGAAGGTTCGCCGCGACGCTGTGAGCTCGCCGAGGCTGAACGGATCGGGGCCGCGCTGCACCGCCGCGGCGAGCTCGCCGGCGTCTTCGTCAACAGCTCACTGGCGACGATCGCCGACGTGAACGAGCGCGTCGGGCTGACGCTGGTGCAGCTGCACGGCGATGAGGGGCCGTCGTTCTGCGCGGAGGTCGCGCGGCGTACCGGCGCGCGCACGATCAAGGCCGCCTCGGTGCGCGGCGCCGCGACCCTGCAGGATCTCGCCCGCTTCCACACGGACTTCCACCTCCTCGACGGCTACGCCGAGGGCATGCGTGGCGGAACCGGCGAGACTTTCGACTGGTCGCTGGTGGACGGACGCCGGTCGAAGGTGCCGCTGATCCTGAGCGGCGGACTCGACGTCGAAAACGTCGGCGACGCGATCGCTGCTACGCGGCCCCACGTCGTCGACGTGGCGAGCGGCGTCGAGGCCTCACCCGGCGTGAAGGACCCCGAACGGCTGCGCGCTTTCATCGAGGCAGCGGCGGGGGTGACGGTATGAGCGCCGTCAAGGCGGCCAGCGGCGTCCCGCATCGCTACGGACCCTACGGGGGCCAATATGTGCCGGAGACTTTGATGCCGGCGCTCGCAGAGCTCGAGTCGGCGTGGCTGGATGCTTGGTCGGATGACGCTTTTCGCTCGGAGCTGGCTCTGCTCGCCCGTGACTACATCGGCCGTCCGACGCCCCTCTACGAGGCGAGCCGGCTGAGCGAGCACGTCGGCCACAGCGTCTACCTCAAGCGCGAGGACCTCAACCACACGGGCTCGCACAAGCTGAACAACGCCCTCGGCCAGGCGCTCCTCGCTCGGCGGATGGGCAAGCGGCGCGTGATCGCGGAGACCGGCGCGGGACAGCACGGCGTCGCGAGCGCCACCGCCTGTGCGCTGCTGGCGCTCGAGTGCGTCGTCTACATGGGGGAGGTGGACATGCGTCGCCAGCAGCCCAACGTCCAGCGTATGGAGCTGCTCGGCGCGCGCGTCGAGCCCGTCGCCGCCGGCGCCCGCACGCTCAAGGAGGCGGTATCGGCGGCGATCCGCGACTGGGTCGAGAACGTCGACAACACCCACTACATCATCGGTAGCGCCGTCGGGCCGGCTCCCTACCCGGCGATCGTGCGCGAGTTGCAACGCACGATTGGCGATGAGACGCGCGCTCAGCTGCTCGAGCGGGTCGGTCGGCTTCCCGGCCGTGTCGTCGCCTGCGTCGGCGGCGGCTCGAACTCGATCGGGATGTTCGCCGCCTTCGTCGAAGACCCGCAGGTCGAGCTGATCGGGGTCGAAGCGGCGGGCGAAGGGCTGCCGAGCGGACGCCATGGCGCGCCGCTCACGACCGGCGGCAGAGCAGGGGTCCTCCACGGTTCGCTCTCGGCCGTCCTGCAGAACGACGACGGCCAGATTCTCGAAGCGCACTCGATCTCGGCCGGCCTCGACTACCCCGGGTCCGGCCCCGAACACGCCTACCTGCGCGACAGCGGTCGCGTTCGCTATGCCGCCGTGACAGATCAGGACGCGCTCAGCGCGTTCCGCGAGCTGACGCGCCTCGAGGGGATCATTCCGGCGCTCGAGTCCGCTCACGCGCTCGCCTGGCTGCTGGCGCACCCTGGCGCCGAACTCGACGTCGTGTGTCTCTCCGGACGCGGCGACAAGGACCTCGCCGAGGTAATCGCGCTCAGCGCTGCTCGATGAGCGCAGACGGCTTCGAACGGATTGCCACGGCGTTCGCCGCCGGCGGCAAGCGCGCAGCACTGATGCCGTACATGATGGGCGGCTACCCCGATCTCGAACGCTCGCTCGCCGTCGGCGAGGCGTGCATCGACGGCGGCGCCGACCTGCTCGAGCTCGGCGTGCCGTTCTCCGACCCGCTGGCCGACGGGCCGACGATCCATGCCGCGGCAACGGCCGCGCTCGCGGCCGGAACAAGCGTCAGCGATGTGATCGATCTTGCCGCCCGGCTCTCCGAGCGGGTCGCGGTGATCGTGATGAGCTACGCGAACACGGTGCTGACGCCGGGGATCGAAGCGTTCCTCGACCGCCTCGCCGACGTCGGTGTGAGCGGCCTGATCGTGCCCGA
>Ga0181534_10002341_pt1 | contig 11793 bp, 9 predicted proteins | sample PEATcosm2014_Bin_37_FD_119758 | JGI IMG/M metagenome (GOLD analysis project Ga0181534, IMG submission 119758) | Peatland microbial communities from MTU Mesocosm Facility, Houghton, MI, USA - PEATcosm2014_Bin17_10_metaG | ecosystem: Environmental > Terrestrial > Soil > Wetlands > Peat | place...
CAGCAGGCTCTCGGGGGTGAAACCGGCGGCAACCAGCATGGTTTGCGCGATGCGCTGGAACTCGCTCCAACGCGATGCGATGCCGATCAGGTCGCCGGAGTGCTCCGGCAGATAACGCTGCAAGTGAGCGAGCAGTTCAAGCGAGGCGGGTTGTACTTGCAGCACGGTTAGCGCCGTCTCAGCGGGCAGCAGCCTGCGCACGGTAGCGGCCTTGCTGGGCAGCACAACTGGCAGGCTGCGCTCCAGCATCTCTTCGGAGGCACATTGCTCAGGCGCGCAGCCGACAATCGGTAGCGCGAGCGCCTCCTCGATTTCGTGCATCACAATGCGCCGTAGCTCAGGGTCTGGCTCAATTACCAGCCAGCGCGCAGGAGGAGCCATCGCCAGCCAGCGGCGCAGACGGTCACGGAGCAGGGAATCGGCAGCGCCACGCCTGCGCGCTTTCACCACTAGCTCGCCAATCAGTTGATCGACGACGAACTCGGCGGCCAGCGCAGGCGATTCCGGTGCGGCAGGGCGGCTGGCCCGTACATATACGCCGCTGCCGGCGCGGAACTCAAGCCATCCTTCGCCCTCCAACTCGCGATAAGCAGCGCTGGCCGTGTTGGCGTGGATACCAAACCGGTGCGCCAGCTCACGTGTGCTGGGTAGCCGCGCTCCAGGAAGCAGCTCCTGGCACAAAATCCCCAGCACAATCTGCGTGTGCAGTTGTTCGCGCAGCGATATATCGCCGCTCCGGTTGAGCCAAAGGCGCATTGCTCCTCAGGCCGCCTGTTCCAGTTGGCTTGCGGGAACGGGCGCTGGCGTGAGCTTCTTGCGGCCATAAAAAACGATCAACACGAGAAGGATGAGCAAAATGACGGGTAAGCCCAATAGGCTTCCTTCGGGTCCGTCGGTGCCGCCGCTCCAGAAAGTCGATCCCGCCGGAGTCACGGTCAGCAAGTGCCCAGTGGCTACATAACCGCTGTCCGCCGCGCCGTAGAAATACGTCTCTGACCAGTCCCAGGCCGCGTGGCAGCCGATGGCCCACCAGGCCGAGCCGGTTAGGCGTACGCTGACGCAGAAGACAAAACCGATGGCCGCCGCCTGGAAGATGCCGATCCAGTTCTCCCCGCCGTTGCCGGTATGCACAAAACCAAAGAGCGTGGACGTGACCCAGGCCGCTTGCCAGAAGCCTGAGCCGGAAACCTTTTTGAGGTGCAGGAGCAAGCAGGGAACCAGTCCCAGCGCTGCGATAACGTAGACCCCCCAGATGCCGTTTCCCTTGCCAAAAATAATCAGCTCCAGGCAGATTGCGCCGATAATTCCCAGCGCCCACCAGAAATTGATTCCACGGGTGAGGGTGAATTGCAGATAACAGCGAAAGCTACCCTCTTCAGTGAGGCCGGTCCCGAGGAAGGCCAGACCCCACAGTGCCGCATAAGTGAAGACCTGCGCACCGGAGAGAGCTACCGGGCCGAAGCGCAGCCAGCCGCCCCAGGCGAGGAAGCCGATCAGCGTGGAGAGCGCTGCAAACCCTACCAGCAGGCCGCTGAGGAAATGGATGAAGCGGCGAGGGCCGATGAGGTTGTAGTCGAGCACGCGGCGGCGTTCAATGAGGGCGACAATTTTGGCGGCCCCAAGGAACCCAAGCACTGTAATCGCTTCTCCGATCATGTTTCCTGTGGCGGTGAACGCGCCAGTTTTAGCGTGATGCAGCACGTTCTTCACAAACCAGGAAACGGCGAAACCGAGAGAACCGATGAAGATAGTAGACAGGATCAGGAAGATGAGTATCGACCAGCCGGAGCGCAAGCCTTGGCTACCGATAAAAACCCACTTCAGGCCGCGAAACTCCTGCGCATCCGGCGTCAGCGCCAGCGGTTGCGATGGGAGTGCCGGGGAGTGTTCCCCTGCAAGCGGAGTCTCAGTTGTTTGGGGTTGAGTTTCAGAATCCATGACCTCTCCTTTAATTGCACAAAACTATCCCATAGCGCATCTGACGCACGCATGACTGAAAGGATACTACGCCGGGGGAGGCAAATTGTTCCCAGCATTCGGCAATTTCTACGGGATTACCCGCACGTTGTAACTGGTCTCGGCGGGAAGTATCGGCGCGGTGGTCAGGTTGCACACCACCAACTGAACGGTTGATCCCTCGGAAAAGTAGGCGTTGGTCCAACTCAGGCCCAGTCCAGGATTCTTCTCTGGAGTCACTACAATCGCCATTTTGCCGTTGGCTCCGGCAATCTTCATTGCTGGGCCGTTGACGCAGTTGTTGGCGGCGATGGCCGCGCCGCGGTTATTCCAGCCAGTCGTCGTCCCGGAGAGGGGCAGCTGGCTGGTTAAAGCGATGGTTCCTGATTCAGCAGGCTGAGTTATCGAGTTATCGCCAACTTTATAACTCAATGGCAGCAGCGGCGGAGCTGTAATTCGTAAGCTCCCTTCACTGTTCACGGTAAAGTTGCTGACGCCGTTCTTCCTGAAATCAAGAAAATCTCCTTTGAACTGCAGGTTGGAGTTAATGCCGAAATACGTTCCGTCCGGCGACCAGTTCGCAGTCGGTTTTGCTCCGCTGGTTTCATAATCCGCATACGGCAGCGCGCCCGCGCCAGTTTGCGGCGTTCCTGAGTCAAAAAGAGCCGAAGGCGCGGAGGCAGCGGTGTCGCAGGTGCCGGTGAGCGAGGAGTGCAGATGGATTCCTGCTGGAAGCCCATTGGTAATGGGTCCATTCGCTGCCGTCGCAATTTTTGTCCAGTTACTCGACTTATCGATCGGATAACAGAAGAACGCGCCGCTCAGATTAGTTTCTGTGGCTTTCGGTCCCAGTAGCACTCCGATGCCATCGGGATACGCGCCGTTCGCGGATATCAGCGGGCTGCGAATCGAGGTTCCAGGGCCGTTGATATAAAAACCAATGTGGCCTGGGGTATCAATCTGCGGCGCATCCCACACCTCGCCGCCATAATCTCTGAAGCTGACATACTGGCCGCTGTAGACATGGGCATGGAGGTTATTGATTGGCGCTTCATCCTCGGCAATCGACGCGCCCGTGAAAGCTCCGCGCACCACCAGATTTTCTGTCTCGCAGTCGGTAACATTGCGGAAGCGCATGCCAAATTTAAAGACGGAATCGTTCATCACAACCACATCGATTTTGTCGCTGCATCCCTGCGCGGGAGTAGAAGATGTGATGGATTCAATGCCACCGTTGACAACCGCGGCTTTCAAGTCTTTCGGCATGGTTGCGCATGGATTCGCGCCAGCCCCAAAGCCCCACAGGTAAACAATCGGCGGGTGGTCGCCCGAGTTATAGCCCGCTCCCGGCGACTCAATCGTATAGCCGTTCGTGGCGATGCCGCCATTGACCACATTCGCTTGTATCGCTGCCGGCTTTGGCGGCTCGCCGCCTTTGGCGCCAGTTACAGTAATATTCCGGAAGGTGGTTTCATAGATCCATCCGGTGGAATCGTATTTATCGCCGAATGTAACTACCGCATCTTCTCCTCCGCTATCTGTAAAGGAGCCGCTGCAATAAATATTCTCGATGACTGATCCTTGGAGTCCATCCATGTCGATACAAGAAGAAGCATTACTGCTGCCCTGGAGCTTAATTCCCGAGATGCGGATCGATTGATTGAGACTGGGCGCGGGAGCGGGAGCCTTGTATAACATCGCTTGCTTGATCGGGCAGACTTGATTGATCGTCGAAGCCTGATTGATCCCGCCGGAGCCATTGCCGATCAGGCTCATTGAGCGGTTGGCGACCTGCGGAATCGTAATTCCCGTGCAGGTGTCATAGGTTTTTCCGATGCTGCGCTGGCCAAGCATGAGCACCGCGGGGGTGTTGGCGGTGATCATCCAGTTGGCAACCGAAGCAATCGCGCAATCCAACTGCGTTGTATAGACAACTGAATTTACCGTGCAGCCGGAGTAGGGAAACCCGTCTACATAGAAGACGCCATTCAGCTGGCTGGCGAGCATTGGCTTGGCGTTCATTGGGAAGGTATCGGCGATTGGGGCATTCTTTGCAGATGGAGTTATCGCGGGGTTAGCCTGGGCGGGTGCGGGCGAGGTTTGACCGTATACAAGAGTCCCGCAACAAAGAAAAAAAACAACCAGCTCGCGGCGCAGGGAACAGCTCAAAATCAATCTCCAGTATTCGCATCTTCGGCCTGCGGGTGGCCATTCACTGGCACAAAGAACATGCCCGACTGGCCAGGCTTATCAGTCCAGATCGAACTCGCGCAACGGCTTGCCTTCGGGAGCATCCTTGGCTTTGCGCAGAGCCTCGGCAAAGCGTTTCTCCAGCAGGTCTTCCTTGTTCTTTTCTGCTTCAATGGATTGACGGAAGATTGACTCTTTGCGTTCTTCCTGGTCGCGCATGGCTTTGGCCGCGGTCTCCAGGTCTTCGAAGGTTCGCTTGCGCGGGGCCGGGGTATGGCTGACCACCGCGCCGGTCGAGGCGTCGATCTTGAGCATTGCTCCGCAATCGGGGCAGGCCACTTCCAGCATTGTTTCTTTTGCTTTTGTCATGCTGCTACTCATTGTAAGCGCTATCGTACCTACACTGAACCTACTTCATCGGAGTGGCTCTTAAACAAGAAAATCCGCTCGCGCAGGCTGACCTGAGTCTAGCCGGGAAAGATAGTCGTTAAGAAATCTCTGATCAAGCCATGCTTTCCCCAAAGAAGCATCCCTCAGTGGCTAAAAGCCCCGTTGATTGTGTGGCCTTTATGGCACGGCTAAAGCCGTGCCCTTTCAAAGCGGCTACTTATTCAGAGGTTCGTTAATAGCTCCGCACCCACTCCAGAATCGAGCGCACCGCAACGCCGCTTGGCCCCTTGGCGATGTATGGCTTGGTCTCTTCCACCCAGGCGAGTCCTGCGATGTCCAGGTGAATCCATGGTGTGTCCTCGGCAAAGACTTTGAGGAACTCCGCGGCGGTAATGGCTCCGCCCCAGCGACCGCCGGTGTTTTTGATGTCGCCGATGTCGCTCTTGATCTGCTCGGCGTACTCTTCGCCCAGCGGCAAGCGCCAGAATTTTTCACCGGAGGCGCCGAGCGCCGCCTCAAACTTTGTATAGGTCTCGTCGTCGTTCGAGAAGGCTCCAGCCGTGACCATCCCCAGCGCCACAACACATGCGCCGGTCAATGTTGCCGCATCAATTAGATGCGTCGCGCCTAGCTGCCTGGCGTAGCACAGCCCATCGGCGAGGACCAGCCGGCCTTCGGCATCGGTATTGATAATTTCAATTGTTTTGCCAGACATTGCGGTCTGCACATCGCCGGGCTTTTGCGCCTTGCCGTCCGGCATGTTCTCAGTGGCGCAGACGATGCAGATGACGCGCACCCTGGGCTTGAGCAGGGCAATGGCGCGCATTGCGCCCAGCATCGCCGCGCCGCCGGCCATATCGTACTTCATCTTCTCCATATTGTCGGCGGGCTTGATGGAGATGCCGCCGGTATCAAATGTCACGCCTTTGCCCACCAGGCCCAGCACAGGACCGTCGTAGAGATCCTCCGGCTCGTAGCGCAGCACGATCAGCGAGGGCGGCTCGGCGGAGCCTTGCGAGACGCTCCAGAAGGCTCCCATCTTCAGCTCATGCAGCTTCTCTGTTGAGTAAACATCCCACTGCAAGCCCACCATACCTGCCATTTGCGCGGCGCGCTGGCCAAGAATCGTGGGGGTGAGCTTGTTGCCCGGCTCGTTGACCAGAGTGCGGGTAAAGTTCTGGCTCTCGCCGATGATCACGCCTTCTTCGAGAGCAGCTTGCAGAGCGGCCTGATCGGCCTCACCGGGGGCGGCAATGGAAAAGGATTCGATACTTTTGTCCTTGCGGTCGGTGCGATAGGTGTCTGGATCGTAATCGCCCACTAGCGCGCCCTCGACAGCCGCACGGACGCAGGGTCCGGGAGGCAGCAGCGCCTCTTTTGGCTTGGCGAACGCCGTTTCCGCAGTGACGTAAGCGCGCTCCGCCTGATCGAGAGGCTCTTCCGGCAGCGCGAAGGTCAATTCGCGAATGCCGCGCGGCTTGCCGAAGCGGACAGCGGTGCCCGCCGCTGAACGTACTCCGTGAACCGCCAGTTTGGCCCGCTTGCCCAGCCCAACCAGCAGGAGCCGCTTGGCGGCCAGACCGGCCGGGGCGTGCAGCAACAGCGTCTCATTGGCGCCGGCTTTGAACTCGCCGCTGGCGAGCACTGTGGCAGCAGCGGCCAGCACTGTTCCGTCCGCAGTCAGCAGCGCCGGCTCGGGCAGCGCGTCCGGCTCTTTGGAGGTTTGGGCGTCAACCGCCAGCACGGCCAGCAGTTCAGTCTCGATTCCGGCGAGGGGGACGAAGGAAAGTTGGGTCTTCATGGGTGCCATTATTTCATTCTCCGCGGCGGTTGGGTAGCTGGATGAGGGAATTGAGATCGTGTTCTCTGTATGTTTACAACCTGATTCTGACATTTTCTAATAAATTGTCAGATATGTGATTATGTGTCATTATTTTATGGAGGACATTATGGGCGATACTGACAATCTTCCGAAATTTGCTTTTGGCAAAATCAACGAGAGCGGGCGGTTGATGATTCCTGCTGCTATTCGCAAGGAACTGGGGATCAAGGCGGGCGAGCGGCTGTTTATGGAAGTGGAAGACGGGGTTCTGCGGGTTCAGACCCACCGCTCCGTGATCCGCAGGATTCAGGAAGAGTTCCGCAAGCACCATCCAATCAAGTCCGGAGAGATGCTGATATCGGATCAACTGATTGCCGAGCGCCGCGAGGAGGCCCGTCGCGAACAGGAAGAAACGGACCGGGAGCTGGAAGAATTCCGGCTCAGAAACGAGAAGCAGCTTGTCTAGGACTGCTGTGCTCGATTCCTCGTCAATTCTCGCTGCCATTTTCGAGGAGCCAGGTGGCGAATCCGTAGCTCAGCATTTTGACGGCGGATTGCTCAGCACGGTGAATCTGGCAGAGGTTCTGACTAAACTTGAATTGGGCGGGTGGGAGACCGATTTTGCATGGAGCCGGGTTCTGAATATGGGTTTTGAAGTCTGCCCATACGATGCGGAACAGGCGCGGCTCACAGCGGAGTTGATCGGCCAAACCCGCCGCTACGGACTCTCGCTCGGCGACCGGGCCTGCCTGGCGCTGGCCATCCAGCGCAAAGCCACGGTTTACACTACCGACAAGGCCTGGAAAAGCCTCTCGCTGGGTGTCGAGATTGAAGTGATCCGGTGACGGGTTCGGACTATAGTTGTAGCGGGATTTGTTGGCTGGTCGTAAGTTGCGCTTCGGAGTAGTGAATGAAGGCCTGGTTCAGGAAATACCGTGTTTATGGCGTGGCTATCGTGTTGGCGGCAGGGGTGGGGTTGCTTGTTTGGGCGGTCGATCACGGGCAGATCAAAGGCTGGGTGGAGATTTTGTGCGCCGCCGCGTGTCTATCTACCCTCGCGGTGATTACCGCGCATGGCAGACGAAATAAGGTGTTGTGGTATTCCATGCTTTGCGTATATTGTTTGGCTTATACAGGATTTCTATGGGCGGAGCATAAGAGTTCATTTCCTGCGATTCTTTTGGGATTGATTTCTTTCATCTGGGGATGGAGCGCGGTGGACGCCTATCGCAGCAGCAGGAAATCCTGTCTGGCAGCGGCGGGGGCGTCCCGGGTTTCCGGCGAGTTCAACAGGGCTGGGAACAGCTAGTCTGCGTTTCTCACAGACGGCGGGCTACGCGGAATTCAAGGGTTGGCGCAGTCCCTGAGGGCCAGGAGGCCCTCAGGACAGCCGGTCTGGAGACCGGCGCTACGATTCGTGTGGAGACTAGCGATTTATAGCGAGTTTATGGGGTTTATGAGCAAAAGATAAACTCGTTCAAACCGAACAGGAAAACCTGGCGCCGCTCCAGTTTGATCGCCGTGATCTGAATCACCGATTGAAAATCTCTACCGCCCCATTCTGTGTTTGCTTGCATTTACGGCTGCGCGCGCCTCGCGGTCGCCTTCGCGGCGCTTCTCGGTCTCGCGTTTGTCCCAATCCTGCTTGCCTTTGGCTACGGCCAGTTCGCATTTGACCCGTCCATGCCGGAAATAGAGACGCGTTGGGATGAGCGTATGGCCCTTGATCTGCGTCTTCGATAGTAGCTTGCGAACCTCTTCGCGATGGAGCAGCAGTTTGCGGGTGCGGGTTTCGTCGTGGTTGCTGATATTGCCGTGGGAGTAAGGACCGATATGCAGATTGAGCAGAAAAGCCTCGCCGTCCTTGATCAGTCCATAGGCGTCGCGGAGGTTGGCTTTGCCCTCGCGGATGGATTTGACTTCGGTGCCGCGCAGGCTGATGCCAGCCTCATATTTCTCCAGAAGAAAATAGTTATGGCCGGCGATGCGATTGTGCGCGGCGTCGCGCTCGCCGCTGGCCACCGGGTCGCGGGGGCGGGCAGCTTTTTGGGGTCCGGATTTCTCCGGGGCGACGATTACATGGCTGGTTTGGCGAGCCATTGGGAAGCATCCTCGAATCTTCATCCTAGCACTGACGCGGCTTTCATCGATATTCCAGCGAGGCTTTGCTAAAATGACTCATTGTAGATTTTTGAAGTATATGAATATGGATTGCGTACGGGGCGGCCAAGGCTGCCCGCCGGAGCGGGACGCCTTGCCAGCGCCGGCCCAGACGCCAGGGAGTTCGATGAACAGCCGTCCCGTTCCCCCAGCTGCTATCAAAGCCGCTCTGAGTTTTGTGTTTTTTGCCGTCGTGGCTGCTTTTAGCCTCTGCCCGCCCGCGCTGCATGCCCAGTCTGCCGCTGCGCTTTTCAAGCGCGGCGAGAGCGCCGAGGCCCGCGAGGATTACGACACGGCCTTCACCGACTACCAAAAAGCAGCGGCCAAGGCTCCAAAGGATCTGCGCTTTCGCACCGCGCTTTACCGCGTGCGAGTTTCGGATTCGTCGCTGCACCTGACCAAGGGCCGCAAGCTGATTGAGGCTGGCGACGAGCAGGGTGCGCTGGTGGAGTTTTTGCGCGCCGCGGAGATTGATCCCGGTAACGAGGCAGCACAGCAGGAAATTGCCCGCGTCCGCTCCCATCAAGGCGAGCCGGTGCTGCCGAAAGAGACAGATCTGCCCATAGATGCGGAAAAGCAGGAGGATCTGGACTCGATGGCAGCGCCGGTTCAGTTGAAGCCGCTCTCCAACGAACCGCTCACGCTGCACTACAGCGAAGACACCAAAGTCATTTACCAAGCCGTTGGCAAGGCCGCGGGTATTAATGTCCTCTTCGATCCGGCGCTGAACTCCAAGCGGATTCAGGTGGATGTGGCTAACGAGACGCTGTTCGATGCGCTGCGCATTGTGGGCGCGCTGTCGGGCACATTCTGGAAGCCGGTTACGCCGAATACGATCTTTGTGGCCGAGAATACCCGCGCCAAGCACACCGAGTTGGATGAGGAGGCTGTACAGGTTTTTTACCTGACCAACGCCTGGCAGCAGAACGACCTGAACGACGTGCAGACCGCCCTGCGCAACGTGCTCGGCTCCACGGTCAAGGTCAACGGCGTTCCCAGCCAGAACGCCATCGTGATGCGCGGCACCCCCGACGAGCTGCTGCTGGCGCAGAAGCTCATCAACGATCTGGATAAGGCGCGGCCCGAGGTGATCGTCGATATTGCCATTCTCGAAGTGAGCAAGAACTGGGAAAAGAACATCGGCCTGAGCTGGCCGACCAGCGTTGGCTTGGCGTTGCAAGCTCCCAGCAGCACCTCCTCAACCTCAAACTCAACTTCTACCGGAACTGGATCAACCAGTACCACTGGCACCCCTACGCTGTATGACCTCGCCCACCTGAAGGCGTATGACTTTGCCGTTTCCATCGGTTCGGCACAGGCCAATATGCTCCTGACCGACTCGAATACCAAGATTCTGCAGAACCCCCGCATCCGCGCCACGGATTCGCAAAAGGCGACCACGAAGATCGGTTCTCGCATCCCGATTGCCACCGGTTCAACAGGAGGCGGAGTGGGCGGTATCAGCACTGGCGTCAGTACGCTGGTCCAGACCCAATTCCAGTACCTCGACGTGGGCGTCAATGTCGAGATGACCCCCACTGTTCACTTCGATCATGACGTGACTCTGAAGATGAAGATTGAAGTGACATCCCAGAGCGGCTCTACGACCATCAGCAGCGTCACCGAGCCGATTATCAGCCAGCGTACCGTGGAGCAGGTCATTCGGCTGCGAGAGGGCGAAGCCAGCATCCTGGGCGGCATCCTCAACAAGCAGGATCAGGTGAGCTGGGGCGGATTGCCGGGCCTCAGCTCTATTCCCATCTTCAAATACCTTTTTGGGTCGAAAGATCACACCGTTACCGACGATGAGATCGTCTTTTTGGTGGTGCCGCACATCGTCCGCTCGCAGGATCTGGATGCGTCGAACCTGAAAACCATCGATACCGGCACCGGCCAGCAGACGATTGAACTGCGCCATATGAATCCCCAGGCAAATCCGGCAACTGCACCGGGCACGAATCCCGGCACGGGTCCAGGCACGATTCCGGGCGTGAATCCACCCGCAGCGCCGGCTACTCGCCCCGTCAACGCCCACCCTCAGGTAGGCACTGTTCCAGGCCAGTCAGCGCAGGCTGCCGCTCCGGCGGCTTTAGCTCAGTTGCGCAATGCGGCGGAGATGACAGGCAACGCTGCCGCCGCGCATCAGAATGGCATGATGCCGTTAACGCCACCACCGTCCAGTCCACCGCCGGCCTTCTTGATTACCCAACCGCCCGCGCCGGTGGCAACGGGAACCACATTCCAGTTGCCGGTTGTGCTGACCAACGGAACAGATGTTTCCAGGGTTCCGTTGAAGCTGACCTACGATCCGGCAATGTACACTCTGGTCAACGTCAACCAGGGCGACCTGCTGGGTCGCGATGGGCAGGCTACGCAGATCAGCCACAGCGACGACGGGCCGGGCAATATTACTGTCAACCTGAGCCGCCCGCAGGGAACTGCCGGCATCTCTGGCTCTGGGACGGTCTGTATTCTCACCTTCCAGGCCAAGGCGGCCGGCGAGAGCGTTATCAGTCTCACCCGCGGTCTGGCCGTCAACAGCCATGAGCAATCCACAGAGGCGCAACCGGTGCGCGCCGCGATCCAGATCAAGTAGCACCCCGGTAGATTCTGATGAGAGCACTGCCGCCAATCCGAAAACGCCGCGCCAGCGAACGCGGCCTAACGCTCATCGAGCTGCTGGTCACAGTCACCATTCTCTCGATCCTGGCAGGAGCGGCCGTCCCCATCGCCCGCTTTCAGGTGAAGCGAGCCAACGAGCGCTACCTGCGCTATGCGCTTTGGCAGATGCGGGACGCCATCGACAAGTACAAGGACGCAGCCGACAAAGGCGCGTTCCAGATCAAGCTCGACAGCCAGGGGTATCCGCCCGATCTCGATACGCTGGTCACCGGAGTGGATGTTCAAGGCAAAAAGATAAAGTTTCTCCGCCGCATTCCCATTGACCCGATGACCGGCAAGGCCGAGTGGGGATTGCGCTCAATGCAGGATGATCCGACCTCGGACTCCTACGGCGGGCAAAGTGTCTTTGATGTCTACTCCAAGTCCACGGGAACAGCGATGGACGGAACCAAATACTCGGACTGGTAGGGAGAAAAGCTGTGCGCGGAAATCGCAGACAAGACGCAGGCTTTACGCTGATGGAACTGATGATCGTGATGGCGATCATCGGCATTCTCTCGGTTGTGGCCATTCCTAAATTTGCCGCTGCCATCCAGTTGGCGCGCGAGGCAGTGCTGCGCGAGGATCTGCACGTGATGCGCGCGGCCATCGAC
>Ga0181534_10002342_pt1 | contig 11792 bp, 5 predicted proteins | sample PEATcosm2014_Bin_37_FD_119758 | JGI IMG/M metagenome (GOLD analysis project Ga0181534, IMG submission 119758) | Peatland microbial communities from MTU Mesocosm Facility, Houghton, MI, USA - PEATcosm2014_Bin17_10_metaG | ecosystem: Environmental > Terrestrial > Soil > Wetlands > Peat | place...
CGCGCAGCTCCTGGCCACGTCCTACGCAGAGTATGAGCGGCAACTGCGTGAACAGATGACCGAGATGTTTGGGCCCTCGGGATTTGAAGCACGGCGCGATATTGCCGGCATCGTGCTCAACCGCTGGGGCCATGCCTATATGGCGCCCTACAAGGGTTTCTTCTTTGGCACCCATGGCCAGCCGGCGCCGCACGAAGTCATTCGCAAGCCGCATGGCCGGATCTTCTTTGCCCATTCGGAACTGCATGGAAACATGAACATGGCGCACGCGATGATGGAGGGAAGGCGTGGTGCGTTGGCTGCCGTGGAGTGCATCAGGTCATGACTCGTAACTTCTCATTGTTGAGTGCCTTGACCATTTTAGGCATCGCGAACGTCAGTTTCGCCGCAGATGATTCTCTGGACGAGGTGCTCGTCACCGCGCAAAGGCGCTCTGAGAGACTGCAGGATGTGCCTGCGGCTATTTCAGCGCTGAGTGGCGACTCGCTGAATGATCTGCACCTGCAGGGCAACTCGGACCTTGCGCAGCGCGTGCCGAGCCTGTCGTTTGATGTGTTGGGTCCCGGCGAGTCGACATTGTCGATCCGCGGACTGGGTACGTCCTACGGACTTGCCCCGGCAGTTTCCTACTACATGAACGAAACGCCGCTGGACATTCGAACGGATGGTTACGCGGGGGCTCCCGACATAGACTTCTTCGATGTCGATCGAGTTGAGGTGCTGCGCGGTCCGCAGGGGACACTATACGGCTCGAGCGCAATGGGAGGTGCGCTGCGGATCATTACGGCGCAGCCAAACCCGGCGGCATTTGCAGTTAACGCGGAAGTCGGCGGTTCTAACATGGAACGCGGAGGGGCCGGCTATTCGGCCAAGTCCGCGGTCAATCTGCCGCTGTCGACCGACGCTGCGATCCGACTCGTTGGTACTTACGAGCACATTCCGGGCTATATCAACCGGGTCATTCCAGGAGATTACAGTGCCACGGAGCCTGACACAACGCTGGCTCAGCGACGCATTAACGATACAGATATCAAAAGCAGTCGCGTCATCGCAACCTGGAAGCCCATCGATTCCCTGACCATTACGCCGAGCTTTGCAATCTCGCGTATAGAGGCCAGCGACAAGCTGACGACGTTCAGCAATCTGCCGGCGTTCACCGTCGCCGGCTACACCGCCTCACCATCGACCAGTCGACTCACTGTGGGCAACCTGGCGGTCACGTACGATGCCGGTTTTGCGAGCATCCTTTCCTCAACTTCGGTGCTGTCGCGTGGAGTCGATGCGCTGAATGACTTCACCCTGTTCTGGGCGAATCTCGCGCCGGTATTTGGCCTGACCTATCCGCCCAACACACCGGGAACCGACTTCACTACGTCGCGAAATTCCGGCTTTGTCCAAGAGCTGCGTCTGACTTCGCCCACCGAGCAACGACTACGTTGGGTAGCGGGAGCCTATTTCAGTCGATTTCGCCAGCATTCCACCGAGACTACCGGGAGCGCGGATTTTGCAGCGGCGATTGGCCAGACGGATACCCCGGTCCTCTACCACTTCGATCAGTCGGTCATTGACCAGCAAGCCGCGGTTTTCGCCGATCTGACTTTCAGAATCCTGCCGCAACTCGAGATTACCGCGGGTGAGCGTTACTACGAGCTGCGCGACAGCCTGGAAAACCAGCAGGAAGGGGTGTTGGCGGCGCCGAGTCAGCCCTTGGTGCACGCGAAAGCTAGCGGCAACAGCCCCAGAGTTGTGTTGACCTATCATCCCGTCGCGGACGCCACTCTTTATGCAACCGCTGCACGAGGATACCGGCCGGGGGGACCCAACGTGGGACTGCCGACGAATATCGGCTGTGCGCTCAATGATGCATATCGGCCGCTGTACGATCCGGATTCGGTGTGGAACTATGAGTTGGGTGCTAAATCCGAATTCTTGCAGCGCCGGGTGTCGATTGATGTCGCGCTGTACCGCATCGACTGGAAAAATGTGCAGCAAAGCGTCACTGATCCGGGGTGCGGCTACCTATTTGTGGCCAACGCGGGCAGCGCGCGCAGCAAGGGCGTGGAAGTTGAAATCAATGCCAAACCGCTAGATGCCTTGCGAGTCTGGCTCAGCGGCTCGTACACTGATGCCCAATACCAATCGATAGCAGCCGCCTTCCAGGACGCGAGCGCCGTGCAGGCGGGCGACGATGTGCCTGACGTGCCCAAGCGGAAGGTCAACATCGGCGGCGAATACACTGTGTCCGTGGGCAACTACCGGCCGTTTCTGAGGCTCGACTGGAGTCACCTCGGGTCGGTCCCGACGGGATTCACGTACCACGATGTACGTCCGGCTTATAGCTCACTGGATGGAGCGATCGGCTTTCGAGGTGAGCGGTACGAAGCGTCTCTTTATGGACACAACCTTACTAACACCGACGGCATTCTGAGCATTCAGGAAGGCGCTACCGACAGCTACGGATCGATATTCAATTCACGCATGATGATTTCGCCCCGCACGGTCGGGATCGATCTCAAGATGCATTTCTGAATGGGGGCTCTATGTTGCGACTCGCTTTGACTATCGTTCTGACCGGACTCTTCGCAAGCGCGCAGGGCGCCGTCATTGAACGGCAGGACGGATATGTGGATGCGCACGGAGTCATCATCTACTACGAAAGCATCGGCCACGGCGCGCCGCTCATGATCCTCCACGGCGGTCCGGGTGCGTCGCACGGCTACTTCCTGCCGCATCTGTTGCCTTTAGCCGCGCAACGGCGTTTGATCTTCATCGACGAGCGTGGCTCTGGCCGATCCCAGCGGCTGTCGGATTCGAAGGGTTACACCCTAGACAACATGGTCGCTGATGTCGAGGCAGTCCGCCTGGCGCTGGGGCTCGGAAAGATGGACGTCATGGGACATTCCTTCGGTGGGATCCTGGCTCAGGCATATGCGATTCAGCATCCCGGGGCCGTGCGCCGCCTCATTCTCGCGGGAACCGGTTCGAGCGCTGCACGAATTGATGCAGATTTCGTCCTCATCAAAAATCGGCTGGATCCCGACGCGCGGAAACGGATCGAGGAACTGGAAGCGAACGGCATCTTCGAGGCCAGCGGCGCGCAACTTCCGGAGTATCGCAAGTTGGCCGATCAGGCGGAGGGACCTTACGAATACCACCGGCGTCCCGCGCCGTGGGACACTCCGGGGGACGGGTTGGGAATGGGGTGGGATGTCTTACGCGAGATGTGGGTCTCCCGCAGTGACTTCCACATTGATGGCAATCTCAAGGGCTTTGATCTGACGCCGGGATTGCGAAAATTGCATACTCCGAGCTTGATCATCTACGGCGATCACGATCTGCTGACCGACGCGACGGCGCAGGAAACCGCAGCGGCCCTGTCCGGCTCGAAGGTCGTCAGGATTCCCGACTGCGGACACAGCCAGTTTGTTGATCAGCCGGTGGCGTTTCTGCGGGCCGTCTCCGACTTCCTTACCGAGCAACCTCGTCGGCCCGAGTAGCCAACGCCGATTGTCAGGTGACTGTAACGCCACATTCCATTACTTTCGGCAGTCCATCCTACGCGACCTTGACCGAGCCCAACGCTATTGCATAGCGATCGCGACCGTCGGATTTCGCTCGGTAAGCCATCGCGTCGGCACGAGCGACGAGCTCGGCCCATCCACCCGCCGCCCCGGCGTCGACGGCGACCCCCACGCTGGCGCCGATTTGAACCTCATGCTCGCCGACGATCATGGGTTCGCGTGCCAACCGCACGATCTTCTCGGCCACCTGTGCTGCGCTCTCCAGGGTTTGGCCGCCACTGAGTATGACGGCAAATTCGTCTCCACCGAGGCGGCCGATAGCATCTGTCGAGCGCACCACGCTGTGCAGGCGCAACGCGAACTCTCGTAGAACTTCGTCGCCGGCGGCATGGCCGTAGGTATCGTTGACAGGTTTGAAACGGTCGAGGTCGATGTACAGCACCGCAAGGTCGCCGCCCCGACCTTGGGTCATATGCCTGGCCAGGTAACTTTCGAAACCCATCTTGTTCAGCAGGCCGGTCAGGGGGTCGCGCTCGCTCAGCAACTGCAGGCGCATATTCTCTTCGCGCTGCTGCGTAATGTCCTCGGCCAGGGCGATGAACCCTCCGACCGTGCCGTCTGCCAGGCGCATCGGGATGTGCGTAATTGACAAATGCCGGAGGTCATCTCCCCATATATTCTCGATCTCGTAAGAGACGTTCTCTCCGGCGAGTGCGCGTTGCGCCCAGGGCAAGCTGCGCTGCAGTTCTTCGGGGCCCAACACAGCGTCCAGTGTGAGTCCGACGATTTCGCGTCGGTCCCGGCCTCGCCAGCGCTCGTAAGAACGATTGACGAGTTGATAACGCAGATCGGTGTCGCAAACCCTGACCATCGCAGGCATCGTGTCGACAATGGCATTCAACATGGCTGCCTGTCGGTTCAATTCGCGGCGGCCCGCGACCTGGGTCGAGATGTCGAGCATAACGGAGGAGTAGCGTATCAGCTGCCCCTCGGAGTTGCGATGCGCGATGACCAGATGGTTCACTGGAACGGACCGGCCTTCGTGTAACACTATCTCCGTCTCGCCGTTCCAGAGCCTGTCTCTGCGAACTGCCGGGCGGATCTCGGAATGCCAGCGACGGTGAGTCTCCGGGGTGAAGAATTCGCTGATATGACGGCTTGCAATATCGGCTTCCGGATTCAAACCGAGGACACGGCGCGCGGCCGGATTGAGGTATTGCAGCCGACCCTGATCGTCGGTCTGCGCGATGTAGTCGGGAGTGAGATCGAATATTTCCGTCAGCTCGCGTAATGCTGTTTCGACTCTCTTCAAATGCGTGATATCCACTCCGATAACGAATACACCGCGTGTCCTTCCGTCCGGCCCCGGATCCGGGATGAGTTGTGCCTCTATGTGACGGGTGGTGTTATCTCTGTCGTCCACATATTCGAGCCGTTGTGCAGTCCCCACGAGCGCCTGTTCAAGCGGCTCGGCGAGCGCGGCCATGGGTGAATCGGCAGTGACTTCCCGCAGGTCCCCGCCGATGAGCGTCTCGCGTGGCCGACCCAATCTCTCGCATGCTGTGCGATTCGCGAACTGCAAGCGCCGCTGGGAGTCGACATACACCAGACGCACGGGCACACTGTCCGCCATGGTGCGCATGAACCGGTCGCTGGCCTCGATCCGCTTCTCGAGCGCCTTGCGGTCAGTAATGTCCTGCAACGCACCCACCAGGCGTATCGGCTCGCCACATTCGTTGAGCTCTGCTTCACCGACGGAGCGGACGTAAATCTGCCGACCCGCGGCGGTCAGGAGAGGCAGCTGCAGATCCCAAGCCTTTCCGCTTTCGATACACCACTGCATGGCACGGGCAAGTTCCTCTCGGGCCTGTGGCGCAAAGAACTCGATGGCAACTTCTCGTGTGGGTACATAGTCGTCGGGTACCCCATGCATCTGCTTCACTTGCGCGGACCAGTTCAGACTTCCGCTTTGCAAGTCGAGCTCCCAGCCGCCGACTCCCGCGACGCGACCGGTGCGCGCCAGAAATCCTTCACTTGCCCGAAGGGCCTGCTCGGCATTTTTTTGGGATGTGATGTCGCGGCCGACGGAATGAATGTGGCCGCTCCCGGTCGTGTGTTGGCCCCGATGGCGCCACGCAATCCAATGTACCGAGTCCCCGGCTATCCGGCAGCGGCTCTCAATAGACACAGGTATTCCGGTGTGGAGCACTGTTTGGATCGCGCGTTGGGTCGCTTCGCGATCAGCCGGTGTCATGCCATCGAACAAGCTGCGATCGGCAAGCTCGGTTTCATCAAATTGGAAGAAGCGCGCGTACGCGGGGTTGGCGTAAGTGAGTGCGCCGTCCGCAGCGGAGATAGCGATAAACTCACTCTGTTGCTCGACGATGGCGCGGTGCTGTCGCTCGCTGGTTGCCAGTGCTTCCTCGTACCGCGTATGGGCCGACTTCAGAGCTCCGATCTGCAGCGCTGCCAGGGTCAGCGTGGTGATCAATACCGCCACGGTGACGACCGCCAGTTCCTTGGTAGCCATGATGCCTGCGACCACCCGGTTGTTGGAAATGTCTCTCTCTTTTCTGATCAGCGTCGCGAGCTCGGTGACGTCCCGGCGCAGTTGCACCATGTACAACCAGCCGGCGTCGGCGCGAACGAGCTGCAAGGCCGCCTCTCGATCCCCGTCGTCGTAGAGTCGTAGAGCTCGGGCCATGTCCGCGAGCTCGAGGCTCGCGATCCGATCGATCTCGCGAGCATGGTCCGGAACCATGGGGTCCTCGAGAGGCAGCGAGTTGAGATTGCCGATGAGCCGGGGCAGCTCATCTACTGCATGATGATAGGGAATGAGATAGTGGCCCGCCCCGGTGAGGAGGTAGCCCCGCTGCAGGCGTTCCGCTTCCGCAAGGCTGAATGGAACCTGTTGCAGGCGACCCATCCAGGTGCTCAGCGTCGTCTCGCGCCGGATTCCCTGCCGGACCCGGTCCGCTTGCCTTGCCAGGAACACAGTCGCACCTACGAGTGCGATGAGCGATAAGGCAAGCGCGCCAGCCGTCAGTTTGAGGCGCCTGGAAAGAAGGTGTCTTTGTCGCTGTCCGCGATGGTCCAATTTGAATTCGTCTGGGCAACAGGAAGCTGAGCTTTCATAGAACACAGGGCGGATCCGAATTGCGCCGCGCTGGGTCGCAAAACGTCTTTGGTGCACTGCTCGTGATCGCCGGTGTGATTCGTGTCACGCGCCCTCCTGCAAAACCCTTTCGCAAGACCCCGAGCCGCGCCTGCGTGACACAGCTCAGTGGGTAAACCGCCAATGATATAAATCAAACATGGGAGCGGGAAGCATCGTTCGATTCACGGATGAGCGGGTGAAGCTCCGGTCGAGTGGAGCTCTGCCGACCCTGCTGCCGCGAGCACAGCCTGCGCCCGCTCATCCTGATAAATGATTCGATACAGCTCTTTCAGCTGTCCCGCCTTGTCGACCGGCACGCTGAGATCCCGTATCTCGAACGTTCGCGTATAACGCAACTTGTGACCTACAGCCTCCGTCCTGCTGTGATAGGAAATAAACCCATAGTCCTCATTCACCGGCTCAGGCAACGCATCAACCACATAGCCCTTGGGCAGCTCCACCTCGAACACATCGGAGTCCCGCTCCGCCCCCGTGAATTCGATGGGGAAGCGTCGGGGGTGCTTGGTTTCCAACATTGCGGTGCTTTTGGTTCCCAGTAGCCGCGGGCGAACGAGGAGCATATCTCCCGCCGATTTAGCGTAGTGGGGCGCTTCGAGGGTGTAGTTCCATTCAACAGGTCGATCGTTCACACGCACCGCCGTCACGGCCGCTTTCAATATGTCGAATGAAGTGAAGGAGTCGGCAACCACGGCCTCTATGGGCTTGATTTTGTCCGTGTCCTGGCTCGACTCACGTGCGATGGCGCGCTGGTCGGAAGCTCGATCGCCGGTCCAGACTTCATGCACATCCCCATGCAGAGTACCGTTTTCATCGAGAGTCATATTCGCGTGGCGCTCAATCGAGTTCAGCTGGCTCCCCAGTTTGGGTGTGCTCATCAGCACGCCCCCTTCCGTGGTGACCAATAACCCGTAATCAGCCTGCAGCGCGCCACGCAGGTTGCCAAAGGGCGTCAACGGATCGGTGGGATCAAAAAACAGAATTCTGCCGTGCTGAGTGTCGGTCGATACGGCCAGCATTGCTGGATCTTCGATCCCGGCGGGCAGATCGATCGCCAAAATGACGTGGTTGAACCCGAGGTTGGCTGGAGTGTCCTGAGTAATCGAGCCTCGCTCAGTATTGATGATGAAGTAGTCAGACTCGATTCCGATCTGGGCCAGCATCGACTTCAGCAGTGTTACCTTGTCCTTGCAGTCACCGTAACGATGCGTGAAGACATCGGTCGCGCTGTGTGGCTGAAGACCGCCGATGCCCAGCTCAATAGCTACATAGCGAATGTCATCCTGAACAAACGCGCTCAACCGCTTCATCTTGTCCCAGGCAGTGGTACTCCCCTGCGTCAGGTCCGCCACTTTCTGTTTGATCTGCGCCGATGGTTCGGTGCGACCGCGGGCCAGCTCCTGATACCAACGCCCCATTTCGCTCCAACTCGAGAAGCCTCGTGGCATTGCGTTCGGCGGCTGCACCGACACCACCATCCGGCCGGCTATACCGCGCCACGGCGGCATCCGCTCTTCGATCTCGATTGGCTTCAGGTCTTGCAGCACCCAGGTTGTGGCGGTCGTTCCGGATGTTTGCGGGGATTGCTCGCTGTGATTGATCCACGTCACCTTGTAGGACCAGCCCGCCGGTAATTGCAGCGTATAACGGGCTTCGCGGACGGGCACTGTGTCTTCAAATTGCCACTCATCCGTCAGTTGATAAGGTCGTTGCTCAACTTCCCACTCGTACGCCACGATGCTCCCAGGCACGGAGGCGGGGATGCGCAGCAACTTCGTGCGCACATCGCTCATCAACTCGCCGTTGAAAACTCCCAGGATGGAGGATTCGACCGCATCGCGCTCGCCTACGTCATAGCCCTTGCCCGTCGAGGGTATGCTCCAGCCATGCAGATTACTGAGCTTTGTCTGAGAATCCAGATCCACGCGCACGATTCCGAGACCATCGCCATCGGGGCGCAAGATCCGATAGACCCGTCGATCGAGTCGCACGAGTTTGCCGTTCGAGCGAACGTTCAAGACCGTTTCGGAATACAACAGCACGCCGCTGGTTTTTTCATCGTGCTCAGGGATGGGCGCATTCACTTGCGCCTGCACCCACTGCGGCGGACTCCAAGCTTCGGCAGTATAGGGCTTCAATAAGGCGACGGCGCAGCCCAGCAGCAGGGCAGGCGGGGCGCTGATGAGTCTCATGGGGCGGCCGCCAGGACGATCTGCTCTTCGTCCCCCGTCCTGACCGATTGATAGAAGTTGCGCAGCTCGGGGTAGTACTTTGCCTCCACCAACAGCATGTTGATCGACAGGTAGCGGCTCAGATGCACGAGGTTGTCATGCGCATCCGCGCTGGTCTCATAAGAATACACTGCGGTACTCGCCGCGACTTTGTGGTTCTTGGGCAGGCTTGCGAGCTTCACGCCGGCGGGCAGCTCCATGACGATATCGTCCGAGTGTTGATACGGAAAATCGAAGTAGATGGGCTGGGTACGCATGCTGCCCTCGAACGTGCGATCGTCACTACTCCCGAACAAACCGGCTTTCAGGAATTGTTTATGGCCGGCGGCGGTGGCCCATCCCGGAATCTCCAGCTCAAACTCCGCGACCAGCGGCTCATCCGATCCCCGCCAGTCCGGAGAGTTGGTAAGCTTGATTTGCACTCCCGCGGACACGGATGATTTGATCCCGTCTTCGAGGAACTGCCGGCGATTCGTCTCATCCTCGTTGCGTTCGGCCACCCGCCGCCAGGCCGCTTCCAGCCCGATGTAACGAATGGTCAGCTTGCCGGTGAGTGAGCCATTGCGATCCAGCTTCAGTTGCGCACTGCGCTCGATCCGCGAGGCCGAGACCGGCGGCAGCGGGGTAGACACCCACGAACCTCCATCGTCGTCCAGCCGCAGGGAATCCACTGCGGTCTCATTCCATGGCAGCATCCCGAACGGAGTAAATGGTACGCCCGGGTTGAGGAACAGATTCCTGCCATCCAGGTTCACGATGACCAGGTTGGCATTCAACTGGCCGGGATTCATCAACTGCCGATGGAAGAAATACTCATCGCGCGTGCCCACCAATGCCAGGTCGGCCCGCAAACCAGCGCCTCGCGCGAGCGCGACAAACAGATTGTTCAGCTCGGATGCATCACCTGAGCCTCGCTTCAAGACGTCCTTTACGCTGTGGTCGGGACTCTGGCGATCGCGTTTGACCTCTTCTTCGGTCTTCTGGCGCTCGTACGTCGTATTGCGCATTTGCGCGACATACGCGTAAATCTTGCGCAACTTCGTCTCCGCCGAGTCCGTAGGTTGGACAACCTTCGCCACGACGGGCTCCATGTCCTTTGGATAGCCCACAAACTGGGACATTTCATGGAACGACTTCTGTCCGAAGCTCTTCCAGAATTTGACCGGGTCGGGCTGCGCTTTTCCCATATAAATGAAATCGACCCGGTACTTGAGCTCATTCTCCGGCGGCATCAACTCCTCACTGACAAACGCGGGGACGTCGTGCGTTTCGAGCCGGATTTTGCCGTGGTCCAGCAAGGGTGCATTGGAGCCCGGAGGAATTCCCAACGGCAGACTCCAGCGAAGGGAGAAGTATGGATACGGGGTGAGTGAGTATTTCGCGTAGCGGGTGAAGAGGTCCTGGCTCAGGAGCCAGCGCGAATCGAATATCCAACCTGGGGGCGAGTGGTATCGGTAGCGGTATTCAACTATGCACCCTGACTGCACCTCCGGCAGCGTAAATGTCTTCGCCAGCAGCTTCGCGCCATGGGCGGCCGCTATGGCCTTCTCGTAAACCTTCCCGTCGAACGGGGCGATGCTGCCGTCCGGACGGATCGTCCGGGCCTCGATCGACCCTACGTTGCCCAGGTCTTTGAAATACGGAATTTCAACATCGCCGTACTTGCGCCCCTCTTCGGTCAGAATTTTGAGACGCACGTAGACATTGTCGACCGATTCCGTGTCATCCCGATCCTCCTGCCTGTACAGGTAGATCGCAGGAGCGCCCGGGGCTTTGGGCTCCCGGGTCATCTGCAAATCCTCCGTGGTTACCGGCAGCCAATCGGCACTCAGTGCCTGGTTGCTACACAGGAGATTCAAACCAGCCAGAAGCGACAGGATTCCCGGACCCCGCGCGGACAGCTTCACTGATCTCACCCTGAAAATTCCTCATAGCCTCGTATTCTTTCGGACGAGGTCAGTTGTAGTATCGCTCAACCTGAGCAATGGTGTCGATGGAGGTGCCGCCATGCGCCGGGGAGGTGACATAGTCCCGTCAATCCGGCGCGGCGGCAGACAGCACGTGCCACAGACAATTCAGCTCCAGCGCGTGGTGGCTGCTGACAAAACCGTGCAACACCAGCGATTCGAATTGTGAGAGCGACTCGAACTTGATTCCGTAAAACAACACGTGAGGATGCGCTTTTTCGCTGGCGCCGAAGACTCCGACCACCACAGCGTTCAGCAGCATATCGAATTTCTTCTCGAGGACACACAGCTGCATGGCGATTTGGATCGCCTGTTTGGGTTCGAGAATCACAGTGTCCGGCGTCGCAATGCGCCCACCGCCGACGCTCAGGTCGATCACGACACACTCGGCTGCCGAAGCAGTGTGTAGTGTTGCGTCGAGCAGCACGGTGACACGGTTACGACCGCGCACCTTCCGCTTCTCGAGCTTCGGTGGGGCTGCCATGTGTAAATGCGGGAAGGGCTCGAAGGCCACCTTCAACACAGTGCTGAAGAACTTGAAGGCCGAGGTGACTTGAAATGTCCGACACAGCCAGGTCTGGCCGGGAGCCGCGCACACCAACGAGCCGTTGGCCTGAACCGGCGCGTCAACCACAATGCATGTGTCGCGTACGCCGATGACCGAAGTCCGAAAGGCCTGTGAGGTTTCATCACGCGCCATTGTGAGCGCGAGGCGGCTGGCGATAGTAGCTGCTTGGTAACTGTGACGTAGAATCGCCAAAGGACTCAGAACGACAGGTGTAACGGTCGGCTCGGGTTCATCGTGGGACTGCGCGTTGCTGCCGCGGTCTCCCTCGCCGTCGGTCCCCTGAGTGACCAACTTTTCACGAATATTCTCGCTCTGCACGACTCGTCCGGC
>Ga0181534_10002343_pt1 | contig 11792 bp, 11 predicted proteins | sample PEATcosm2014_Bin_37_FD_119758 | JGI IMG/M metagenome (GOLD analysis project Ga0181534, IMG submission 119758) | Peatland microbial communities from MTU Mesocosm Facility, Houghton, MI, USA - PEATcosm2014_Bin17_10_metaG | ecosystem: Environmental > Terrestrial > Soil > Wetlands > Peat | place...
AGTCGAATCCACTCAGCGCACAGACCTCGGCGGCGCCCGGTGAGCCCAGATTGAGGAACGTGCCGCGCGTGGATTCGCCGCGGCGCACGAGATCGCGGAACACTGTCACGATGTCGGTGTCCGAAGACTCGCGGCGGCGACCGTCGGTGAGTAGGCAAAAAAGTTCATGAGTTAGTCTTCCATCACCGCTGCAGAACCGCAAAATCGCGACACGACCCAGGTGACGATCTTGAACTCCATCCGAATAGCCAACGTGGTCGTCACGCCCGTGGCCTTTCACGACCCGCCGTTGCTGAACGCCGTGGGCGTTCACGAACCGTTCGCGTTGCGCTCCATTATCGAGGTCGAGTCGGACGCGGGCGTCACCGGACTCGGCGAGTCATATGGTGACGCCGCGCACCTCGATCGGCTGCGCCGTGTGGGCGGGGCCCTTCGCGGGGTCGACGTCTTCGACACGCACCAGATTCTCGCGACGACACAGCGCGTCTTGGGCGGGGTCGTCGGAACGGACGCGCACGGACTCACGGGCTCGATCAACGCCGCGGGGACGGTGCTTCGCACGTTCAGCGCCTTTGAAGTCGCCGCGCTCGATATTCAGGGCAAGCTGCTCGGCCGACCCGTCTCGGATCTACTCGGCGGTGCGGTACGTGACCGAGTGCCCTACTCGGCGTACCTCTTCTACAAATGGGACGCTCACCCCGACCGCGAGCCCGACCAGTTCGGCGAAGCTCTTACCCCCAGCGAGATCGTGGCGCAAGCGCGCTGGATGCTCGATACGTACGGCTTTCGCGCGATCAAGTTGAAGGGCGGGGTCTTCGAACCCGCCGCCGAGATCGAGGCCGTGCGTGAACTACGACGCGCCTTTCCGGACGTGCCACTTCGCCTCGATCCCAACACCGCGTGGAGTGTCGCTACCTCCATCGAGGTGGGCGCGGCCCTCGAGGGTGTTCTCGAGTACTTAGAAGATCCCACGCCGGGCAGGACGGGAATGGCCGCGGTGGCCCGGGACGTGTCGATGCCCCTCGCCACCAACATGTGCGTGGTGGGTTTTGATGACATTCCCTCAGCCGTCGACCAGCGATCGGTCGGCGTCATCCTGTCCGATCACCATTACTGGGGCGGCCTGCGAAAGGTCCAGGACCTGGCCGCCATCTGCGACACGTTCGACTTGGGGCTCTCCATGCACTCCAACTCGCACCTCGGGATCAGCCTGGCGGCGATGACCCACGTCGCGGCGGCCGTGCCGAACCTCACCTACGCTCTCGATACCCATTGGCCCTGGAAGAGCGAAGACGTCATTGTTGACACCTTTACCTTCGACGAGGGCTCGCTGGCCGTTCCCACCCGCCCCGGCCTCGGGGTCGAACTTGACCGCGACGCGCTCGCCCGACTTCACGAGCAGTACCTCGGGTGCGGTGTCCTTGAGCGCAGTGATACCCGGTACATGCAGTCGCTACATCCCTCGTACGACGCCACGCTGCCCCGCTGGTGAGTGTCACCGGCTACGCCTATCCGTGGGACTACCTGGACGACGACCGGGCCGCCGCCCGCGCGGCGTCACTGGGGATCGACGTCGTGGCCCTCGCCGCCACCTACCACGCCACGCGCGTCGCGACGCCCCTGCACCCCACGCGTCGGGTCACCGAGGTGCCCCACTCGGCCGCGTACTTCGCTCTTCGTGAGGAGATCTGGCGCGGCCGACGCCTTCGCCCGAGCGCGCCCGCATCGTGGATCGGACCCGACTCCTTCGAAGGGGCCCGCGATCGACTGTCCGGCGAAGGACTGGGTGTCGACGGATGGATTGTCCTCACCCATCGCGACGACCAGCACGACACGAGTCGCGAGCTCCTGGTTCGAAACGCCTTCGGCGAGTCGTACTCCTACGCCCTGTGCCCACGCGCCGATGACGTGCGCGACTACTGTCGCACCTTGGTACAAGAGGTACTTCGAGTCGGCGGACTGCGGGGCTTGGTGCTCGAGGCGTGCGGACCGATGGGTCTAGACCACGGTGGGGTCCACGACAAAGTGGCGATGGCGCAGTGGAACTCGATCGAACGTCAACTTCTGTCGATCTGCTTCTGTCGGGCCTGTGAGGGCGCGCTCGCGAGCGTCGGGGTCGATCCCGTTGATCTGTCGCGAATGATTCGTGAAGGACTCGCCCGCGACGTCACGTCGATGGAGGAAGCCCTAGGCGAGTACACGTCCGCCGTGCAGACGTACCGCGTGTCGCTGGCCACGTCCCTCCAACGCGATCTCATGGAAGCCGCCCACTCGGTAGATCCGAGCGCCACGATCACCCTGCACGCCAGTGCGAGCCCCTGGGCCACCGGGTCCTTTTCCGCCAGCTCGCCAGAGGCGCTCCGGGGGGCCTGCGCCGTCGCGAACTGCTGGGACGCGGACGGCGCCGAGGTCGAACTTCGCGCGTTGGGCGACATGACCAATAATCTGGGAGCGTACCTGCGCCTCGATCGCCCGTGGGACCACGTCGACGACGACCTCGCGCGCTACGCCAGTCTGGGCGTTGGGGAACTTCATCTCTATCATCTGGGACTGATGTCATCCACCAGTGCCGAGTCGGCCGCGCGCGTTGTCTCTCGATGGACCTCAGGCGTTGGCACCGTCACCATGGACACGGTCGAGGAGATACTGAACGATGGATGACGTCATCCTCATCACCGGGGCCCAGGGGTCCATCGGTTCGATGCTGCGCAACTCTCTTCGTCGGAGCGGGCGACACCTTCGCCTCCTCGACCTGGCCCCGCTCTCGGCGCTCGCGCCCGACGAGAACGCGGACCTCATCAACGGCTCGTTCCTCGATCCGACGACCATCGCCGCCGCCTGCGAGGGTGTGCGCGCGATCGTTCATCTGGGCGGACTCTCACAGGCCGGCTACTCCTGGCCCGAGTATCTCGAGGTGAACATCCACGGTACGCAGGTTCTGGCGGACGCCGCGCGCCACGCGGGCGTCGAACGCGTGGTGTACGCCAGTTCGAACCACGCCGTCGGTTTTGCGCCCCTTCGCGACGGGGGCGTCGTGCCCGACTATGAGTTTCCGCGACCGGACAGCTACTACGGAGTCTCCAAGGTAGCGAGCGAGAGTCTGCTGAGTCTCTACCACGACCGTTATGGGCTCAACGCGATCTGTCTACGCATCGGCTCCTATCGCGAGCGTCCCTTTGACCAGCGCTCACTGTGGAGCTGGCTGTCGCCGGGCGACTGCACGCGGCTTGTCGAGGCGGCGCTCACCACGGCGAACCCCGGTTTTCGCGTGGTGTGGGGCGTCTCGGCGAATAGTCGCTCGAAGGTCTCGCTGGAGGAAGCGCGAGCCATTGGCTACGAGCCGCTCGACAACGCCGAGGACTTCGCCAGTGAGATTGTTGACGATCAGTCGGTGTGGAACGACGTAGGCGGTCCGTACACGGCACTTGACTCGAGTAGTTAGTCGACCAGCGCGACGTAGAGGTCGCAGAGATTCCAACCGGTGTGGCGACCTTCAATAAGTTGCCCCAGTGCGCGCAGCGCCGGATACGTATCATGGGCACGCCCGACGCTCGACCAGTCGAGCCCCACCTCGTCGAGGCGCGGCCACGTGGCCTCGCTGACCCACGCGCCTCCCACGCCTTCGACAAAATCACGCCCGTCCGAGGCCGTGGCGAGAAAGACGCTCGGTCGAGCGCGCTCACTGAGTTCTTTCGCCATCAGCCACGCAAACTCCTGACAACGACCCCCTCGGCCACCCCCCTCCAGCTGAACCGTCACTTCGCCGACGCCGACCACGGCCGTTCGCGCGTCCGCGCTCCTCGCCGCCTCACCCCACTCCCGGGCCACGCTCGACACGTCGCCCACGACTCGGGCTCCCTGATTGAGTACGTGGTACCCGCGCCGCGTCGCTTCCTCGATCGCCGAGGCCAACATCATGGCCGGCTCGCCCACGACCACATTCTGGTGGACCGCCGCGGGACGGGCGGCCATCAACTCGCCGCGGGTCTGAAACGCGCTCAGCATTCTCGCGCGAAGTGACCCGCTCACACTGATCGTCGCCCACAGCGCCTCGGCCTCCTCGGGCGAAGGGTTGTACTCGTAGGTCATCGCCGACGCCACCCAACGCGCACCAGAGATCACGTTGTCCACGAGAATCAGACTCGTCGAGTGGGCGGAACGAACAGAGCGAAGCAACGCCCCGCCCGCGATGAGCGACGTCGTCGCACGTACCTGGTTCAACGTCGTGATGTCGACGCCCGCCCGCAGTGCCGCTGCCCATATCTCGCCCAGGTCGTCCACCGTGAGCGGCGGTGCGGGAAGCACGCAGAGGCTCGACGCACCGCCGGACACGAGAAGCAGTGTGGTGTCGGCGTGTCCGTCACTCGTGAGAAACGACGTGACCTCTCGTCCCGCGTGGAGGCTCCCCGCGCCCGGGATTGGATGTTCGCCGATCAGAACGCGGTCCTCGGATCTGTCGCTCTTTGCTCTCACTTCACTGACGATGATCGTGCGAGCGACTCGTGAGCCGAGAACGGTCTGGGCGGCGAGCGCCATTTCGCGCGACGCCTTGCCAATGGCGACCACGTCAACAGTTCCCTCGAGCGGTGTCGCCGAGTTCAGTCGCTCCTCGATGAGAGACGTGAGGTTCAGGTCCGTGAGCCACCGTGACGAGATGGCCCGTGCGTCGCCTAGGAGGGTCGTTTCCACCTCCGTGACCTTAGAGACCGACGCTCCTCAGTTCGACCATTCCGCCGTGTCGAGGTAACCCTGGGCCAGTGAGAATGAGATCGTCTGCACCGTGACCGTGGTGGGCAACTCGAAGACGACACAGCCCGACGAGCTGTCACCCGAGGCCAAATCAAAGACGCCAGTACCATAAAGAAAACTCGTGCACGCGGAGACGGCGCCGAAATCGGCCGTGTACGTCTGTCCGTCGCTGCCGGTCACGGTCATCGCGAGGTTGGCGTCGTCACTAATCCCCCCCGTACTGCTGTTGACGAGACTCACCGGAACGGCGACGAATCGAGACCCCGCGTCGGGAAGTCCCGACCCCGCCGCGGCCGTCGCGGGGTCAATCACCTGGCTCACGGTGACCGAGAAGGGATCCCCGTAGAAGTCGTGAACGGTCTGAGTGGCCCCTAACGGCACCGGCACCGGCGTTTGGGCGATCGACGAGATAACAAGTTGAGGGAGAGAGAGATCCGTGCGGACCTTGGTTTCGACCAGTATCTCCTTGTTGGTGTCGGACTGCAGTTTGTAGGTAGCGGCGGCCAAGCCGGAGACCGTGGTCGCGCTGAAGTCGCTGAGGGTGTCGTATCTCAGCGTTCGAAATGTCGTGACGAACGATGACATGTCGCTCCGCGCGGCGCTCGGCCACGCCTCGATGCTCAGCGACTTTGCGAGGGACGCAAAAGCGGCCGACAACTTCGTGAGGTAGTTCTCAGCCTTCGCCCCCGTGCTGTTGTTGAGGTCAGTCTCAAAGGCCGATATCCGCGAGCTGCCGGAGTTCAGCGTCGTCGAGAAGTAGGCACCCGCGGAGGCCACCTTCACCCGATTGGACGGGACCGAGGGCGCACTCGTGCCCGCCGCGCTTCGGGCCACGACGCGAAAGCGGTAACTCTTCCCGGGGCGGAGTCCTTTTACCTCGCACGTGGTCGTCGCCGTCACGCACGTACCTCGGGAGGGCTCGGAGGTGACGACGTAGTTCTTGACAGCGACTCCCGGTGGTCGCGACCAACGCACCAGAATGGTCGTGGCGGTCCCCGTCGCGTGAACGCGCAACGGCGCAGACGTTGAAGAAGCCCCGGAGACGGTCACCGTCATGGTGAGCGCCAGGACCACTGACGCGGCCCCGATGGTGAACCCACGACTCAGAAAATGTGCTCGACTCATCGGCTCCGACTCCTTGTTCCTATCCAGGCTAGTTACGCACCGCGGCAACGTAGTGTGTTGGCTCTTACCCGCGTGGGCTCGCTCAGTAGGCTCTAGCCATGAGCGGCCCAGTAAACGTTGAACATTGGCAGAGCGAGCCCGACGCGCACGACTTTCCCGCGGCGCGGACCTACCTCAGTTTGATCGCCGAGCCGACACTCGTCGACAAGCTGGTCAAACTCCTCGAACGCGCTCCGAACAGCACGTACGAAGCCAAGGACCTGTTACGCGCGAGCCGACTGCCCCTGCTCGCGGAGGACAACGTGCACGTCGCCCTCGATCTCGGCAAAGTCAAACGCGGCGAGAAACTGTCTCCCATCCTGCTCGTGCGCGGTCGGTTCGCGAAAAACCGCAATCTGGTGATTGCCGACGGGTACCACCGGGTCTGTGCGAGCTACTGGCTCAGCGAGAACTCGCCCATTCCGTGTCGAATCGTCGACTTTCCGAGCTAGATCTCGAGACCCGACCCCCTCAGGGGTCGCTTTACACTTGAGCGGTGCGTCGAACAGTTCCCTACGTTCTGCTGGCGGTCCTCGTTGTGTTGGCGGGATCCTTCTTGGTCCTCTCCTACGACCAGTCGACGGCCTCAGGGTCATCGGTGAAACTCCTGGCCCCCTGCCAGCCGACCGATCTCACGGTGCAGCCCTCGACGTACGTCGTGTCCTGCGCCGACGCGAACTCCGAGTTCACCGACCTGCACTGGACCGACTGGGGTGACGAGACCGCCTACGCGACGGGCGAAGCCCGGTGGAATGACTGCACCCCCACCTGCGTGGCCGGGCACTGGCGCCACGAGCCGGCCACCTTCTGGGTATGGGACCCTCGTCGCGAGCCCCACCCCCACCTTCCCAAGTTCGACCACCTCACCATCTACACCAAGCTCGCGAGCGACTCGCACATTCTGGGCACCGAGACGCTGTGGCTGGGCGGTTGGGGTGACCTCAAGTAGCGGCGCGTACCGCCAAGAATCTCCTACGGGGACCCCTTTCCGCGGGGAGCGCCTTCTTTATACTGGGCGACGAACTACGTAGCGGCGCACCAGCGTTCGTCGTAGTGAGTGGGTGTTCACGGACACCGAAGCTCTCGAAACCGGGGTACCAACAATGAAGTATCGGGGTAGGGCCGTAGTGGTGGCCACGTTGGTCTCCTTGGCGATGGCCACGTCGGCGTCGGCCATCGCCTCGCCCACGTGGACCAGCGCTCGTCAGGTCGCTTTGCCCAAAGGCGCCACGGGTATCCCGGATGGCTTCTTCTCCTCGTTGAGTTGCACCGACCCCGGCGACTGTGAAGCGGCCGGCTCCTACGCGAACGACGGCGGCCAGATTCTGGGACTCATCGCCACCGAGTCCGGTGGTCGCTGGACCGCTCCGGTGAGCCTGCAGGCCCCGGCGGGGGCCGCGGGGAACCAAGGGGTCACCGTGTACGGCGTCTCGTGTGGCGTCGCGGGCAACTGCTCCGCCGTGGGTAGCTACGAAGATGGCAACGGCGACGTGGTGCCCTTCGTCGACAATCAACGCGCCGCGCGCTGGTTGCGCGCAAAAATGCTTCCGCTCCCCGCCAACGCGCTCCTCCGTGGACAAGATGCACTAGTACGGTCAGTGTCCTGCATGAGCGCCAACACCTGTAGCGCGATCGGCACCTATCAGGACAACAACCCGGTCGGCACCCGCACCGAGGGCTTTGTCGCTAACGAGCGAAAGGGGACCTGGAGTCGCGCCCGTGAGATCCAGCTTCCCGCGAGCAACTTCAATCCCTTCGTCTCGATCTCCCAGATCGCGTGCTCCTCGAGTGTTGACTGCGTGGGGGTCGGCTCCTTCATCAACAACAACGACGTCACCGAGGCGCTGGTCGTGAACGAGGTCGACGGAGTATGGCAGCGCGCCGAGGCTCTGGCGCCGCCCGCCTCGGCGAGTCGCTTCGCCGACGCCTCGGTCACCGAAGTGACCTGCCTGAAGGACTCTTCCTGTGCCGCCTTGGGCACCTTCATCGCCACCAGTGGCGCGGTCGAGGCGATGAGCGCGAGTGAGTCCGGAGGCGTGTGGGGAACGGCGAGTGCGCTCGCCATGCCGGCCGACGCCGCGGCGAACCCGCACGTCTTTCTCTTTGGCTTCGGGGGAATCGCCTGTGCCGCGACGGACAACTGCAGCGTCGGAGGCCAGTACAAGGACATCGCCGGTCACTACCAGGGATTCCTCGAGAACGAAGTGAATGGTGCCTGGCTGCCCGCCGTCGAGGTCGCCTTGCCCACGAACGGTGTTTCCGGCGGTCCCAACGGCGGCGTCGTGGCGATCAGCTGTCCGAGCCTCGGAGAGTGCCAGGCCAGTGGCTCGTATCTCGATGCGAGCGGCAACTACCAGGCCGTGGTGTTCGCCGAGACCGATGGAACGTGGCAACGTGGTGAGGAAGTCACCCTGCCCGACGGCGCGAGCACCGTCGGCGTCGACGGCGGGATCTACGCCATTTTCTGCGCCAGCCCCACCTCGTGCGTGGGAGTGGGCAGCTTCTTACGAGGAACCAAAACCTACGAGGGCTTCACGCTCGACGGTTAAACGAGCCCGGCCACCGGTCAAGGTTTCATCTCCTGACCACCTGGGGGTACCGCGCCATTCACTTTGCGGTAACCCTGGCTTTTTACGGTGTTCGGTGTGGCACGTCAACGAACCCATCGCCCCCTTGATGATCCCTTGCGTGCCGCATCTCGCCTGACCTCACGGGCTCGCCCGTGAGCGCCGCCGTCGACCTGCCGGGCCGCAACGTGATACTCATCGTGGAGGACGAAGAGAGTTACCAAGACGCGCTCAACGTGGGGCTCAGCGTCGAAGGATTCGTCGTCGTCGGCGCGACCAACATCGCCGAGGCCCGGGTCCTGCTCGCCACCTCCAAGCCCGACCTGGTGCTCTTGGACGTCATGCTGCCCGACGGCTCGGGCATCGACTACTGCCGCGAACTGCACGACACGACGCACATTCCCGTCATCATGGTGACGGCGCGCACCAACGAGGTGGACGTGGTGTTGGGGCTCGAGATCGGCGCGGCGGACTACGTCACGAAGCCGTACCGCTTGCGCGAACTCGTGGCGCGAATTCGCGCAGTCCTGCGCCGACCGACCACCGCCAGCGATGACGAGGTCATCACCTTCGGCGACCTGCGCATCGACTTCACCCGGCGCACCGTCACGCGCCAGACCCAGAACATCGAGCTCAGTCGCAAAGAGTTCGACCTGCTCGCCCTGTTTGCCACGCGCCTCGGTCAGGTAGTCACGCGCGAAGTCTGCCTCGACACACTGTGGTGGGGACTGGAACTCTCCGACACCCGAACGTTGGACACGCACGTCAAGCGACTACGACAGAAGATCGAAGATGATCCGGCGAGCCCCCGCCACCTGATCACCATTCGTGGTGTGGGCTTTCGACTCGACCCGTAGCCTGGCCCGGTGGAGAAAAACGACGTCGCCTACGACTTCACGCTAGAAGACCAAGACGGCCACGACCGAACTCTGTCGACCATGCTGAAAGAAGGTCCCGTCGTACTGTTCTTCTACCCCGCGGCGCTCAGCGCGGGCTGCACCAAGGAGTCCTGTCGCTTTCGCGACCTCAACGCCGAGTTCAGCGCCCTCGGCGCGCAACCCGTGGGAATCTCCATGGATAGCGCCGATCGCCAAGCGCAGTTCTCCAAGAAGAACGGCTTCGGCTTCCCGCTCCTCACTGACGGTGACGGCGAGGTCGCTCGCCACTACGGCGTAAAGCGCGCGCTCGGCTTTCTCAAGGTCAAGCGGGCCACCTTCATCATCGACCAGGACATGCGAGTACGCGAGGTGATCCACAGCGAAGTGAATCTGAACAGTCACGCCGACCGCGCGCTCGAGGCGCTACGCGCCTAGCCGGCGATCAGCGCGGCGGCGGGGTCCTCCAGAAACGTCGCCACGTGGCCGAGCACTCGTGAAGCGAGCGCCCCGTCAATCTGGCGGTGATCAAAGGACATGGCGATCTCACAGACCTGACGCACCACCACCTGGTCGTTGACGACCCAGGGCGCCTTGGCGATCTGGCCGATCGCGAGGATCGCGCCCGTGCCCGGGGGCAGAATCGGCATCGCCGCGTCCACCCCGAAGGGCCCGACGTTGGTAATCGTGAGGGTCGTGCCGATCATCTCGTTCGGCGTGGTCGTCCCGTTGCGTGCCTTCTCGACCAGGACGTTCAGCGCCTGCGCCATCGCTACCAGGTCGAGCTGATCGGCACCCTTGATGTTGGGCACGATCAGCCCACGTGGCGTGTCGGCCGCGATGCCCAGGTTCACGCTGCGTCGCACGACGACTTCCGCCGCCGCGGTGTCAAAACTCGAGTTAATGCCCGGGTAGTGACGCGCCGCGTCGCAGAGCGCCATCGCCACGATGGTGAGCGGTGACAGGCGAACGTCTTGCAGCGTGGGCTGTTTCTTCAATGACGCCAAGAGCTCCATCGTCTTCGTGGCGTCGAGGCGCACCCAGACTGCGGCGTGTGGGGCGGAGAACGCGCTCTGGACCATGGCGTCCGACATCGAACGAAGAACACCCTTTACCGGGATGCGCTCTTCCTTCGGGCCGGTCGACCACGACTCGATGTCCCGACCGACGAAGCGAGAGGTGGTCGTCGGTCCACTGGGCGCGGGTCCGCGGGCCGGGGCCGGGGCCGGGGACGCGACCGGAGCGCCGCTGAGCGCCCGCTCGACGTCGTCACGAGTGATAAGTCCGTCGCGACCGGTACCGGCCACCGAGGCGATGTCCACGCCGTGCTGTTTGGCGTAGAGACGAACGGGTGGGGTAGATCGTGGCGCCACCGAGGGGATCGCCGCGGTCACCGAGGCGGGGGTGGGGATCGATGGCGCGGCAGGGGTGTTGGTGGCGCCGTTGCGACCGGTCCGGCGGTGCGTGCGCGTCGCGACCCCTTCTTCGTTGGCCACGCCGTAGCCCACGAGCACTGCTTCTCGGCCCGCACCGATTGCCGCTGGACTCTGTTCCACGAGCTCGCTCGCGGCTTCGGCTTGACTGGCGGGCGTCGCCGCGACTTTCGCCGTCGCCGTCGCGTTACCCCCCACCTCAAAGGTAATGAGGGGCTTGTGCACTTCCATGACGTCGCCCACGTTTCCGTGCAGCGCGACGACGGTACCCGCGTAGGGACTCGGCAGTTCAACGGTGGCTTTGGCCGTCTCGATATCGACCAGAGGTTGGTTCAACGTGACCGCGTCGCCGACGGCAACCTTCCACGTCACGATCTCGGCTTCGACGAGACCTTCACCGACGTCCGGTAAAAGAGAGACTTCTTCGCTCAACTCTCAAACTCCATCACTCGGTCCACCGCGTCAAGGATGCGGTCCACCGTGGGGCGGTAGTCCTCTTCAATCCTCGTCGGGGGATAGGGCACGTGATACCCGCTCACGCGAATACCCGGTGCGCTCATTGAATAGAAACAACGCTGGGTCAGTTCCGCCACGATCTCCGAGCCGATCGAGGCCATGTGCGGAGCCTCCTGCACCACGACGAGACGACCGGTCTTTTCGAGCGAGGCGACCATGGTGTCGAGGTCCAGGGGCGCGATGCCGCGCGCGTCAATCGCCTCGATGGACACCCCTTCAACGGCCGCGGTCTCGGCCGCGCGCAAAATCGTCTTCATCGAGGAGCCGTAGCCGATGACGGTCACGTCGCTGCCTTCGCGACGGACCTTGGCGTCGAACAGCCCGGCGGGCGGGCTGTCGAGGTCGACCTCACCCTTCTCCCAGTAGCGGCTCTTGGGCTCGCAGAAGATGATCGGGTCGTCGTGTTCGATGGACTGTTGAATCATCCAATAGGCGTCATTCGGCGTCGAGCACGAGACCACGCGAAGCCCGGCCGTCGCGGCGAAGTA
>Ga0181534_10002344_pt1 | contig 11791 bp, 10 predicted proteins | sample PEATcosm2014_Bin_37_FD_119758 | JGI IMG/M metagenome (GOLD analysis project Ga0181534, IMG submission 119758) | Peatland microbial communities from MTU Mesocosm Facility, Houghton, MI, USA - PEATcosm2014_Bin17_10_metaG | ecosystem: Environmental > Terrestrial > Soil > Wetlands > Peat | place...
AGCCGCGCGATTCTACCATCGTAGTCCGCTATGATCGAGCGTCTGCTGCGGTGAACGAGGGAGATGGGCATGCTGGCTATGGGGTCGCGGGCGCCGGAATTTACCCTGCCGGACCAGGACGACCGCACGGTCTCGCTCTCTACGCTGCTGAACCGTGGGCCACTGATCCTGTATTTCTACCCTGCGGACTTCACGCCTGGGTGCACCCGCGAAGCGTGCATGTTTCGCGACCTCCACACCGAGATCCTGCAGTCAGGTCTTTCGGTCGCCGGGATCAGCCCGCAGGCGCCCGACCGGCACACGGAGTTCCGCGAGAAATACAAACTCCCCTTTCCCCTGCTGTCCGACGTCGAGAAGTTCGTTATTAAGATGTACGACGTGAACGGCCCAATGGGCCTGGGCGTACGGCGAGTGACCTATTTAGTGGATCAAGCTCGCGTGATCCGCGCGGCGGTGAAAGCGGATTTCCGCATCGATCAACACGAGGAGTTCGTGCGCAAGGCGACCCTTCTGAGCGGGCACGCACGTCCGCTAGCCTAGGAGCCTGTCCTCCTAGTACTCCATCCTCAGCAGACTCGCGTGCCCAAACGAAGGAATACTGAGCACGTATAGCGTGTCGTACTCATCGTCCCCAATAGGCGGCACATCAATATCACCAAGCTCGTGGATTAACTCAGGCACGGTATTACTATGCCCAATGACGAGCACCGTATCACCGTCGTGCTCGTGCATGACCCGCGAAGCGAGGCCTTTGATGTCCGCTGCCGGGACGACAATCGCCTTCTTGCCCAGGCGCTCCGCAAGTGGAGCGGCGGTTTGCTGCGTTCGTCGGGCATCGCTGACGTAGATCGCGTCGATCTTCCCTACTCCCTGACCGCGACCAAACATCTGCGCCAAGCGCGCGGCGCGCTGCTCACCTTCCGCTGACAGCGGTGGATCCTGGATAGAACTCACGTCTTTTTCGGCGTGGCGAGCCAGTAAGACGACGGTCGTAGTGGTGGCCGACCGATAAATAAAGAATGTGACCAGCGCCGCCACGAACAAGGCAAAGACGGCTGCAAAGCTCAGCCAGACTGGCAGCAAGAATGGCCGCCGATGGCGATTGATGATGGCGGGTGCTTCCATTTCAGTATCTTACAAGAAAACCTGAATTCTCTTTCGAGAATATGAATGTGGCGAGAAACCTTGGGGGGCTAACGTGGGTTATGTACACTTGCCGGCTGCTGGAGTTGATCTAAATTGCGCTGCGCTTCATTCAGTTCCCTTTGCCTGATCTGGGTTGTCCTCGCCAGTTCCAGCGCCAGCGCCGATACCGTGGCAATGATATCGGCTCCGACCGCCCCTGCGAGACTCCGCGCGGGCGACTTACGGAAAATTACTGTCGATGCCGGTGCGCCCGTCGGCCACCTTCGCTCGCTGCAGGGGGTGAATGGGGCGCCCGCCCCCGGTGCTCACAAGCCCGAGAATTTCAAATTCGGGGGCTGGAACATGCCCGAGCACGTGGATGTTTCGACCGGTTATCGCATGGCCCGCATCGATCTGATCCGCACGCATGATGCCTACGGACCCACCGACATCGATGCGAAGTTTGCGACGGCCGATGCGCCGGGCGGCGGCCTGATTTCCGCGCGTCGCGACGCATTCAATATTTTCCCCGATCCGGACGCCGACCCGAACGATCCTCGCAGCTATAACTTCGCGCCCACCGATCAGATTATCGCCTCCATTCGCAAGGTCGGGGCTCAGGTCATGTTCCGACTCGGCCGCAGCGAAGGAGCCGACGCGCAACCGCCGAAGGACTTCGGCAAGTATGCGGCGATCGCCCGGCACGTGGTCCTGCACTACAACCGCGGTTGGGACAAAGGCTTCCACTATCACATCCGCTATTGGGAGATCTGGAACGAGCCGGACCTCGGCAAGGTCTTCTGGGCCGGTACGGCCCAACAGTACTACGAGTTGTACGCCAAGCTGGCTCAGGCGGTGAAGTCGGCGGATCCCCACGCGCTCGTGGGAGGCCCTGCGATCGCCCGACCTAACGATGACACTCCCTATCGGGATGCGTTTCTCGAATATGTGCGCTCCGAGCGCCTACCGCTCGATTTCTATTCCTGGCATTGGTACGCCACCGATTCGGATGATCCGCTCGACTTCATCCGCATCAGCAAGGACACGCGCGCCCGCCTGGACAAACACGGCTTCACTCACACTCGCTCCATGGTGACGGAATGGAACTACGGGCTCATGGACCCGCCGCCAACCTCCGTTCAACGTGCCAGCTTCATCACCGCCGCCCTCATCTACATGCAGGATGCACCGATCGACGCCGCCAATCTGTATCGTGCCGACAGTGTGTTCGGCCCTGACGGGGCGACACCTGACAAGACCGGCCAGGCACTCATCGCCTTGGGAAAGCTGAAGGACACGCCTTATCGCCTGAGAGTTCGCGGGGCGGACCTGAACGGCTTCGCGGTTGAGGCCGCGCGCTCATCGGACGGCCGGACCGTGCAGGTCCTATTGAGCAACTACCAGATACCGGCGGAGTTTCTTGGACCGCGCGCGGCCGATGACGTCCTGCACGTTCCCCCGGTGTTTGATGTCAGGTTGCTCGCACGTCGCAGCATCTCGTATCGAAACAACTCCGGCTATGATCTGACCATTGACCACTTGCCGGCGAATCGCCGCTACAGCGTCGAGCGCTGCCGCATTTCCGCGGCGCACGACTTCACCCGGGTGGGAACGGTACTGTACGCAAACGCACCAATCCGGCTGCAAAACGAATTGCCGCCGCCGGGCATCGAGCTCATTACCATCCGCGCAATAGACAGCACTACTGCGGATGCTGCGATGCGACTCACAGCCGCGACGGCCGAATCGTCTACTACTGCTGCGGAACCAGTCCCAACCGACGAGCATTGCGGTGCAGCAAGCGCCGCCGCTTCTGTCAAATAGCTCGAACCTGTGCGCGGCCGCCACTCTTTTTGTGTCGGCGCCGCGTACTGTAGCGCTCGCCATGAACGACAGATGCGAGACTGTGTAAATGCGCTCCGGCGGACAGACCACCGTCATCCAACGGATTTTGGAGCGACGCGCCGAGAAGCCACCGGAGATCCAGGAAGATACCGCGGCGACCATCGCTGTGATGCTGCGGGTGTTGCCGCCGCCGCGGGCCCTGCTCGTGTTCGAGAATGAGGCCATTGTCGCTCAACTCGAGGATCTGATCACCGCGGATGTGCTCGAGTTCGAATCCATGAGCGACGAGTTTGAAGCCATCAGGGCATTCAACGAAGAGTTCCGTCCGGTCATCCTTACCGACAGTCTGGAGTTGATTCGCAAGGTGCGCGCGCGGCAGACGAATCGCGTGCCTTACATTCTCTACGTGGCTGAGATCGATGAGGGACTCGAGCGCGAGGTCGGTCTCATCGCCGGTGCGGATGATTGCATCGGGCGTCGCTCACCCGAGCGCGAGTTGCATGCACGGATCGGCGCCGCACGCCGGATCGCCGAGCTCGAAGCCGTGCTGCGAGTTGCTCTCGTCGAGAATCGCAAGCTCTCCACCACCGACGATCTCACGCGCGTCGCCAGCCGACGCTTCTTCACAAAGCATTTGCCGCGCGAAGTCGAGCGCGCCGCGCGCTACGGACGCGCACTCGCGCTGATTCTCAGCGACATCGATCATTTCAAGAATGTCAACGACACATTGGGGCACGCAGGGGGTGATGAGATCCTGCGGCAGTTCGGCAAGCGCCTGCAGGATGAGCTGCGCTGCGGTGTCGATTGGGTGGCGCGCATCGGTGGCGAAGAGTTTGCCATCGTCCTGCCGGAAACAAATTATGAGCAGGCCCTTGACGTCGCGCGCAAGTTGCGCTCCGCCGTAGCCAACACTCCTTTCGAAGTACAGCAGCGCGAAGTCGAAATAACAGCGAGCTTCGGGATGTGCGGTCTCGAGTCAGTTCCGCTCGGCGTGCGCAAGATCGCGGAGAACCTCGTCAAGGTCGCGGACGCAGCGTTATACAGAAGTAAGAACTCAGGACGCAACAGGGTTACCGCCACGAGCTATCCGTTGGCGAAGAAATAATCAGTTCAACGCAAACCCTTGGCGGCGCTACGTGTTTGAGTAATCGGGGGCACTCTGTCCACATGGTTATGCACAAATTCTGTGGATAACTATCTGTCCCGGATCCGGTGCACCGCGCGGTGGCAAGCCGCGGCGGGTCGTGCGAGACTGGCACTTCGCGTCGCCCGAGCGCCATGAAAAAAACCGGAACAGAAACAGCCTCCGCTGATGACTCGACCGCCGGCCCATCGGAATCGGCTGAAGTCATTGACCGCGCCCAACTGCAGGCCGATGTGGCCCGGCAGCGGGTCCGGCTGGCGAAGGACGAGCTGCACAGAGCCCGCAAGCGCTTGAAAGAGGCGAAACGAGAGGCCAGACGCGCACGCAAGTACGCCTCCCTGGCCCGTAAAGACTGGAAACGCGCCCGCCGCCAGGCCGAAAAGGAAGGGTCGACAGAAACCCGCCCGGATGTGGTGGTCGCGCGTGCCACGCGTAAACCGAAGACTCGGGCTGGAGCGGCACCTCGCTCCCGGCGCAAAACCGCGTCCCGATCGCGCGCTAAGCGGCCACGCGGCGGCTCCAAGTCCAAAGTGGCCAGATAACTGGGCACCGCGGACCGATTCCAGACGTTAATCTGGTAATGAAGGCGGTGTTCGCGCCGCCCGGTGAAGGACTTTCGATATGCATGACTCGCAACTCTCTCCTATTGAGGCCCGTAAGGACGCCGCGCGTGCGTCCGCCTCGCTGGACGATTCCCGGGTTTCTCCGTCGAGCTCCAGGATGCTCACCAACTACCTGGCAGACGTTGAGCAGAATCTGGACGAGCAGCGTTGGGAGATGGCCCTGCGCGACGTCGTCGATCTGCCCAAGATCGCGGTAGCGTTGGCCAATCCGGAAATGCGCAGCTCACCTGAGCAATGCACGGCCTGGTGCGAGCAGTGGGTGCGCCCACCAAACGCCGCGAATGATTCTGGTGTAGACCACGAGCACATCTGCCGTTTACTCGATGAAACCGCCGCGGACAAAAGCGCTACGGCGACCGTGCCCTCTCTGGCATTGAGACGCCTTCGGTTACGTCGGCATGCCCGACATGCGCCTCGTGGCTTCAACGGGGACCGCGCGATAGAAGACCAGGACCATGCTGAGACATTCGCGGTCTGCACGGCTGTAGTTGAGGGCATTCGCCGTTGGTACGCCCATTTCGCCTGCCACGACGCGACCGCGCAGGCAAACCTCGCCAGGTTGGCCGTTCTGCGCTAGGCGATTCGCCGGATGGGCTCCCGCCCGTCTCTCTATTGCGCGCCTGCCCCAGAAACCGCTTGCGACTGTCAGATCGATGTCAACCGCAGAGCGCCCGCCGACATCCGGCTTCTGCGAGCGCGGCGCGCTCCAACACAGAAAATGCGTGTCAGCTTCCTGACCCACAAGGAGACGGAACGCGACAAACGGGTCCTGGCCTATCTGGATGAGAAGATCCGGGAGCTCGCCGGGCTGCCGGCGAAAGCGTCTCGCGGGCCGCGCAAGGATGGCCCCTGAATGCGCGTTCAATGGCGTGGAGCGTTAGAAAATCTGCCGGAGGCACCAGAAAAACTCAGTAAGTGATTGAAAAGCTGAGAACCGGCCGCTCGAATCCTTTCCTCCTTGCATCACAAGAGAGGTTAAGGGAATATTACGGCGCGAGGGGGCCCACCAACATTGAGTGCCCGTTCAATGGTTCAACAAAGCGGTTCGCAGAAACCTCAATCACCGTTGTCCGCAACGCGAGCGCCGTTGCGTGTAGGCATCATCCTGGCGGAGCACTTCACGCTCTCCGCCTTCGCGGTGTTCATCGATCATCTGCGCCTGGCGGCGGATGAAGGTGATCGCAGCAGGCCCTTACACGTGCAGTGGTCGATCATGGCGAGCCGTCAGGCTTCCGTCCCGGCCAGTTGCGGCGTGTTGATTGAGCCCACCAGCGGCTTCATGCCACCCGATCAGCTCGATTATGTCGTGGTCGTTGGAGGAATCCTGCACGCGGGACCCCAGGTCGATGAGGCGACCGTGCGCTATCTGCGCGAAGTCAGCTCCTCCAATGTCCCGTTGATCGGGATCTGTACCGGCAGTTTCATTCTCTGTCGCGCGGGCCTGATGAAAGGCCGGCGCTCCTGTGTCAGCTGGTATCACTACCAGGATTTCCTCGAAGCCTTTCCGGGTCAGGCCGTGGTCGCGGACCGCCTGTTCCTCGCGGATGGGCCGCGCATCACCTGCGCGGGGGGCGCCGGAACCGCGGCGCTGGCTACATTTCTCATCGAGCAGCACCTCGGCCGGGCAGTCGCCCAGAAAGCCAGCCAGGTGTTGTTGTTTGATCGTGAGCGCTCGGGCAGTGATGCACAGCCGCACCCGCCCCTGTCGGAGACTGTGCGCGAGCCGCGCGTTCGACGGGCACTCTTGCTCATGGAACAGAATCTCACGCGGCCGGTTGCGATTGCGGCGATCGCCGACGAACTCGGCGTCTCCGTGCGCCAGCTGGAGCGCGTGTGTCGCGAGCATGTTGGCATGGGCCCTGCTTCGTTGTATCGCCAGCTGCGTATGCGTTACGCACACTGGCTCGTTGAGAACACCGATCGCTCGGTTACCGAAATTGCCATCGAGGCGGGCTTTGCCGACTGCGCACACTTCTCGCGTCAGTTCAAGGATGCTTACGGCCTCTCCCCTTCAACACGGCGACTGCAGCCGAACAGATCAACATACAGCGATGCCGCGGGCGGTCGCGTCTACGAGTAAGAGTGGCGCGTCTGTTCAATCGGAGCGCGCCGCGCCCCGGTGAAGATTGAATTGCTCGAGGGGGCACGAAAAAAGCCAGGGGAGTCAGTGATGAACTCGAAGGTCTCGTATGCTGTCGCGGCCATTCTGAGCAGTGTGTCCTTTGCGGCCGCCGCCGCCGACACTGACTCCGAAGCAACCTCAGGTTCTCTCGAGGAAATCACAGTCACTGCGCAGCGGCGCAATGAAAGCATTCAGAACGTGCCCATCGCCATGCAGGCTTTCACGGCCGAAAGCTTGCAGCAACTCAACGTCACGACACTCGACGATTACATCAAGTATCTGCCGAACGTAACGACCGCCAACAACGGTCCGGGGCAGAACGAAGTCTTCATGCGCGGCCTGAGCGCCGGCTCGCAGCCGAGCCAGGGAAGCGCCTCCACCGGACTGTGGCCCAATGTGGCCATCTACCTGGATAACCAGTCGGGTCAGCTGCCCAACCGCAACCTGGATATCTACGCCGCCGACCTGAACCGCATCGAGGTTCTGGAAGGTCCGCAGGGCACTCTCTACGGTGCAGGCGCAGAAGCGGGTGTCATTCGCTACATCACCAACGAGCCGAAACTCGACAAGGTCGAGGCCAACGTCAAGGGCGGCTACAGCGTCACCGCCCACGGCGATCCGAATACAGATCTGACCGCCGTGTTGAACTTGCCGATCATCGAGAACGTGCTCGCTGTTCGCGGCGTCATTTACAACGACTCCCGTGGCGGCTACATCGACAACGTGCCGGCCACTTTCACGCGCAAGAACACCGACGTCGGCATCCACTACGCCGGCTATCCGGCTGACGCAAATGGCAACTGCCCGGATGGGTTGCCCAATGTGGGTTTCTGCGTTCCGCCCGGAAGCCAGAGCATCAGCAACTCGCAGATTGCCGGTCGCGCGATCAATCCGGTGACCTACAAGGGCGCACGCGCGGAGCTCAAGTGGAAGATCAATGATGATTGGGATGCACTCGTCACCCAGTCCTATCAGCAAATGGACTCCAAGGGCGTGTTCTACCAGCAGCCCACCGCCTCCGACGGGGCGCCGTTGAATCCTTTGGAAGTCACGCTGTTCAACAACTCGTTCGACAACGACAAGTTCGAAAGCACGGCGCTGACGATCAACGGCAAGCTCGGCTTCCTCAAGGCCGTGTATACCGGTGGCTATCTGGTGCGCAACGTCGAACAGGTCGGCGACTACACCAATTATTCGCGCGGCTTCTACGCCGACTATTACCAGTGTTACGGCCCCGGGACCGCTTACGACAACAACCTGAAGTCGACCTGCTTCTCGCCCAGCGCTACCTGGTTCTCCAACGAGCGCAACACGCATCAGCAGCACGAATTCCGGCTCAGCACACCCGATGACAAGCGGGTACGCGCCATCGCCGGCGTGTTCTGGGAAGCCAACACGCTGTACGACCAGTCGGGCTGGAACTACAAAAACGTGCCGTCCTGCACCACGGACGATCCGGCCGGCACCGGCGGCAACTCGGGCTGTTTTTCCAACATCGGCACGGCCCCGGGCGCGACTGTGAAGAACCCCGGAGTGCAGCCGGACCACCTGTCGTTCTATCAGGATACGGTCCGTGAAACGAAACAAACGGCCTTCTTCGCCTCGGTCGACTTCGACATCATTCCCAAGGTACTGACGATTACCGGTGGCACCCGTCATTTCCGGTTCCAGAACTCCTCCGCCGGCAGCGTGACCGGCAGCTTCGGCTGTTTCGAGCAAGGCGTACCGGCGGGCGGCTGCCTGATCGACAACTTCAACCTGAACCAACAGAACCTGCGGGACACCGAATCCGGCTTCAAGAGCCGCGGCAACATCACCTGGCACGTGACACCCGACACGATGGTGTACTACACGTTCTCCCAGGGTTTCCGGCCGGGCGGCTTCAACCAGAACGGCGGTGCGGCGCACGCCACAGGTGCGGATGGCGTTGCCCAGTATCTCGTCCCGAGCTCGTACCAGTCGGACAAGCTGACCAACAACGAGATCGGTTGGAAGACGGAGTTCCTGGGACACCGCCTGCAGTGGAACGGGGCCATCTACAAGGAAACCTGGGACAACGTCCAGGTCGCCTTCTTCAATCCGGGCCTGGTGGGCAACATCTTCTACAACACCAATGGCCAGAACTTCGACATCAAGGGCATCGAGACTTCGTTCATCGCCCGCGTCGTCCCCGGCCTGACGCTGCAGGGCGCAGGCTCCTGGAACCACAGCCGGCAGACCAACTCACCGGCCCTGATCAACAACAACCCGGACAGCGCCGGCTACGGCAAGCCGATTACCCAGAACTGTCCGACGCCGGACACCTGCACCCCGGTCACCAATCCGTTCGGTCCGATCGGCTCGCCGAGCGCCAACTCGCCCCCCATGCAATTCAGCCTCAGGGCCCGGTATGAATTCGAGATGGCGGGCTACCTCCCGTTCATCCAGTTGGGCGCCACCCACAGCGGCCATTCGTTCACGCAGGCCGGCTCCAACCCGAGCATTGCCGACAACTCCGGGGCAATCACCACGGGCCGCCTGCGGTTCGAGAATCCGGCCTACACCACGTTCGATGCCTCCGCGGGCGTCTCCAAGGACGCCTGGTGGGTCAACGTGTTCGCAGAGAATCTCGCGAACTCGAACAAGAGCGTGTTCGTCAGCACGGACCAGTTCATCGTCGCCCAAACACCTCTGCGGCCGCGCGTCGTCGGAGTGCAACTCGGATACAAATACTAAAACGTCGGTCGAGCTCGAGGTTGCGCGAATCCGCGCGCTCGTCCAGGAGCGCCGGTTCGCGGACGCCCTGCAAGCCGCGGATTCTCTGCTCATCGCGGTTCCTGAGAATCGTGACTTACTGTATCTGCGCGCGCATTCGCAAAGAATGTTGGGTGCTATCCCTGCGGCCCTGGCGACGCTCACTACCCTGGAGAAGCTGCATCCGCGATTCAGTCGCTGCTTCCAGGAGCGTGGGCAGTGCCATGTCGCGCTAAAGCAGGCGCCGGAGGCGATTGAAGCCTTTCTTCGAGCTGTGAACCTCAATCCGGCGCTTCCAGCGAGCTGGACGATGCTGGAAGGTTTGTTCCGGATGACGCGGCAGAATGAGAGCGCGGCTGAAGCGGCGGCCCATGTCGCGACGCTGAAAAAGCTGCCGCCTGAAGTTGTCACGGCAACCGCCCTCTTCTGCGATGGAGAGCTGGCTGAAGCAGAACAGATCATCCGCCCCTTTCTGCTCAAACACGGACATCACATCGAGGCCATGCGCCTGCTGGCCCGAATTGGCATCGAACGCGACGTCCTCGACGACGCGCAGCTCCTGCTGCAAGGTGTTCTCGACCTCGCCCCCGAGTACAACGCGGCACGCTTCGAATATGCGCAGGTCCTCAGCAAACGCCACATGCACCAACAGGCACAGGAGCAAGTGCAGCGATTGTTGGCGACCGATGCTGCGAATCGGAACTACCGGATGCTGTATGCGCTGACCTGCGTAGGGTTGGGCCAGCACGAGCGAGCTGTTGAGATCTATCGGGAGTTGTTGGTTGGTGCCGGCCAACCAGCCGAGCTGCACTTGTCGATCGCTCACTCCCTGAAAACGTTGGGAGAGCGGGATCAGGCCGTTGCGGAATATCGGGCCGCGGCCGCCGCCAGGCCCGGATACGGTGATGTTTACTGGAGTCTTGCGAACCTGAAGACGTATCGGTTCGAAGAGACCGAGCTGACTCAGATGTACGCTGCGGAAGCGTCGCCATCGACATCCGTCGTCGATCGGTACCACCTGTGCTTTGCGATCGGGAAAGCGCTGGAGGATTTGCGCAGGTACCGCGAATCGTTCGAGTACTACGAGCGCGGCAACAAACTGAAACGCGCCGCCAGTCGCTATCAGCCGGAGATGATCGAGCTCAACACGCGGCGGCAGATCGAGGTTTGCACGCCGGAGTTGTTTGCCCGTGGCACCAGCGGCCTGGCCGCCGCGGATCCGATCTTCATAGTCGGACTCCCCCGCTCCGGCTCGACGTTGCTCGAGCAGATTCTGGCGTCGCACTCCGCTGTGGAAGGGACTCAGGAGCTGGCTGACATACCCCGGATCGCCGCCGAGCTCAGCGGCCGGGAGGAGGATCCGTTGTACCCGGGGGCGCTGGCCCAAATGAGCGGCGCCGATTTTCGCCGCCTCGGTGAGCAATATCTGCAGGATACCCGGGTGTACCGGACCGGCAAGCCGCGCTTCATTGACAAGATGCCCAACAATTTCCGGCACATCGGGCTGATTCACCTGTTATTGCCGCAGGCGCGGATCATCGACGCGCGGCGCGAGCCGATGGCCTGTTGTTTCGGCAATCTCAAACAGCTGTTCGCCCAGGGGCAGGAGTTTACGTACAGCGTCGCGGACATCGCCCGGTACTACCGGACTTATCTAGAGCTGATGCGACATTGGGACGCCGTGTTGCCGGGGCGCGTGCTGCGCGTGCATCACGAGGATGTGGTGGATGACCTGGAAGGGTCGGTGCGCCGCATACTCGATTTCTGCGAGCTGGATTTCGAGCCGGCGTGTGTTGAGTTTCATAAGACTGCCCGAAGCATTCGCACCGCCAGCTCGGAGCAGGTTCGGCAGCCTATTTACCGGGAGGGGTTGGATCAGTGGCGCAACTACGAGCCTTGGCTCGGAGGATTGCGCGAGGCGCTGGGGGACGCGCTGACTCGCTATCGCGACTAAGTGTGCAACAGCACCGCCGCGTCGGCGGTCCACGTGACGTATACCTCATCGCTCCAGTCAATCGACCATTCGGAAGTGCGGCGCTCGTTTTGGGCGAACACGGTGACCACTTTGCCGGTGGCAGTCTTGATCTGGTAGGTGGAGCGATTACCCAGGTAGCCCAGCTCCCACACCATGCCTTTGAGCTGATTGACGCGACCCGCGGCGTTCGGCTGTTTGCTGAGGCGGATTTTCTCGGGGCGCAG
>Ga0181534_10002346_pt1 | contig 11785 bp, 6 predicted proteins | sample PEATcosm2014_Bin_37_FD_119758 | JGI IMG/M metagenome (GOLD analysis project Ga0181534, IMG submission 119758) | Peatland microbial communities from MTU Mesocosm Facility, Houghton, MI, USA - PEATcosm2014_Bin17_10_metaG | ecosystem: Environmental > Terrestrial > Soil > Wetlands > Peat | place...
GATGCCGGCGAAGCGGACGCGGGAGACGCCGGGGAGGCAGACGCGGGTGAGGACGGCGGCGGGGACGCGGGGGTCAACGATCAGGGCGCCGACGGTGGCGAGGACGCGGGCGTCGACGGCGGTTCGGATGCGGCAGCACCCTGTCCTCCCGGAACGACGGCGCAGCAGGCCGCGCCCGTGGCGCAGGCCGCGAAGATCGGAAACCAGTCCTTCGTGGGGGGCTCGGTGCCGAGCGGCAAGCCCGACCCGAGCCAGGGGGGCAAGTGGAGCTGCGGCGGCACGTTCGACAGCCAGCCCAGCAACGCCTACTACCTGACGACGTTCGGCTGCTCGTCCGCGAACCCCGCGTTCCACGACCCGGGCGACAACTGCTGCGGCCGCGGGGCGCCCGTCGCGGCGCAGGCGGGCCTGTGCGGCAACCTGAAGCCCGTCGCGAGCTGCCCGAACAGCTGCCAGACGGGCAACAAGTGCAACAGCTGGCGCGCGCAGCAGAGCGGCGGCGTCGCGGCGAACTTCCAGTGCGAAGAGATGGTCAACTACTACTCGACCGGCATCGTCGCCTACGGAGCGGGGACGCGCCTCTGCCTCACGACGGGCGCGGGCAAGGCCGGCGTCGTCGTCTTCGTCATCGACGACGGGCCGGCGTGCAGCATCGAGAACCGCGTCGGCGCGCACGTGCTCGACGTGTCGCCCCCCACCGCGCAAGCTCTCTTCGGCGAGAGCCAGATCAGCGCCCCCGAGCGCAAGGCCGTCTTCGTCACGCAGGTCGGCTCGGGGACGCCGCTCGGCCCGACGGGCAGCTGCGGGATCGCGCCGATGGCGGACGCGGGTGGCGGTCAGGACGCGGGCGGCGGCGGCGGCGGCGGTGACGACGGAGGGGAGGGGGCGACGGCGCCCACGTCCGGTCCGACCAACTGCTCCGAGGACTCGTCGTGCAGCAGCGACTCCGACTGCAACCCCGGTGGCCCGCTCGGACAGATCTGCGTCTCCGGTCTCTGCCAGTCGGGTTGCCACGGCTCGGCGCAGTGCGCGTCGGGGACGACCTGCAGCAACGGGATGTGCATGGGTACGTCGGGCGGGAAGTCGTGCTCGAACGACGGGGCGTGCAACCCCGGCGGCAATGGGGCCGGCCTCATCTGCTCGGGTGGGATGTGCGTCCCGGGCTGTCACGCCAGCTACCAGTGTCCCGGCAACACCTCGTGCCATGGAGGGCAGTGCCGGTAGTCGTCCACGCGCCCCCCGAGGCAGCGGTCAGACGTGGCTGCGCGTCGGCATGAAGGTCATCGCCCGCTCGGCCATGGCCGTGATCGTGAGCGACGGGTTCACACCCGGGTTCGCCGAGACGGCCGACCCGTCGACCACGAACAGCCCTGGATAGCCGAAGACCTCGTGGCGCTCGTCGATGACCCCCTCCTCGGGCGTCCTGCCGATGCAGGCCCCTCCGAGGATGTGCGCGGTCGAGGGGATGCCCTGCACCGTCTCGGTGATCATGTTCACGCTCGTCCCCTCGATGCGCTTCGCGAAGCTCTCCGCGATGGCCGTCGCCTCCGGGATGAACGCCGTCGGCGCCTTGCCGTCGGGCGGGAGCTCCGTCGCGAGCCCGGGCCGGAACCCGGTGCGAACGCCGCGCTTCCTCCGGAAGGCGAGCGTCCCCTCGAGGCTCCGCATGTAGAGCAGGATCTGGCTGAACTTCGCGAGGTCCGGCACGAGCGCGGCACGCATGAACCGGACGGGATGGCGCACCACCGCCGCGACCGCGCGGCCGAGGCGCTCGAACGTCGTGTCGCCCGGGGCATGCGGCGCGAGCAAGAGGCGGAAGAAGCCGCTCCCCGCGCCATAGCGGCAGGGCTCGACGTGGGAGTGCTCGTCGGTGTGGAGGATCGAACCGATCGCGACCCCCTTCGACAGGTCGACGTCACGGCGGTCGGTGATCACCGCGATGAGGCTCTCCGAGTTGGTGCGAACCAGCTCGCCGGTGCGGGGGGACAGGCCTGGCAAGCCTCGCGGGTCGTCCTTCATCCTGAGCAGCAGGTCGACCGTGCCGAGCACCCCACCTGCGCAGATCACCCGGTCCGCCGTGAAGACGTGGGCCGTCCGCCGCACGCCGAGACCCGTCTCGGCCTCCACGACGAAGCCGCCGTCCGCCTCCGGCCGCGGACGGATGGCGGTGGCCTCGGTCTCGGCCATCAGCGTCAGCCCCGCGCGCTCGGCGAGGTAGAGGTAGTTCCTGTCGAGCGTGTTCTTGGCGCCGATGCGGCAGCCGGTCATGCAGCCGCCGCAGTGCGTGCAGCCGGTCCGGTCGGGGCCCGCGCCGTCGAAGTACGGGTCGGGGACCGTCTTGCCGCTCGGGCCGAAGTAGACGCCCACGTCGGTCGGCCCGAAGTCCTTCTCGCGCCCCATCTCGCGCGCGATGTCCTTGAGGACGAGGTCGCCCGGGGCCAGGATCGGGTTCGGCGTCGCGCCGAGCATTCGCTTCGCGGTCTGGTAGTGCGGGGCGAGCTCCGACTGCCAGTCGCGGAGGCCGGCCCACGACCCCGTCTCGAAGAACTCGTGCTTCGGCACGGGGAGCGTGTTCGCGTACACCAGCGACCCGCCTCCGACGCCGACGCCGGAGAAGATCGTCACGTGCTCGAAGAACGTCATCTTGAAGATGCCGTGCATCGACAGCTCGGGCATCCAGAGCCAGCGGCGCAGATCCCAGTTCGTCTTCGGGAAGTCCTCCTTCTGCCAGCGCTTGCCCTTCTCGAGGAGGAGCACCCTGTGCCCCTTCTCCGTCAGCCGGAGCGCCGACACGCTGCCACCGAAGCCCGAGCCGATGACGATCGCGTCGTAGTGAGGCGTCGCGCTCATTTCTTCCCGGGCGGCTTCGCGGGTGCGGCTGGCTTCGCCGGAGCCCCCGCTGCCGGCGCTCCGGTCGGCGAGTGCTTGTAGACGTAGTAGCCGTAGCCTCCGACCGCCGCGAGGACGACGACCACCGCGCCGAAGAAGAAGAGGTACCAGAGGATCGTCGACTTCGCCTTGGCGACGAGCTGGTTCTTGATGCCGGCGGTGTCGATGCCGCCGTCGCTGCTCGCGTGGACGTTGAGGCCGCCGATGCGCATGTTGACCTGCTGCGGCGCCGCGGGCGGGGGAGCCTTCGGGACGGGGAGCGGCGGCTGCGGGTCGCGGCCGTCGATGCAGAAGCTCATCGCGGACAGCGTCACGGCGAGGCCCGCCTGGGCGAGGCCGGACATCGCGAGGATCTCGGGGATGATCTGCTTCGTGTTGCCTGTCCCGAGGTCCTTGAAAGAGAGCTGGCCGTTCGCCATCTTGGGGCCGATGACCGCGCGGATCGCCTGCACGAGCTGAGCCTGTACCTGCTGCTCCTGCTGGGCCTGGCTCCCGGGGGCGCCCATGTTGGCGAACGTGACGTTGGCGACGACGCTGACGGGCACCTGCCGCTGCTGGACGGTGTCCAGGAAGGGCCCGATGTCTCCAGAGATCTGGGTGTGCATGCGGCGGACTCTAACCCGGCTCCACGGGCCTTGGGGCGCACTATCGCCGCCGCATCGATGCGCTACAGTCCCACGGTCATGCGCCCGAACGTGCAGCTTCGTCGCCTCGCTCGCGTCGCCGTGTCCGCCCTGCTCGGTCTCGTCGCGGCCTGCGACGGCCAGGGTGCCCGGCCCAAGACCGCCGCGTCGCTGGGGCCGTCGCCCTCCTCGACGGCGCTCGGCCCCTTCGTGGACGCGAGCGCGTCGGAGGCGAGCGCCACGGTCCCGATCAACGCGGCCGATCCGGTGTGGGGTGATCGCCGGGCCCCCGTGACGCTGGTCGTGTTCGGCGACCTCGAGTGTCCCTACACGGCGAAGGTTCTCCCCACGCTCCGGGCGCTCCGCGAGCGCTACGGCGCCGCGGGGCTCCGCATCGTCTGGAAGGACGACCCGCTCCCGTTTCACCCGCAGGCGCGCCCCGCGGCGGAGGCCGCCGAGACCGTCTTCGCGCTCGGCCAGAGCCCCGCGTTCTGGCGATTCTGGGACCAGGCGCTCGAGCACCAGGCCGACCTCTCGCTCACGGCGCTCGAGGGCTGGGCGTCGTCGGCAGGGGTCGACCTCGCGAGCTACCGCCAGGCGCTCGCGGCGCACGCGTCCGCGGCGAAGGTCGACGGCGACCTCGTCCTCGCCCAGCGCCTGAAGGTGCAGGGGACTCCGACGTTCTTCGTGAACGGCACGCTGCTCGTCGGCGCGCAGCCGGTCGCCAAGTTCGCCGACGTCATCGACGCGGAGGCCGAGAAGGCGAAGGCCAAGCTCGCGGCAGGAGTGGCTCCCGACGCGCTCTACGCCGAGATGACCCGCGTCAACTGGAAGGCCCCCGTCGACGAGCCGGAGGGCGACGACGACAAGGAAGACACGACGACCGTGTGGCGGGTCCCCATCGGGCCGGGGCCGGTGCGCGGCCGCCCCGATGCGCCCGTGACGATCGTGCTCTTTTCGGACTTTCAGTGCCCGTATTGCAAGCGGGTCGAGCCCACCCTCAAGCAGGTCCGCGACGTCTACGGCGACAAGGTCCGGATCGTCTGGCGCGACGCCCCGCTGCCGTTCCACAAGCGCGCGCGCCCCGCCGCGGAGCTGGCGCGAGAAGCGCGGACCGAGAAGGGCGACCCTGGCTTCTGGGCCGCCCACGACGCGCTCTTCGACTCGCAGCCGAACCTCAGCGACGACGACCTGATGGCGGTCGGGCGAGCCGTCGGCCTGGACGCGGCCCGTCTCAAGGGCGCGCTGGCAGGGGAGCGGTATGCCGCCCAGATCCAGGCCGATCTCGACGCCGCCGACGACGTCCAGGTCGACGGCACGCCGGCCATGTTCATCAACGGGCGCAGGTTCTCGGGCGCCCAGCCCTTCGAGGCGATCAGGCCGCTCATCGACGACGAGCTACGCCACACCGCGGACCTGCTCGCGCAAGGCGTCGCGCCCGCCGCGCTCTACGACACGCTGATGAAGACGGCGAAGACGCCGCCCATCGGCGAGGTCCGCCGCGCGCCGCCGCGCGCCGGCGCTCCGTTCCGCGGGCTCGCGAACGGCCCAGTGGTGATCGAGGAGTTCGCGGACTTTCAGTGCCCGTACTGCGCGCGGGCGGACGACACGCTCGGGCAGCTCGTCAAGCGCTACGGCGCGAAGATCAAGCTGGTCTGGCGCAACTTCCCGCTGCCGTTCCACGCCCACGCCGAGGAAGCCGCCGAGGCCGCGCTCGAGGCCCAGAAGCAGAAGGGCAACGCCGGCTTCTGGGCGATGCACGACAAGATGTTCGCGCACCAGGGGGAGCACGGGGCGGGGCTGGACCGACGCGCGCTCGACGGATACGCGCGCGACCTCGGGATGGACGTCGCCGCGTTCGACAGGGCGCTCGACGGCCACGCGCACCAGGGGGAGATCCAGGCCGACATGGACGCCGCGGACCAGGCGCAGATCCGGGGGACGCCGGCGTTCATCGTCGGTGGCTACTTCGTCGGTGGAGCCCAGCCGTTCGGAGTGTTTCGTCGCATCATCGACAAGGTGCTCGAGTCGGGGCCGGCGGAGGTGGCGCCTGCGGCGCGGTAGTGCCGAGGCGTAGCGCTCGTTCTCGAAGAAGAGAGCGCACACCCTCGCGAGCGTCTCACACGCGCGCGGCGACGGCCGCGCGGCGCGAGCGCTCCCACGGTCAGCGCTCCTCGAACAGCTCGCCGAACAGCTCGCGCACCTTCACCTTGGCCGCCTCGAGCGCCGCCCTCCCCTTCGCCGTCACGCGGTAGACGCGCCGGAACCGCTTGCCCAGGCGCTCCGGCTTCGAACGCAAGTAGCCGCGCGCCTCCAGGCCGTGCAGGATCGGGTACATCGTACCCGCGCTGAGCTTGTAGCCGTGTCGCGCGAGCTCCTCGATGATGCCGAGCCCGAAGATCGGCTCGTGCGCGGCATGGTGCAAGACGTGCAGCCGGATCAGGCCCGCGTAGAGATCCTTGTCGACATCCATCGATGATCGTTATCGGTATACGATATCGAGCACCGTTGCCAGTGCCGTGGCGCCCAGCTAAGACGAGCGCATGCATGCGGCGCGCGCCCTGCTCTCGTCCGGGATGATGACGTTGGCAGGCTGTGCGGGCGTTGGCTCGAGAGGAGTCGCGGCGCCCGTCTCCGTCACTCGCGCGGACGTGCCGGCCCCGACCGCGTCGACCGTGGACCTCGAGGGCCCCGACCCTCCCTTGGCCACCACGGTCCTCACGCTCGGCGACGTCGTCCGGGAGGCTCTCGCGAATCACCCACGCATCCGAGCAGCTCGAGCCGACGAGCGCGCCGCCGAGGCTCGCGTCGACGCGTCGCGCCTCCGCGGGCTACCCGCAGCGGGCGTCAGCGCAGAGCTCAATCGGTCGACCGGGAACACGACCCCCGGGCTCTTCTTTCCGGCGCAGGGTTTCCCTGCCATCGCGGGTCCGGTCGAATCGAAGTCGCTCGACGGCGGCACGTGGCAGACCGGTGCCAGCGTCTGGGCGTCGTGGGACGCGCTCTCGTTCCTGCGCGAGGCGGGCACCGTCGACGCGTCGTTGGCGAGCCGCAAGGCGTCGTCGGCGCAGCTCAGCGTGGAGCAGCTCGACGTCGCCTACGGCGCCGCGGACGCGTTTCTGCTCTTGCTGGAGGCCCAGGAGGCCGCGCGCGCCGCGTCGGCCGCCGAGGCTCGCGCAGACACGCTCGTGAAGATGACGCGACCGCTCGTCGACCAGAGCCTGCGCCCAGGCGTCGACCTCGCTCGCGCCCTTGCCGCGCTCGCCGCCGCCCGCACGGCGGTCGCGACGGCGACGGAGACCCGCGATGTCCGTCGCGCCGATCTCACGGTCGCGATCGGGCGAGTCGGCGTCGCGGTGGAAGCGGCGCCAGGCAACCTCCTCGATGCGGTCGACGTTACGGGGGCCAGCGGCGTCGCGGACAATCCGAGCGTCCTCGTCGCCGATGCCCTCGTGCAGCGCCTCGATGCGGAGCGAGACGTCGTGAGAGCGCAGTTCCTGCCCCGCGTGGATCTCGTCGCGGCGCTGTATGCGCGGGGCACGGGCCTCTCCGTGGGCGGTCTCGCCCAGAGCCCCGCCAGCGGCCTGGTCCCCGATGTCCCGAACTGGGCCGCGGGGCTCGTCGTGACCTGGTCGGCCCTCGACATCCCAGGCATTCGCGCACGTTCTCGTGCTGCCAGCGCCGACTACTCCGCCGCCGTCGCCCGTCGCGATGACGTGGTGCTCGCGGTCTCCGGTCAACTCGAGCGTGCGTCGGCGTTCCTCAGGGGGGCACGCGGCATCGCGCGTGCGACGCCGGTGGCGCTCGCCTTCGCCCGGGCCGCGGAGCAGCAGGCGGTCGCGCGCTACCGGAGCGCGCTCAGCCCCATCGTCGACGTCGCCGACGCCGAGCAAGCGCTCACGCAAGCGGAGACGAACGACGCCATCGCCCGCATCGAGGTGCGGCGCGCGCTCCTCGCCCTCGGCCGCGCGTCGGGCGATCTCGGCCCGGTCGTGTCGAGGTAGCGATGTGGCTCGTACACGCTGCGCTCCGCAGGCCCATCACCGTCGTCGTGCTCGTCGTGGCGATGCTGCTGCTCTCGGTCGTCGCACTGACGCGTACGCGGATCGACATCTTCCCCGACCTCGACCTCCCAACCATCTACGTTGCCCAGCCCTACGGAGGCATGAGCCCCCAGCAGATGGAGGGATTCATCTCTTATTACTACGAGTACCACTTCCTCTACATCGACGGCATCGAGAGCGTGGAGGCGAAGTCGATCCAGGGCACCGCGCTGCTTCGACTCGACTTTCACCCCGGCACCGACATGAGCCAGGCGCTCGCGCAGACGATCGCCTACGTCAATCGTGCCAAGTCGTTCATGCCGCCGGGCACCGTGCCGCCGTTCGTGATCCGGTACGACGCCGGCACGTTGCCGGTCGGGTACCTCGTCTTCTCGAGCCCGACGCGGACCCTGGCCGAGATGCAGGACCTCGCGCTCAACCGGGTCCGCCCGGCCTTCGCGACGCTGCCGGGCGTGTCCTCCCCGCCGCCGTTCGGTGCGAACCAGCGCACCATCCTCCTCAGCGTGAGCCCCGAGAAGCTGCAGGCTTACGGGCGCTCTCCCGCGGACGTGGTGCAGGCCCTCGCGGCCGGCAACGGCATTCAGCCGGCCGGCAACGCCGACATCGGAAGCACGAGCACGCTCGTCGCGACCGACTCGACCGTCGTCGACTACCACAGCCTGCTCGACATCCCCCTCACCTTGGGCGCGGGCAAGGCCGTGTACATGCGCGACGTCGCGACCGTCTCCGATGGCTCGGACATCCTCGCCGGCTATGCCCTGAGGAACGGCAAGCGAACGCTCTACATCCCGGTCACCAAGCGCCCAGACGCATCGACGCTCACGGTCGTCGACGAGGTCAAGCAGAGCCTGGCGCGCTTCCAGTCGCTCCTCCCGGACGACGTGCAGGTGAGCTACGAGCTGGACCAGTCCCAGTACGTGAGGGCCGCCCTCGGCGCCGTGCTCCGAGAGGCGTTGATAGGCTCGGCGCTCACGGGGCTCGTGCTGGTGCTGTTCCTGCGCGATTGGAGGTCTTCCCTCGTCGTCGTCGTCACGATCCCGTTCGCGCTGCTGAGCGCGGTCGTCGCGTTGCGCGTCGCCGGGCAGACGATCAACATCATGACGCTGGGAGGCCTCGCGCTGGCCGTGGGCGTGCTCGTGGATGAAGGCACGGTGCTCCTCGAGAACATCCACGCGCACCTCGAGGCAGGCGAGCCGAAGGCTCTCGCCGTGCTCGCGGCCAGTCGCGAGGTCGCGACGCCGAGGCTCCTCGCGATGCTCAGCGTCTTCGCCGTCTTCCTGCCGGCCTTCTTCATGACGGGGCCCGCGCGGTCGCTGTTCCTGCCGCTCTCGCTGGCGGTCGGCTTCTCCATGGGCGCCTCCTACCTTCTGTCGAGCACCCTCGTACCCGTCCTCGCCAACTGGGTGTTGCGTGCCGTCCCGGCCGAGCTGCCCGCTCGGCAGGCGGCAAGAGGCCCGAAGAGACACTCTGCGCTCGCGCGCGTTCGATCTGCGCTCGAAGCTGGCCTGACGCGGTCGATGCGACGCCCCGGGCTCGTGCTCGGTGGGTACGTCCTCTCTATTTCGGTCGTTCTCGTCCTCGGTGGTCCACGACTCGCGGAGGAGGTCTTTCCGTCGTCGGCGTCCAGGCAGTTCCGGATGCGCATCGATGCACCGGACGGAACGCGCGTCGCGGTCACGGAGGACTACGTTCGACGAGCCCTCGCCGCCGTCACCGCGGAGGCCGGCGCCGAGAACCTCGACATCAGCCTCGGCTACGTCGGCGCGCAAGGCTCGTCGTATCCAATCAACGCCGTGTTCCTCTGGACGAGCGGACCGGCGCAGGCGGTCATCAACCTCGGCCTCAGGCCGGACAGCAGCCTCCACCTCCTCGATCTCGAGCAGCGCCTGCGAGGGCGGTTCGCCCGCGAGCTGCCCGAACTCCGCTTCTCCTTCGACCCGGGCGATCTGGTCAACCTGACGCTGAACTTCGGCGCGCCGTCGCAGGCCGAGGTCGCGGTCACCGGACCTCAGTACGCCGACGCGCTCGCTTTTGCGCGGAGGGTGCGTGACCGTCTCGCGGCGGTCGGCTCGCTCCGAGACGTCGAGTTCGAGGAGCCGCTCCATTACCCGACGGTGAACGTGAAGATTGACCGCACCCTCGCCGGCCAGCTCGGCGCGACCGCGAACGACGTGGCGAGGGCCGTCGTCTCGTCGACCGCGTCGAGCCGCTTCATCTCCCCCAACTTCTGGCGGGATCCGAGGTCGGGTGTCAGCTACCAGGTCCAGGTTGAGGTGCCACAGGCTCAGATGACGTCGATGGAGGACATCGCCAACATCCCGGTTTCGAGCTCGACGGGGGCCGCCCCCGTGCTCCGCCAGCTCGCGACCCTGGAGCCGACGACCGTCCCCGGAGAGCTGGATCGCAAGAACGGCCTCTGGATGTTCGCGCTCTCGGCGAACGCGGCCGGCGGTGACCTTGCCAGTGCAGGCCGCGACATCCAGCGCGCACTCTCCGACCTCGGCGCGCCCCCCCGCGGCGTGACCGCGGAGGTGCGTGGTCAGGTCGATGCCCTCCGACGCATGTTCCGAGAGCTCGCCATCGGCCTCCTGGCGGCGACCGGCGTCATCGTGCTCCTTCTGACGGCCAGCTTCCAGTCGCTGCGGCTGGCGTTGGTGGTCGTGTCGACGATGCCCGCCGTGGTGGCGGGGGCAGTGCTGATGCTCCTGGCGACCGGGACGTCGCTGAACCTGCAGAGCTTCATGGGGACCATCATGGCCGTCGGCGTCGCCGTGGCGAACGCGATCCTGCTCGTCACGTTCGCCGAGGAGAGGCGGCGCCATGGCGCGGAAGCCCACGCGGCCGGCCGCGCGGCGGCGGCCGAGCGGCTGCGCCCGGTCCTGATGACGAGCCTCGCGATGATCGCCGGGATGGTCCCGATGGCGGTCGCGATCGGCGAAGGCGGCGAGGAAACGGCGCCGCTCGGGCGGGCCGTCATCGGCGGGCTCGTCCTGGGCACGTTCGCCACGCTCCTCCTCTTGCCCACGGTCTTCGGTATGGCCCAGCGCCATGCGCCCATCGTGTCCGGCTCGCTCGACCCGGAGGACCCGGAGCGCGACGTCCGCGCGCCCGCCGAAGCGTCGACATGAGCCGTCGCGCCGTCCTGATCTTCGCCGCTTCCCTCGTCGCGTGCGGCAAGCCCGGCGGGTCTCCGGAGCCGTCCGCTGCCGCGCCCGCCGTCGAGACGGTTGCCGTGGTGTCCAGAACGCTGAGCACGCTGGACCGCCTGCCGGGCCAGCTCCAGGCCTACGAAAGCGTGGACATCTATCCGAAGGTGACGGGCTTCCTGGACGAGATCCGTGTCGACGTCGGCTCGCGAGTGACGAAAGGGGACGTCCTGGCTCGACTCTCTGCGCCGGAGCTCCTCGCGCAGAGAGCGCAGGCGGATGCTGCCCTGCGGGCAGCCGAGTCGCAGCTCGCGAGCGCCCGCGCGAAGCTGGTCTCCGACGAGGGGACGCACCGGCACCTTGCGGCGGCCGCGGAGACTCCAGGGGTGGTCGCCGCGAACGACCTTGCCGTCGCGCAGCAAACCGTCGAGGCGGATCGAGGCGGGGCCGGAGCGGCCGAGCACAACGTGAGCGCCGCGCGCGACGCTCTCCGCGCGCTGACGCAGATGGAGTCGTACCTCGACGTTCACGCACCCTTCAGCGGGACCATCACGCGCCGGAACCTGCATCCGGGGGCGCTGGTCGGGCCGGCGTCCGGCCAATCAGGGGCCGCTCCGATCGTGCAGGTCGTCGATACCGGACGGCTTCGCCTCGTCGTCCCGGTCCCCGAGGCCGAGGTCGGGAGCATCCGACTCGGGCAACAGGTCGGTTTCGGCGTTCCAGCGTATCCGGGGGAGGCGTTCTCCGCGCCCATCGCGCGCATCTCCCATGACATCGACGTCCAGACACGGACGATGCACGTCGAGCTCGACGTACGGAACCCGGACGACAAGCTATCACCGGGGAGCTTCGCCACGGTCACCTGGCCCGTCGCCCGCGCCTATCCGACCCTGTTCGTGCCCACGTCGGCGGTGACGACGGACCAGCAGCGCACGTTCGTGATCCGGTTCGCCGCTGGCGCGGCCGAGTGGGTCACCGTACAGACGGGCCACGGCATGAACGGCGAGATCGAGATCGTGGGGGAGGTTCATCCGGGTGATCAGGTCGTTCGTTCCGCGACCGA
>Ga0181534_10002349_pt1 | contig 11781 bp, 7 predicted proteins | sample PEATcosm2014_Bin_37_FD_119758 | JGI IMG/M metagenome (GOLD analysis project Ga0181534, IMG submission 119758) | Peatland microbial communities from MTU Mesocosm Facility, Houghton, MI, USA - PEATcosm2014_Bin17_10_metaG | ecosystem: Environmental > Terrestrial > Soil > Wetlands > Peat | place...
GGATCGACCACGAACGAGTCGACCATCTCCATGCCGTCGAAGCGGTGCCGGACCGAGGGTGCGAAGAGGGCCGCGCACCCGTAGGCCCCGTCGACGTGGAACCACAGGTTTCGCTCCTGTGCGGTCCGGCCCACGCCGGCCAGGTCGTCGACGATGCCGGCGTTGGTGGTGCCACCGGTGGCCACCACAGCGATGACGTCGTCACCCCGGGAGTTGGCGGCCAGGGTAGAGGACAGGCCGTCGCCGGTCATCCGATGGTCGTCACACGGGACCAGAAGCGGTTCCACCCCCAACACCCTGAGCGCCTTGCCCACCGATGAGTGGGCCTCCTCGCTGATGGCCACCAGCGGTCGGTGGGGTGCCCGGTCGCCCATGCGGTGTGCCGCAGTGTCGCGGGCCACCATGAGGGCGGACAGATTTCCGGCCGAGCCACCGGAGACGAACACCCCGCCGGCACCGTCGGGCAGTCCGGCCAGCTCGGCGAGGACGGCGAGCGCCTGGTTCTCGGCGGCCACCGCCCCGGCGGCTTCCATCCACGACGTCCCCTGCAGGGACGAGCAGGCCACCACCATGTCGAAGAGCAGCGAGGCCTTGGTCGGCGCGGCCGGGATGAACGAGAGGAACCGGGGACTGTCGCACGACACCACGGCGGTGGCCAGCTCGTTGTCGAAGATCTCCATGATGCGGTGGGGGTCGGTCCCCGCCGGGTTGATCAGGCCCTGGAGACTGGCGTCCAGGGATGCCGCCTGGGCACCGCCGAAGTCGAGGGGGACGGGATCGAGGGCCAGGCGCCACCGGCAGTAGTCGAGGATGAGGGTGGTGAGCTTCTCGTCGTAGACGAACATGGGATTGCGCATGGAGTCCTTTCTGCGTGCCACCATGATCGCAGACGGCGCCGGTGGGCCTTCCCTCCCCTGGATCAGGGCACTGGCGGCTGATCGGGCCTGTCGGCCTCGGCCTCGGCCTCGGTACCGGCACCGGCCTCGGTACCGGCACCGGCAGCGGCCTCTCCGAGTCGATGGACGCTCACGGCGTAGGTCCCGCCGTCCGCCCAGGGCTCGCCCGACCATGTGGCCCACCGGCCCGTGGGCACCAGGCCGGCCCGGCGGCAGTGGTCGTCGTACTGGGCGAGGTCGTAGCCCCGGTCCAGCTGGAACCCGGCCACCAGGTGTCCCCCGTCCCGGAGGTGTACGGCGCAGGCCGCCACCAGCGCGGCCTGGGTGCCCTCCGGAGTGAACAGCGGGACGTTGCCGGCCAGTAGTACGAGATCGAACCGTCGGGCAAGGTCGAGACAGGTCAGGTCAGCGGTCACCCACGCCAACTCCGGCGACAACCGGCGGGCCGTGTCGATCATCGACACGTCCACGTCGACGCCCACGACGTCGACCCCTCGACGGGCCAGCTCCCGGGCCACCCGGCCGGTGCCGCATCCGGCGTCCAGCACGGTGGTCGGGTGCCAGCGCATGGCGAATCCGGCCTCGCCGTGCACGTCCACTCCCGAGTCGGCCAGATCGTCGAAGCGCTTCTGGTAGCGGTCCCCGTCCCAGCTCACCGGGGTACCGGTCCGATCACTGCACGGCCCACAGGGTGGGCTGGGCCGGTTCGTCCGGGCCCAGCGGGTGGTAGCCGGGCAGCAGGGACATCGGCGTGTCGAGATAGACCTTGGCCTCGGGCGGCTGGGCGAAGCGCCCGTGGCTCCAGCGGATCTCGACGTGCCCGGCCACGGTGCCGGTCCGGTCGTCGTCCCGTGAGCGGTAGCGGGCCGACCAGTCGACCCGGGGCTGGCCGGCGGTGCCCGGCGTGATGGAGAACTCGTCCAGTTCGAACGACGATCGCCAGTCCCAGGGACTGGCGATCCGATAGCGCGCCGGCAGGCCGGTCCGGCGATCGTTCCCCAGGACGAAGTAGGGAGCGCTGCCGATCCGGAGCAACCGCCACAGCATCCCCTCGGGCCCGATGCCCGATGAGGCCACCTGGTCCGACCATCGTCGGGCCGACGCCTGGCTGACCGTGCGGCACAGGTCGGCGTAGGCGGCCCGTGAGGTGGCATCGGGGTAGGCGCGACCGGGGAGCGCACGACGGAGTGTGGCCAGCTGGTCGCGGTTGCACGTCGACGGCGTCGGGGGGAAGCCGGTGAGACCGGTGGCCGTGAGGCAGGAGCGGTAGAGGTGGTGGAGCGCATCGGGTGCCACGGTGTCGTACCAGTCGCCCCGGTCCCATGCGCCCTGGGTGGCCAACAGCCCCTCGAACAGGCGGGCGGGGGAGGCATTGGCCAGGATGTCGGACTCGTACTTGCAGCTGACCAGGTACACGTGGTCGATGCGCAGATCGATGGGGGCCACCTCGTCCCCCGGGGGGCGGCGGCCTCCGGTCCACTCGATGGTGACCGGTGTGCGGTGACGGAGTCCATCGACCGCCTCCAGCAGGGCCCGGCCGTTGGCGAAGGCCGTGGCCCACTCGGCGGCGTACCGGCCGGTCCGGTGAACGGCCTCCAGGCGGTCCCACTCGGCCTCCCCCACCCGGAGGGCGCCCGGTCGGGCGGCCAGGGCCGCGGCGGGGTCGGGGTAGGGGAGAGTCCCGAGGGCGGTGCCGAGCTCCGTGACGGTGGTCCGATCGTCGGGCACGTGGCAGTTCTCCGGCCGGTCCCGGGATCAGCCCGGGGAGCGGCCGGCGCCTCCATGGGCCAGGGACCGCAGGCGTTCGGCGCCCACCGGGTCGAGCAGCTCCACGACGTCGAAGACCGGTCCGTCGCCGTCGGTGCCCTGCATGGCCCGCAGTGCCTTGCCTCCGGCCGTCCGGGGTCCGGGCAGGTCGGTGGTCAGCAGCACCAGGGGGCCCAGGTCGTCCCTGGGGCGGCCGTCGACGCGCGCCTGGTGCAGCACGCCGGCCTTGCCCAGCGCCTTCCACAGCACGTCGGGTCGGCGCAGGCCGGGCCGGGTGGTCGAGAATGCCCCCGAGAGCTCGAACAGCCAGGTACCGCCGGAGGAGTCCCGGGCCCGGAAGTCGACGCCCATCCCGAGGTCCCCGTAGGCCACGCTGTCCTCGATGTCCACGAACCCGGCGGCGACGAGCGCGTGGAGGGCGAGGGCGCGGGCCTTCTGCCCGAGCGCGACGGCGTGGGCCTCGGCCTCGGCGTCGGAGACGAAGGGGACTTCGGTCGCGGCGGCCCGGCCCGGCGCCACGGTCACCCGCCGCCGGCTCGGTCCGCCGCACCCCGGCTCGGAGCCGCCGGCCCGTTCCTCGGCCACCCGCCGCTCGGCCAGGGCCACGTAGGCCTCGTCGGTGTCGAACCCGGCGTAGTGCCGCTCGGTCCGCACCGCGGCGACGGCCGTCGATCCCGATCCCATGAACGGATCGAGGACCAGGTCACCGCGGTAGGTGAACAGCTCGATGAGACGGCGGGGCAGCTCGACGGGGAAGGGTGCCGGATGGCCCACCCGCGTCGCCGACTCCGTGGGGATGTCCCAGATGTCGATGGTGGCGTCGACGAACTCGTCCATGGTGATCGTGCCCTCGTGCGGCAGTCCCCGGGCGGACCGCTCGTCGGGCGTCAGGGCCCTGTCGAACCGGCCCTTGCTGGCCACGATGATCCGTTCGGACACGTCACGTAGCACCGGGTTGCCCGGCCGCTGATAGGTGCCCCAGGCGCACGATCCGCCGGCGGCGTGGCTCTTCTGCCACACGATCTCGCCCCGGAGGAGGTAGCCCAGCTGCTCGAGCAGGTCGATCACGTCCCGGGACAGCGAACGGTACGGCTTGCGGCCCAGGTTGGCCACGTTGACGGCGATGCGCCCGCCGGGCTCCAACTTGTCGAAGCACTGGCTGAAGACGTCGAACAGCATGCCCAGGTAGGACTCGTAATCGGCCGGGACACCCCCTACTCCCACCACCGCCTCGTACTCCTTTCCGGCGAAGTACGGGGGCGACGTCACCACCAGGGCCACCGAGTTGTCTGCCACCTCGCCCCACCGGTCCATGGCCCGGGCGTCGCCGACCCAGATGGCGTCCGTCGCCGCCGGGGCCTCCACGGCGCTCTCGTCGGAGACGCGTGGGGGGGCGAAGCGGGCATAGAACGAGGAGGAGTCGTGGGCCTCACGTCGGCCCACGCCGAAGGCGGAGGTGGAGGTGGGGCGCCGGCGGGTGCGGCGCGGGAGGGGCTCGACCGTGCTCACGGGTAGCGGCCCGTCACGGCCGGGGGTGGCGGGGTCGGAGCGGTCATCGGTGGATGGTTCACGAGGGTGATCCTACGAACGGGGTGTGACACACGTGTGCGGCGGCCCGGCCCGGGAGCTCGCCCACCAGGTCCGGTGACGCTCCGCGGGGCGTCCCCCGGGGGGATCGGCGCTGTGCCATGGTCACCGAGGCTACCGGCGACCCGGTCGTACCCCCACGGATGGCCCGGGGCCGTCTCATCCCGTCGACAGGTGCTGGCTGATGGACTCACCGACCAGGACGCAGTCGGACAGCGAGAGGCAGCTGACCGCGGTCAGAACCTGGGGGGAGGTGACAGCAGCGGCCCGCTTCCACGGGTGGCCGACCGGGCCGGTCAGGATGGACAGCCCGGCCTCAGGAGCCAGACCTACCGCGCTGCCCACGGCGACACAGGTTTTGAAGGCGGGGCAGGACACGCCCATCAACGACGCCGAGGTCGGGCTGACGACCTGGGAGGACCAGAGCGTCCCACCGTCGGTCGTGGTCAGGATGACACCGTGGCCGGTGCGGGTCCCGGTCCCGGTGCTGGCCGTCGTGCCCACCGCCACGCACCAGGTCCCGCTCACCCCGGCCGGGACCGTCGTGGTGGTGGAGGTCGGCGGGGGAGGTGTGGTCGTGGTCGACCCGGGCACCGACGTGGTGGTCGACCCGGGAACCGTCGTGGTGGTCGACCCGGGCACCGTCGTGGTGGTCGACCCGGGCACCGATGTGGTGGTCGACCCGGGCACCGATGTGGTGGTCGACGTGGAAGGGGGACCGGTCTGCCCCGCCGTGCCCCGTGCGCACACGATGTCGTTGAGGTAGCCCACGGTCTTGGGGGTGGCGGTCGTGGACCACGTGGAGCCGCCATCGACGGTCAGCGCCACCTGGCCGGTGACATGGTCCACATCTACGGCCTGGCTGATCGTGACCCAGCAGTCGTGGCTGTCGGGGCACGAGATGCCGGAGGCCCCGTTGAGGCCGGCCGGCAGGGTCCCCAGTTGTGTCCAGGCCGCGCCGGGCGCCGAGGAGACGAGCGCGGCCGAGCCGGCGGCCACGGTCCCGATGGCCATGCACCGGCGGTCGGCCTGACAATCGATCGCCGTCACGTCGGAGACGGTCGAGGGCACGGTGGCCGCCGTCCAGGTGCTACCGCCGTCCGAGGTCGTGATGATGGCCCCTTGGCCGTCGGATGTCTGGGTGACCTGACCCACCGCAGCGCAGTAGTGACGGTCGCTGCACGAGATATCCGACAGGTAGCCCACTGCGGAGGGAATGGGCTGGATCGTCCAGGTTGCCCCCCCGTCGACGGTGGTGACGACGGCCGCGCCGTTCGGCGCACCCGCTGTCCCCAGGGTGGAGCCGGCCGCCCAACACCGCAACGCGCTCACGCAGTCCACGCCCGTGAGCGAGTTCACCGGAGCCGGAAGCGTGGCGTTGTCGAGCGTCCCCACCCACGGCGAGCCCGGTGCGATGGTCGACGGGACCGCCGAACCGGTGTTCGAGCCGCTCGAGGAGCAGGACGACACCACCAACGCCACCAGGGCGATCGACACCGATGCCGCCGTGCGGGATCGGCGACGGCGACCCATCGACGGGGTCGGGTGCGTCGGTCGGGGGGAGGGGGGCGTGTTCACGGGAGGTTGGGGAGGCAGTCAGCGGGATCGGACGGAGTCGATGGGTGCCGCCTGGTCGCAGGGGTCGCGGCCGGACCCCGATCGCCACTCACATCGAATCCCGGTCGCTTCCCTGGCGGGGCCGCCATCCGGCCCACGATGGTGGTTTCTCGGACTGCGCCAGAGATCTTGCCACGCCGTCACCGGGCGGAAGGGTGATGACGGCTGGCCGGGACGGCCGAGGTCTACCGTACGTCGGTGCTAGTGGTCATGGTGATGCCGGTCGATCCCGAGCGCCGAACCCTCCTGCCCGCGTCCCCGTGAACGTGGTGGACCTGGTGGTGCTGGTGGTGGTGGCGCTGGCCGCCGTCCAGGGTCTCCGGCTCGGCGCCATCGTCCAGGTCCTCTCGTTCGGGGGGTTCCTGGTCGGCCTGTACCTCGGGGCCCAGCTGGCCTCGGTCACCGTCTCGCGGTCCCACTCCCAGTCGGCCCGGACGGCGCTGGCCCTGGTCTCGCTCCTCGGAGTCGCCGTCCTGTGTGGCGTGGCCGGCCGGATCGTGGGGAACCTGGCCTTCCGCCGGGTGCACCGGGGAGCCCTCGGCACCGTCGACTCGGCCCTCGGTGTCGTGGTGGCGGTGGTGGCCTCCCTACTGGCCGCCTGGCTGCTGGCCAACACGCTGGTGAACACCGACTCGCTCAGCCTCAACGCCTCCATCGACCAGTCGAGGATCATCCGCTCGCTCGACAACGTGCTCCCGGCCCCGCCCTCGGTGTTCTCGCGGGTCCAGAGCTTCCTCTCGGCCCAGGGATTCCCTCCGGTGTTCGCGCAGCTGGCCCCGGAGTCCGCCGGTCCGGTGGCACTCCCGGGCGGTGCCCAGTTCGACGCCGTGGCGGCCCGTGCCGAGGCGTCCACGGTCAAGATCATCGGCGACGGCTGCGGCGAGATCCAAGAAGGCTCGGGCTTCGTCGTCGCGCCAGGGGTCGTGGTGACCAACGCCCATGTGGTGGCGGGCATCGCCCATCCGATGGTCCAGGTCGGCACCAACGCCCTGGCCACGACCGTCATCTTCTTCGACCCGTCGTACGATCTGGCCGTGCTGAGGGTGGGAGGGCTGGACGAGCCGGTGCTGACGCTCGACCCCGACCCGTCCAGCCGCGGGGTGCAGGCCGCGGTGCTCGGCTATCCCGAGGGCGGCCCTCTCCAAGTGGCCCCGGCCGGGATCATGGCGGCATTCGAGGCCGAGGGAAGGGACATCTACGGTCAGGGACTCACCGTGCGCAACGTCTACGAGATCCAGGCCAAGGTCCGACCGGGGAACTCGGGCGGGCCCCTGGTCCAACTGGACGGGCAGGTGATCGGGGTGGTGTTCTCCCGATCGACCATCAATGGCGACATCGGGTATGCCCTGACCTCACCGGGGGTCCTGTCCCGGGTTCGTCAGGCCGAGTCCTCGCCCAAGGTGGTCGGCACAGGAGCGTGTGTCCCGGGCTGACGGCACACCACCGGGCAACGGTCCGACTAGACATGGGACATGGCGCTCCCTATCGAGGATTACGGAATCATCGGTGATCTCCACACCGCGGGCCTCGTAGGCCGGGACGGCTCCATCGACTGGTTGTGCCTGCCCCGCTTCGACTCGGCAGCCTGCTTCGCCAAGCTCCTCGGGGACGAGGACCACGGTTCGTGGAAGCTGGCGCCGAAAGGATCCCACGGCGCCACCCATCGCCACTACCGGGGCGAGACCCTCGTGCTCGAGTCGGAGTTCGTCACCGACGAGGGGACCGTGCGGGTCATCGACTGCATGCCGATCCGACAGCAGCACCCCGAAGTCGTCCGACTCGTCGAGGGCGTGCGGGGCAAGGTCACCATGGAGATGGTCCTGACCATCCGCTTCGGGTACGGGCAGATCGTCCCGTGGGTGCGCAAGACGGACGGCACGCTCAACGCCATCGCCGGTCCCGACGGGCTGTCCCTGTGGACGACGGCGGACTGCCAGGGCCTGGACTTCTCCACCGTGGCCGAGTTCACGGTGAGCGAGGGACAACGGGTTCCGTTCTCGCTGACCTGGTTCCCCGCCAACGAGGACCCGCCGCGACCGGTCGACGCCGCCTACGCCATCCTGGACACCGAGCTCTGGTGGAACGACTGGGTGTCCCAGTGCACCTACCAGGGCGACTACCGGGACGCCGTGGTGCGCTCCCTCATCACCCTGAAGGCCCTCACCTACGAGCCGACCGGGGGCATCGTGGCCGCCCCCACCACCTCGCTGCCCGAGACGTTGGGTGGCAGCCGCAACTGGGACTACCGGTTCTGTTGGCTGCGGGACGCCACGTTGACCCTCGAGTCCCTCATGCGGGGCGGCTTCTACCAAGAGGCCATGGCCTGGCGGAACTGGCTCCTCCGGGCCACGGCCGGAGACCCGTCCCAGATGCAGATCATGTACGGCGCCGCCGGAGAGCGCCGGCTCGACGAGTGGGAGGTCGACTGGCTTCCCGGCTACGAGGGGTCGGCCCCTGTGAGGATCGGCAACGCCGCCGCCGGGCAGTTCCAGCTGGACGTGTACGGCGAGGTCATGTCGGCCCTGTACGAATCGGAGCCGGCCGGCCAGTCCGGAGACAGTCCCACATGGGAGTTCCAGCTCTCCTTGATGGAGTTCCTGCGTGACGGCTGGCGGGAGCCCGACGACGGCATCTGGGAGGTGCGGGGCCCGCGCCGCCACTTCACCCACTCCAAGGTCATGGCCTGGGTGGCGATCGACCGGGCCATCAAGACCTGCGAGGAGTACGGCAGGGAAGCTCCGCTCGACCGGTGGAAGGAGGTGCGACAGGAGATCCACGACCAGGTCTGCGATCAGGGCTTCAACGTATCGATGGGCTCGTTCACCCAGTACTACGGCTCCGACCAGCTGGATGCCAGCCTGCTCATGATCCCCCTGGTCGACTTCCTCCCCGCCCACGACCCGAGGGTGCGCGGGACCATCGAGGCCATCGAGCGTGAACTGGTCGAGGGCGGATTCGTCCTCCGCTACCGCACCGCCGACACCGGGGACGTCGACGGGCTGTCCGGACGGGAGGGGGCCTTTCTGGCCTGCTCGTTCTGGCTGGCCGACTGCCTGACGATGCTGGGCCGGGATCACGATGCCCGGCAGCTGCTCGACCGGTTGATGGGGCTGCGCAACGACCTCGGTCTGCTGGCCGAGGAGTATGACGCGGTGGCCGGTCGGATGGTCGGTAACTTCCCCCAGGCCTTCTCCCATGTGTCCCTGGTCAACTCGGCGGCCAAGCTCATGGGCCAGGAGAAGCCGTCCTCCGAGCATGTGATCCTGGGACTGGCCCGGCGGGCACTGACCCGCGGCAAGTCCAGTCCGGTGCAGCGCCATCTGGGCGGAATCTCCGCACAGACGATAGTGACCACGTTGGCGGAGAATGCCGGTCGCGGCAACCAACGGAGCGCGGCCAACCTCCTCAAGAACGCCGTGTCCTCCACCTCGGGCACGCCTCCGGGCCTGATGGGCACGACCTCCCGGGGCGAGCCAGGGGCTGCGGCCGAGCGGGCGGCCACGCGACGGGGGAGGCCGACGACCAGGCCGACGGCCAAGAAGGCCACGCCGCTGGCCACCAAGGCCCCGATCAAGGCGGTGGGAACCTCGCGACGCGCCTCGGGATCCGCCGCCAAGCCGGCAGCGGCCGCCAAGATCCCGGCGAAGAAGATGGCGGCTCCACGTACCGCCCCGGCCAAGAAGGCCCCGGCGAAGAAGGCCCCGGCCAAGAAGGCCCCGGCCAAGAAGGCCCCGGCGAAGAAGGCGACGGCCAAGAAGGCCCCGGCCAAGAAGGCCCCGGCGAAGAAGGCGACTGCCAAGACTGCCAAGAAGGCGACTGCCAAGAAGGCCCCGGCCAAGAAGGCCCCGGCGAAGAAGGCGACCAACGCCACCAGGGGCCGTTAGCCGCCGATGGGACGGATCGACCGCTCCCGATCGGACCATCCGCAGGCATGAGCGGAGGCCACACCCACGGCGACGGCCCGGGCCACGGCCACGGCGGCCGGGACCAGTCGACAGGGCACCCCTTCGACCCGGACGATCCGGCCCCACCCCGTGGCGGCAGGACCATGGCCGACGGGGTCATCGAGTTGGACACCCTCCTCGGCGGCTGGGAGCGGGTGACGGCCGGCTATCTCATCGAGGGTGACGCGCCGGTCCTGGTGGAGACGGGCAGCCAGAGCTCGGTGCCCGTGCTCCTGGCCCAGCTGGAGCGGCTCGGAGTCGGCGCTTCCGACCTGGCCGGCGTGGTGGTCACCCACATCCACCTCGACCATGCCGGCGGTGTCGGGGACGTGGCGCGTGCCTTCCCCAAGGCCACCGTCTACGTGCACCCCAAAGGGGCCCGCCACCTGGTCGACCCAACCCGGTTGGTCGATTCGGCCTCACGGGTCTACGGACCGCTCCTCGACTCCCTCTACGGCCGCCTGGATCCCACCCCCGCCGAGCGGATCCACGTGCTGGAGGACGGCGAGGCCATCCCGGTCAGCACCAACCGGTCGCTCATCGCCGTGGACTCGCCCGGTCATGCCAAGCACCACGTGGCCCTGCACGACACGCTGAGCGGCGTCCTGTTCGCCGGGGACGCCGTCGGGGTCAAACTGCCCGACGCCGGCGTGCTGCGCCCCTCCACGCCGCCACCCGACTTCGACCTCACCGCCGCGCTCACCTCCCTCCGACGCTTCGCCGACCGTCGGCCCACCGGGTTGGCCCTGGCCCACTACGGGCTCCTCACCGACCCGCTGGACGTGCTGGACGAGGCGGACGGGACGCTCCGGAAGTGGGCCGACGTCGCCGAGACGGCATTCCGCAATGGCGATGACATCGCCGCCGCCCTGGCGGCTGAGTTCCAGTCCGACCTCGACGGCGTCCCCGACGAGCACCTCGAGAAGCTGGAGGTCATGAACGGCGTCCACTCCAACGCCGCCGGCCTCCACCGGTGGTTGACCACCCGCAGCGACGCCAGCGGGCCCGGCACCGAAGGTCCGTGAGGGGCGCCACCCGTCCGAGCAGGTGGGGCCGCCGGTCGTGAACATCTCCATCGTCGGTGGGTGGCTTCCCCTGGTGGTGGAGGCCCTGGCCGTGGCCACCTTCGTGCTCACCCTCGAGTGGCGCACCGGCGGATGGCGGCGTCAGCTCGGACTGGGGCTCCCCCTGGCGGCCGGGGTCACCGGCCTGGCCGCGTTGGTGGTGACCTTGGGCTCCCTGCTCCCCGACGACTTCCCCTGGCAGGCCTACCTCTGGGGCTTCGGGGCTGTGCTGGCCGTGGTGGCGGCGGCCGTGGGCTGGGGCCGGGCCGGCCTCGGACGCCGCGTGCTGGCCGTGGTCGCCGTGGTGCTCCTGATGGCGGTCACGGTGGGCGTGGTCAACCAGCGGTCGGACTCCTTCCCCACCGTCGGCCGGCTGGTCGACGATGAACCCGAGGACGTGGTGGACCTGCCGCAGCTGCGCCAGCTGCAGGAGCAGGTGGCCGAGAGCGGCCGCCTGCCGGCACAGGGGGTGGTGGTCACCGTGACCATCCCGCCCACGTCGTCCCACTTCGCCACCCGCCCGGCCTACGTGTACCTGCCGCCGGCGTGGTTCGCCAAGGTCACCCCGTCCCTCCCCACACTGGTCCTCCTGCCCGGCGAGCCGGGCAGCGCCTCGGACTGGTCGGGGGACGGCGACGCCGACGTCACGGCCGATGCCTTCGCTGCGGCCCACCACGGGCTGGCCCCGATCATCGTCATGCCCGATCCCGACGGGTTCCAGACCGTCGACTCCGAGTGCGTGAACAGCACGTTCGGCAACGCCGAGACCTACCTGGTCGACGACGTCCCCGGCTTCGCCCGCAGCCGCTTCCACGCCTCCTCGGCCCCCGGCTCCCTGGCCATCGGCGGGCTCTCGGCCGGTGGCACCTGTTCGGTCATGCTGGCCCTGCGCCACCCGTCCGTCTA
>Ga0181534_10002350_pt1 | contig 11774 bp, 11 predicted proteins | sample PEATcosm2014_Bin_37_FD_119758 | JGI IMG/M metagenome (GOLD analysis project Ga0181534, IMG submission 119758) | Peatland microbial communities from MTU Mesocosm Facility, Houghton, MI, USA - PEATcosm2014_Bin17_10_metaG | ecosystem: Environmental > Terrestrial > Soil > Wetlands > Peat | place...
AGATCCAGATGAGGTTGATGTACATCATCGGATTGCCGCCGCCATCATTCGTGAAGAAATTCGTGCCCACGTACCGGTCCAGGCTGAGCAGCGCCAGGGTGACGGTCAATATGGGAAACGCCGCGACGATCAGCACGTTGGTGCAAAGCGCGGTCCAGGTGAAAATCGGCATCCGCATCATGCTCATGCCGGGTGCACGCAGCTTGATGATCGTCGCAATCAGGTTGACGCCCGAGAGCAATGTGCCGACGCCCGCGATTTGCAGCGCCCAGATGTAGTAATCAACACCGACATCGGGGCTGTAGGCAATGCCCGAGAGCGGGGGATACGCGAGCCAGCCGGTGCGGGCGAACTCACCGACGAACAGCGAGACCATGACCAGCGCCGCACCCATCGCGGTCATCCAAAAGCTGAAGTTGTTGAGAAACGGGAAGGAGACGTCGCGCGCACCGATTTGCAAGGGGACCACGAAGTTCATCAATCCCGTGATGAAAGGCATGGCCATGAAGAAAATCATGATCACACCGTGGGCGGTGAAAATCTGGTCATAGTGGTGGGCCGGCAGAAACCCCTCGGCCCCGCCGAAAGCCACCGCCTGTTGCCAGCGCATCATCAGCGCGTCGGCAAAACCGCGCAACAGCATGACGAGGCCCAAGATCATGTACATGATGCCGATGCGTTTGTGGTCGATGGTGGTGATCCACTCGCGCCACAGATATCCCCAGAGCCGGAAATAACTGATCGCCCCGAGCACGACGATGCCCCCGAGCGCGACCGCCACGAATGTGGCGACCAAGATCGGCTCGTGCACGGGAAAGGCCTCGAGCGTCAAACGCCCGAAAATATTCTGCATGGGGGTTGCATCGGTGGACATGCCCTTCTAGTGCTCCATCGCCATCATGTCGCTGATGCACGGCTGGCCGGCCTCGACGCAGCGATTGAGAATCGCGTGATAGAGCGTCGGGTCGACGCGTGAAAATCCCTGGACCGGCACGTTCTCGCTTGGCGCCTGCAGCCGCAGGTAGTCAGCTCGCCCGAGCGCGCCGCCGCCTTCGCGCATGCGCGCGACCCAGCGCTCGAAGTCCTGATCACCGAACGCGCGGAAGATGAAGTGCATGCCGGAGAATCCGGCGCCGCTGTAATTGGCGGAGAATCCCTGGTAATCGCCCGCGAAATTGGCGACCGCGTGCAGCCGGGTCTCCATGCCCGGCATTGCGTAGGTCTGGCCGGCAAGCGCGGGAATGAACAGCGAATTCATCACCGACGAGGCGGTGATGTGAAAATCGATCGGCCGGTCGACCGGCGCCGCCACTTCGTTGACCGTCGCGATCCCGTATTCCGGATAGATGAAAAGCCACTTCCAATCGAGTGCAACGACCTCGATCTGCAGCGGCGCGGCAGCGGATTCCATCGACTGGCCCGGCTTGATCCGGCTGAGTGCGCGATACGGATCGAGCAGATGCGTGCCCACCCAGGTGAGCGCACCCAAGCCGATGATGATCAGCAGCGGCGCGGCCCAGATGAACAGTTCGAGGTGGATCGAGTGGTCCCATTCCGGCTCGTAAATGGCCTTGCGGTTGGATTGGCGATACCGCCAGGCGAACAACACCGTCAGGACCATGACCGGAACGATCACGATCAGCATGAGTCCCGTCGAATACACCAGCAGATCCCGCTGCTGCTGCGCCACATCGCCCGACGGATTCAATACCACCGCATGGCACGCCGACAGCGTTGCGATCAGGGGTAGGGAAACTATGACACGAATACGGCCCAATGCATCTCCAGTCAGCGAACGAGCGCGATTCGCGGCAGGGAATCGCTTGCCCTGCTCTCTCAAATCCCTACAATGTGCTTCACGCGGCGGTGCAGCCGCGTCAGGCGGCGCATTTTACTGTAGCCGGCGCACAAATTGAAAGCGTGGATCCAATATCCTTTAGACAAATGACCAAGGGCCGACCGACTCCATGAGCACGCACAGCGCGGCATCCGCGGCATCGACGCCTGACCGGTCCGCGGAACTCGCGCATGATGCGCACGGTGCGGTGTCGCCGAGCGACATTGCCGTCGGGGTCATCATCGGCCGAACCTCCGAATTCTTCGATTTTTTCGTCTATGCGATCGCCTCGGTCCTGGTGTTTCCGAAGCTCGTCTTCCCCTATGTCGATCCGCTGACGGGCACGCTGCTGTCATTTGCGGTGTTTGCGGTGGCTTTCCTGGCGCGCCCCTTGGGCACCGTGGTGTTCATTGCGATCGATCGCGCCTATGGCCGCGGCGTGAAACTGATGATCGCGCTGCTGCTGCTCGGCGTGTCGACCGTCGCGGTGGCCTTCCTGCCGGGCTACGACCAAATCGGCTCCTTCTCGGCGCTGCTCCTGATCCTGCTGCGCCTCGGACAGGGTTTGGCGCTTGGCGGAGAATGGGATGGACTCGCGACGCTGCTCGCGCTGAACACGCCTGAAGAGCGTCGCGGCTGGTACGCGATGATCCCGCAGCTCGGGGCACCGCTCGGTCTGATCGTCGCGAGCGCGCTGTTTGCGCTATTCGTAGACGACCTGCCGCCCGCCGATTTTCTCGACTGGGGTTGGCGCTACCCGTTTTTCGTGGCGTTCGCGATCAACGTGGTCGCCCTGTTTGCGCGGTTGCGGCTGGTGGAAACGCCGGAATTCGCGCAGCAATTCGAAGCGCTGTCGCTGCGGCCGACGAGCGTACCGGAAACGGTGCGCGCGCAGGGGCGCAACATCGTGCTCGGCGCGTTCACCCCGCTCGCGAGCTTCGCGCTGTTCCATACGGTGACGGTGTTCCCGCTGTCGTGGGTGTTCCTCTACACGAGGCAGTCGCCGGCCCGCTTCTTGATCATCGAAATGTTCGGCGCCGCGGTCGGTGTCGCATCGATCGTCGCCTCCGGGATCCTCGCCGATCGGGTGGGCCGGCGCACGATGCTCGGCATCACCGCCGGGGCGATCGCCGCATTCAGCGGCTTTGCCCCGCAGTTGCTCAACGGCGGCGACATTGGCGTGGCGATCTTCATGCTGCTTGGCTTCGTTCTGCTCGGCCTGTCTTTCGGCCAATCCTCCGGCGCCGTCGCCTCGAGCTTCCCGATCGCCTATCGCTACACCGGATCCGCGTTGACCACGGATTTCGCCTGGTTGTTCGGCGCGGGCTTCGCGCCGTTCGTCGCGCTGATTCTTGCGAGCCGCTTCGGCCTGCTCGCCGCGGGCGCCTACCTGCTATCCGGCGCGATCTGCACCCTGGTGGCGCTGGCGCTGAGTCCGCACCCGGCGCGATGAGCGCGTGAAGATCCACGCGCCGGGCCGGCCATCCTGGGTCAGGCCGGCGTATCGCGGGGCGCCGGCGGCTCCGCCGCCAGCAACATTCGCGGCGCGAAGCGCCGCGTCAGCACCGGCCCCATGATCGCGGTGACCAGCACCATGACGAGCACTCCGTGGAGCATTCGGTTGTAGCGATCCGACGACGATGGCCGTCAGCAGATCGTGGCCGAGGGCGGGCGGCCAACGCGCCCAATAGCAGGGGGAATCGAAGCAACAACCCGACGGCCTCCGGAACCCGGATTTGGCGCGAGAGCCGTGGAATGCCGACGATGAGCGCAATGTAGACCGCGAACTTGACCAGCATCGGCAAAAAGGCAATCACCTTGCGGAGGCCTTCGAGCACTGACTCGGCGGTCATTCGCAGAAGCCCTACCGGGATGCCGCCGCAGGCGCCGCATCGAAACTGCCGCCGAGTGCCAGATACAAAAATATGCGGTTGACGTGCTGCAGCGCCCGCAATTTGATGAGATCCGCATCGCTCGCAAGCTCATTGCTTTGGAGATTCGACACCCACAGAAGGTCCCGGCGGCCGGCGACGTACTGCACCGTGGCAATGCGCACGGCCTCAGCGCGGTCCTGGGTCTGACTCTCATCCAAAGGCAGGCGCCGCGCCAGCAGCTGATCGTTGGAAATGGCGTTCTCGACTTCGCGAAACGCCTTCAATGTCACGCTGCCGTAGTGGGCGACCGCCTGTGCCTGTTGCGCGGTGGCGATTTTGACTTCCGCCCGCAGTGCACCGCCCTCGTAGATCGGGACCGCGGTGCCGAGCGCGGCCGACGCGAACCAGGGATTCAGGCGCAGCAGCGTGAGCACCGGGTCACCAACGCGCCCACCCACCAGCGACAGCGAGAAATCGGGTCGCAGGGCAAGTTCAGCGGCTTCCTGCTGGCGAAAGGCGCCGATCACTTCGCGCTCGGCGGCAATGATATCGGGGCGGCGTTCGAGCAACTCGGCCGGCATACCGGTGCTTGGAGACGGGGACAAAGCCGGGAACTCGGCCGCCGCGTCGATTTCGGCGGCGGGATATCGTCCCAACAGCACATCGAGACCGCGGCGCGCTTCATCGTAGGATTGGCGTGCGAATTCCGATTGACTCATCGCGGCCTCGAGCTTGGCGCGCGTGTCGGCGACATCCAGGTTCGAATCCTTGCCGGCGGCGCGGCGCAGCTGGACCAGTTGCGCGAGTTCGCGGTAAATGCCCACCGACTTTTCCGCCAGCGCGAGCAGCTCGCGCGTTTCGATGGTCAGGTACCAGCTTTTCGCCACCGCGGCGGCCAGGGATTGGCGCGCGTAGGCATAGTCGAGCGCCGTCGCCTCGTACCCTGCCCGGGCGGCGGCGTGCTGGGCACGGAGCTTTCCCCACACATCCAACTCCCACGCCACGTCCGCATACGCCACGGTGACATTCGAATTGCTGTCGTGTTCATCGTCGCGGGTGGTGCGCCCGCCGACGTTTGCACCAACATGAGGCTCGAGCTGCGCGCCGATCACGATCACCGACTGTTCGGCGATGCTGACCCGATCGGCTGCCTGACGAAGATCAAGATTGTGCGCCAGCGCCTCGACGACCAGCGCTACGAGCGTGGGATCGCCGAGGGCGGCCAGCCAGTCATCCGCCACCGCGCCCGCGCCCGCCCCTGGGGCCCGCCAAGCGGACGGAATGTTCGTTCCTTTGGGCAGCGCCTGCGCCACCACGGCGTCGTGCGATGGCGCGGCTGTCAGCGCGCAGCCGCCGAGCGCGACCGCGAGCACGGCGCTGCCCATCAACCGGAGAACGGGTACAGCCAGTTGAACCATGTGTAGGAGCGTATTGCGATTTTGCGCAGCACGATAAAGGCACTCGTCGTGCTGGTGTAAATCGCCGCGCGACCCTGCGTGCCGATCGGAAATTTGAATTGATCGGGACCATCCAAGCTGATGGCCACCGCAAACTGACCCTGCGGGAAATCCTTGGGCACATAGTTGAAGCTCGGCAGCGCACCGCTCGGCAGCAGCTGGCCCGCCCCGCTACCCTGCCACACCGCCTCGACCGTGCCGCGCCAGATCTGTCCGGGATACAGATCAAGCGCCACTTCCACCTGCTGCCCCGCCTTCACGTACTTCAAGTTTTCCTGAAAGTACTGGGCGAGCAGGAAACGGTCGGCATCGCAGATGAACGAAGCGATCGCACCGTAGCGGATATCGCCGGCAACCATGCCGGGCCTGACCTGCAGATTGATGACGTAGCCGTCCTCGGGTGCGACCATCAACGTGTTGTCCAGATAGAAACGCGCCTGGTCGAGTTCGGCCTGAACCTGGGCCACCGTGGTGTTCACACCGCCGATTTCGGATTGATAACTCAGGCGCGCACGCGCCTCTTCGGTCTGCGCTTCCTTGATGGCGGCGTCGTTGGCGGCCACCTGCGCGCCCCATTTCTGCGCGTCTTCCTGCGGGCCGGCGCCGCTCTTGGCCAGCGTGCCGGAAAGCTTCTCTTCGTATCGGGCATAGTCGAGTTCGCTCTTGAGCTTGACGATTTTCGCGGCCGCAATTTGCACGTCGGCCTGCAGAACCCGCACGTTTTGCTTGGCCTGCGCGAGCTGCGCCTCGAGCTGCGCGACCTTGAATTCGTAAATGCGCCGGTCGAACTGGAACAGCGGCGTCCCGCGTTTGACGTGGACATTGGGCTGCACCAGCACGGCGGTCACGAGCGTGGGCTCCGACAGGCGCGGCGTGAGCTGAATCGTGTGCTGGATGACCCGGGCCTCGGTCGAGACCGGCGCCACATAGCGCAGTCCGAGCAAGAAGATGATCAGCAGATGCAGACCGAAGAATGCCGAAAAGAAGCCCCATCCAATCGTGAACTTCAGCCACCGGTACTTGAAGAACACCAGCCAGACGAGCAGCGCATAGCCGAACAGCAGGACAAATCCGAATAGCATGCGTGTGCCCGGTCAGCTCGACTTATCGGCCGCTGCATCGGCGACGGCCGGCGCGTGCTTGGACTTATCCAATGCGCCGCGCAGGCGGGCGTTTTCGGCCTCGATCGCCTCCTGCTCTTCGCGCGGGAATCGGCGCACATCGACCACGTCGGTCGGCCGGAACGCCCAGATGAATGCCTGAATCCAAGGCAACACGGTCGGCAGCAAGCCCGCCCAGCCCATCAACTTGACCGCTTCGGCCTCCGGGTGACCGCGCGAGAGGGCGATGCGCCCCGGCAGGCCGGCAATCCAGATATAGATGAGTATCGTTGCGCCGCCGGCCAGCGCGGCAATAACAAAGGTAGCGTAATCCCAAAAATCGAGTTCGAAGCCGAGCATCCCTTGCCTCCTGTCCGGCTACCGCGGCATGACGCGCATCTGTTGCATCGCGATGCGCGCCGGCGCATCCGCGATGACGGGCAAGGTAAAACGATTCCGCATGACTACTTCCTGGTAAACACCGCGCCCACTCAGCGCGAGGAGATCCCATGGTCACGTCAGGCCTGAAACTCCACAGATCATGCGCAGCCATAGCCCCACACTGGTTGCGCGACTGTGGGTTATCGGGCGCTTTTTGGTGCTGCCTGTACATTGGACCTTTGGCCCTGCCACGCCCGCGCATCTTCATCTTGGTCCTAGGTCCTAGGTCCTAGGTCCAATGGCCAATCGCTGTGGGGATTCGATAGGGTGACGCTCCGATCCGAGCGCATTACCACCGGTAGATGATAAATCCGCGGCGGTTGAGCGAAACCGGATTGACGCACAGTTTCGATGCTCACGAACAATAGGGAGATCCTGGCATGAAGTGGAACTTAAAGTCGATGTGGGCGATGGCGGCGCTGCCGTTGTGCCTGACATTGGCTGCAACGAATGCGATGGCGCAGCAGACCAAACCCAATATCGTATTCATCATGGGCGACTACGGCCCCGCACAGGGACTGCCGGATTCCAAGGTTGGGACCTTCACCCAGGCGCTGTACGACCAGGCGAAAAAGCAGGGATGGACGGTCATCAGCATGAAGGACGACTGGAAGCATATCTTCGCGTGGGAGCAGTAGGCGCGAGCCGTCCTAGCCGCCCCCGTGGGCCGGCTAGGACGCTGGCATCGATGCGGACAGACTGAGAAGATTCTGCGGATAGATATGAATGAGCCCGCCGCGCGGGCTGTCGATGTCCGCGATCAACAAAAATGCGATCGACACGATCAGCGGCAGAATCATCAATAGCAGCCCGCCCACTTTGGTGTTGCGGGCTCCATACCCCACCAGCAGATTGCAACAAATCGCGATCAGCACCATGAGCCCCCATGCCGCGTGCGGGATTCGATTCCACCAGGCGGCCTGCGTGTAGCCCTGGGAATTGAGCACGTCGTTCATGCCGGAAACGGCCAGGGCGACGACCGGATTCGGCTGTGCACTGGCCGGCCCCGACGCGGCGGACCACAGCGCGTTCTGCAATTGCGCAGTCCGCGCATTGATCTCGCGCAACCGTTGCTGATCTGCGGTCAAATAGAATGAAATTCGCTGCGCGAGGTACTTGCCGAGCAGCGCCCGTACGGTCGCCGCGTCGGCCGGCGGCAGCAGGCCTGCGCGGACGAGTTCGGTCCCGATGGCGTTGGCCTCCGCCTCCTCATAATTCTTGCGCTGATCGTAGCGGCCGATGGCCATGGAGAAGCTGAATCCGATCATCAGGGCGAGCAGCGTCAAGGTCGCGCCCAAGACCACGCTGAAATCCTCCCGCGCCTCGGGCTCCAACTCCCGCCGCTTCTTGAGTACCGACCAGCCAATTCTCGCCGTGAGCCAGAGCACGACAAAGGCGACCCCAAAAATCAGGAGCGGATGGTTGAATTCATTGAACATTGTTGCTGACCCCTTTCGTGTATCGATTTGCCCCATCACCGGGCGCTGCTCGCGGCAACGGCGCCCTCATACCAAGTCCAGGACTGCGTTGCCCGCGCGCGCTCGATGAGATACACCCGCCGCATGAAGGCCGGCGCATCTTCCACCCGTCGCAGGCGGCCCGAGGCAATGAGTGCGTCCGCCACGCGCGCGGGCAGATATCCCTTCGAATCGGTTCGCAACAGGTAGTCGAGCGCCCAGTCGGACGCGGCGATCGTAACGGGCGACGGCCGCGCCTCGGGAAACGCCTCGGCATGCTGGCGTCGGAACTCATCCCCGTGATCAACATAAATGTATGCCGAATCAACCGCGGCCGATTGATCCGCGCCCGCCGAGACGAGAATGAGTTCGTCCTCGAGCAGCAGCCGGCTCGTATATTCCTCGCCGGCGTGTGGAACGTAGCAAAACGCCATGTCGATCAATCCCATGTCGAGCCAGCGCTGCAACTGCCGCTGCTCGCCCGGCCAAATCGCGGTGGCGATTCCCGGCGCGTGGGCGCGCACGTGATCGAGAAAACGGCTGCCCACGCTGTGCCACAGGTCGAATTCGAGACCGGCGTTGCAAACGCCCTCCACCCCGGGAGGCAGGGCGATCTCGTAGCGCGCCTGGCGCCACACCTGGGTCATCAGTTCGGCATAGCGCTGGAATTTGAAGCCCGCCGAGGTCAACGCCGCACCGGATTTGCGCCGATGCAGCAGCTTCTGACCGAGCTTTTCCTCCAGAGCGCTGATCCGCGCGGTCACCGTGGAGGGCGTGACGTGCAGATGCCGTGCGGCGGCGACCAGGCTTTGCGTCCTGATCACCTCCAGAAAGGTATTGAGCTCCTCGAATTCCATAATTCGATTTTATCGAATCAAATTACCAAAATATTTCTCTTTTCTGGATTCTCGCATTCTGGCACCGTGGGATCATGGACCTAGCAGGGGGCGGCAATGCAGTTCAACAACTTTCTGGGGGCTTACTACCGGGATACGGCCTACGGTGGCGATCGGCTCTATGCCGACATGCTCGCCCAGGCGAAACTCGTCGAGCGGCTCGGGTTTCGAGGCGTCACCATCCCCGAGCACCACTTGATCAACATCCTGTTGATTCCCGATCCCCTCCAGTTTGCGGTCAAAGTCGCCTCGATCACGCAGCACCTCGAGATCATCACCTCGGTCTGCCAGCTGCCGTTGCATGACATGCGCATTTTCGCCGGGCAGGTCATCCAGGCGGACATCCTCTGCGACGGTCGCCTGGTGCTCGGCGTCGGTCGCGGCGCATTTGCCTACGAGATGGCGCGCATGGGCAAGCCCATCGAGGAGTCGCGCGAGCGTTTCGATGAGTCGCTCAATGTGCTGATGGCGCTTCTCGCCCGCGAGGAAGTCTCCTGGGAAGGCAAATATTATCAATTTGCGCCGATTACCGTGATGCCGCGGCCGCGCGCCGCCGGGTCTCCGGCCATCATGATGGCCGCTCTCGTGCCCGAGGCGATCGAGGCCTCGGCACGGCGCGGTTTTCACATTCAGACCACCCCGCTCAACGCGAGCGTCGGCAAGATGCGCGAGCAGGTGGACGCGTTCAAGCGCGGCAAGGCGGCCTGCGGCGAGACCGGGCGGGATTTGCGTCTGGCGGTGATGCGCGTCTGCTGCGTCGCGAAAGACGATGCCGATGCGCGCCGCAAACTCGACTTTGCCTACGACTACTATGGCCGATTTCATAATGTTTTCACCGGTCCCGGAATCGTCGAGCGCGGCGCCATCAAGGCACTGCCGCTCAAGCAGACCAAGGAGGAACTGCGCGAGAGTTTGCTCATCTGCACCGCCTCCGAGATGATCGATCGGCTGAAATCCTACGAGGAGCTGGGCGTGAATGAACTCATCATGAACATCAATATCGGACACGGCAACGAAGAATCGCTCGAGGCGCTGGAGCGGTTCGCGGGCGAGGTGATGCCCTTCTTTCCGGCCGCGAAGTCCCGCGGGCCGGCCATGCAGGCTACGGGCACGTGATGGCCGGCGCGTTGATGGCCGGCATGTATCCGGACTGACATGAGCACACCGATCCAGTCGGCTTACTCGGTCGAAGGTTCTGGCCCTCCTCTCATTCTGATCCATGGGATCGGCGCGTCGCGTCATAGCTGGGACGGTCTCATCCGGCATTTGAAGGCGGATTTCCGCTGCATCAGCTACGACCTGCGGGGGCACGGGCTCTCGCCGCTGCCGAAGCCGCCGTACGTGCTCGAGGATCTCGTCGAGGATCTGGAGAAATTGCGCCGGGAGTTGCACATCGAGAAGGCCCATTTCGCAGGGCATTCGCTCGGCGGGATGATCGGCCCCGCGTATGCGCGGCGCTATCCGGATCGGGTGCTGTCGCTCGGCCTGTACAGCACGGCGGCGTTTCGCACCGCGGATGATGCCGCGAAGGTGCGGGGCGTCGTCGACGCGATGCGCGCCAAGGGAATCCCGCCCGTGCTCGCGACCCTCAAGGACCGCTGGTTTACGCCTGAATTTGCGGCACGCTGCCCGGAGGTGATCGAACGGCGCATGCAACAGGTCATCGCTACCGACCGAGAGGTATTCTTGAGCGTTTTCGATATCTATGCCGAAACGGAAATGGCGCCCTGGATTGGCGAGATTCGCCATCCCAGCCTGGTGCTGACCGGTGAGAACGACGGCGGCTGCAATCCGCGCCTGAACTCACAGATTGCCGCTGCAATGCCGCACGCGGAGCTGGTGATCCTAGCGGCGCTGCGCCACGCCATCCTGCTCGAGGCGCCGGAAGTCGTGGCCGCGCCGGTGCGCGATTTTCTCCGCCGTCAGCCCAGTGGTTGAGTCGCGCGCCGCGCGACGAAACTCCTGATGGTCTACTCACCGACTGCCGCGCCGCTGCTCCTGTGGTTGACGCCGGCCCTGCTTGCCCTCCTGCTCTACGGCCTCGGCCAGGGCTTCGTGAAAATGTGGATCACGGAAGTTCCGCCGGCGCGCTTCTGTCTGTATTTCGCCTGCGCCCGCGCGGTGGTGATGGTGGGTTATTTCTTCGCGAGCCCGCACACGGCGGTCTTCGCGGCTGAAAATCGTCACGTGCTCGCCATCGGCGTGCTCGCCTACCTGCTCGACGGCACGGGTTGGATCATGTACTTCCAGTCGATCATCGCGGGTCCGATCACGATCGTCGGCACGCTCTCGGCCGCCTATCCCGCGCTCACCATCGTCTTCGCGCATTGGTTCCTCGGCGAGACGCTATCGCCGCTGCAGTACGCAGCGGTGGCGCTGGTGATCGGCGGTTGCATCGGGCTGGCCTACCAACCGGCGGGCGCCGCGAACAGGGTGATCGGTCGCGCCTGGATCCCGCTTGCGTTCTCGGCCCTCGTGCTGTGGGGAGGCGCCCAGACGATCGTCAAGTACGACTACAGCCTCGGCGCCACTGACGCCAACATGGCGCTCTACAGCATGATTGGCGCGCTGCTCACGCTGGGCATTTACGGCTTATGGAAGGGACGCGCCGGTACCCACTCCTTGATCGAGTGGACGCGCTCGTTCCTGCCGATGGGGATGATGGCGGCCGGCGACCTGGGCGTGCTGGTCGCGAGTCGCTACGGCCAGATC
>Ga0181534_10002351_pt1 | contig 11771 bp, 6 predicted proteins | sample PEATcosm2014_Bin_37_FD_119758 | JGI IMG/M metagenome (GOLD analysis project Ga0181534, IMG submission 119758) | Peatland microbial communities from MTU Mesocosm Facility, Houghton, MI, USA - PEATcosm2014_Bin17_10_metaG | ecosystem: Environmental > Terrestrial > Soil > Wetlands > Peat | place...
CGTGCGTCAACACGGTCTTGAACGGCGCCGCGCCATTGCCCGCGAGCGAGAGCAGCAGCGAGGATTGAAACCAGCCGCGATGCTGGTCGGAGCCTTCCAAATAGACATCCGCTTGCCATTGATCGGTAGGGCCGCGCTGCTGCGCGGCCTCGGATGTTTGGGCCGAGCGGCAGCTCGGCCCTACCAAATGTTGAAGCTCCTCACGCCGCATCAAAACGGCGCGGGAGGAACTGCCGGAATCAATCCATACGTCGAGCGTGTCGTTGGATTTGGCGACGGCTTCGGTGCCGGCCCAATTCGCCGGCTTCACCAGCGCCCAGAGTTCGGCGGCGGATTTCTCGAACCACACGTTTGAACCGTGTTTCTCGATGAGGTCGGCGGCGTTGCGGACGATTTGCGCGTCGAGGATGGCTTCGCCTTTCGCATCGTAAAACGCGGGAATCGGCACGCCCCAGGTGCGCTGGCGGCTGATGCACCAGTCGGGCCGCGATTGCACCGCGCCCTTGATGCGGTTGACGCCCCAGTCGGGAATCCACTTTACGCGGTCAATCTCGGCGAGGGCGGCGGCGCGGAAGGTAGGGACGCTTTCCACAGCGTCCCCATTTTTCCCCGATGAAGTTTGGGACGCGGTGGAACGCGTCCCTACCACATGATCTATCTTGATAAACCATTGATCCATTGCTCGAAAGATAACGGGCGTTTTGCTGCGCCAGCAGTGCGGGTAGCTGTGGTGATAATTCTCCTGATGCAACAGCGCGTGGCGGACGCGAAGCTCGTGCAGGACGGCTTCGTTGGCGTCGCTCTTGCCATGCTTTTCCAAGATGGATTTACCGACCATTTCAACGGGCATCTGCTGTTCAACTGGCAACTCGTTTGAGTAAGCCAGCGCGCCGTCGTCGTTGACGGGCGAATAAATCGGTAAATTATTTTTCAGACCGAGATTGTAGTCGTCCTGACCATGACCGGGCGCGATGTGAACGAAACCCGTGCCGGTTTCTGCGGTGACAAAATCGGCGGGATGAAGTTTGCCAATTCGCTTCGGGATGAATGGATGTTGGTATTTTAGCTTTGCCAATTCATCGGTCGTGACCGGCATTTCAGTGTAATTTGCCCAGCCGCACTTCTCGGCAACGGCGGGTAACAGTCCGCGAAACAAAATATAATTTTCTTCGCCGACTTTGACTTGGACGTATTGGAGTTTTTCGTTGTAAGCGACGGCCAGATTTGCAGGCAGCGTCCACGGCGTGGTCGTCCAAATCACGATAAAAGTTTTATCGTGACCAACGACGGGAAATTTCACGAACACGCTTTGGCTGACGTGGTCGTGATATTCAACCTCGGCTTCCGCGAGCGCGGTGCGGCAGGGAATGCTCCAGTAAACCGGTTTCTTGCCGCGATACACAAAACCTTTCGCCACGATGTCCGCGAACAGGCGCAGTTCGTCCGCTTCATATTCTTTGTTCAGCGTGAGGTAGGGGGTTTTCCAGTCGCCGAGGACGCCAAGGCGTTTGAATTGCGTGCGCTGAATGTCAATGAACTTGCGGGCGTAGGCGTCGCAGGCTTTACGGATGGTGCTGGCATCGGCATTTGTGTCGCCAGCCTTGCGCATATCCTGGCTGACCTTGAATTCAATCGGCAGCCCGTGACAATCCCAGCCGGGAATGTAGGGCGCGCTAAAGCCACGGAGCGTTTTGTATTTGACGATGATGTCCTTGAGAATCTTGTTCAATGCGGTGCCGATGTGGACGTCGCCGTTGGCAAACGGTGGGCCGTCATGCAGGACGAATCTTTCGGCGGTGGCGCGGGCAGCTTGGATTTTCTCGTAAAGCCGAGCGGCTTCCCATTTTTTCAAACGCTCCGGCTCGCGCGCGACGAGGTCGGCCCGCATCGCGAAGTCGGTTCGCGGCAGGTTTAATGTGTTTTTGTAATCGGTCGCCATTTTTAGGAACGCAGACGGTAACAGCGGGAAAATTGAGTGTCAACGAACGCGCAGGCATTTGCTTGAATGAAATCAGGGCTGTAAATAAAAACCGGGCCAAGCGGTCAGAAGATGACCGAGAGGCCCGGGGAATTTAGAATGAGTAACAACGTGGGATCACGGAGAACTCCAATTCGCGTCTGTTACCAAAACGCAAACCGAAAACCCAAAATCAAAGATCAAGGTCACAACCACCTCCAACAGCGTTGCAACTGCAAGCAATTAATCATATATGCTTATTTTTGTCAAACAGTATTTTTAAAGTATTAGAAAAGCTATTTAACTGTCGAATTTTTCATTAGCGGGTGGTTCATGCTTGTCAGCAAGAATTGTTGCCCGGTTTTGTCTTTGCCTTAATTTACATAGAAAAATTCCTGTTTACAGCCGGGCGTCAGTTGTTAGCATCCAGCCGTCAACACAAGCAGCGCATGAAAAAAATTGAAGCCGTCATCAAACCGTTCAAGCTGGAGGACGTGAAGTCCGCCCTGACAGAATTGGGCATTCAGGGACTGACCATCACCGAAGTCAAAGGATTTGGCCGGCAGAAGGGTCATACGGAAATTTATCGCGGCAGCGAATACGCGGTGGATTTTCTGCCGAAAATTAAAGTTGAAGTTGTGCTCGCCGACACGCAAGTTGCTGCGGCGGTTGAGGCGATTGTCAAGGCGGCGAAGACGGGCAAGATTGGCGACGGGAAAATTTTTGTGAGTTCGGTGGAAGCCGTCCATCGCATTCGCACTGGTGAAACTGGCGAGCAGGCGGTTTAACTGAACGTGGTAAGCGTTCGGAAAATGAAAGAAAACATTGATTTTATTGGCTGGGAGGCCGCTGTGAATAACTTGCGAACAAAAGTTAATATGTTGTCCTCGAAATTCACGGCTCATTTGCGTAAAACAGTCGTGCCAACAAAAGCCGTTCGTGGTGTTTCATCGTTTTGAGCAAATCAAGGTTGGCGGTGCGAGCTTGATTATTTGCAAGTTGTTGTGAACAAATTGTTTATTTTTTATTTTGGATGAAATTTTTAGCGGACAAGACAAGGCTGGTGTTTGGCCCGGCTGGTCAGACGCTTTTTGACGGGACGAACATTGTTGAAAATCAGCGGCAAGATTCAATTTTTGGCCAGGTGAATAAATTGCTTTAATTACGGCCTTTTTGACAGAACGCAAATGCAACTTTCGGCGGAAAAAATCTGGAGTTCGGCGCAGGAACATCTTCGTTCCAAGTTGAGTTCCGACACTTACAATATGTGGTTCGCGCCATTGCGTGCCAGCGCGATTGACAACAGCCAGGTCACGCTGGAGGCGGCCAACGAATTTTGCGAAGTCTGGCTCAAGGACAATTATTCAAGCCTGCTACAAGACGCCCTTGCCATCGCCGCCGGCCGGCGGCTACAGATCAAATTCAAATCAACGCCTGGAACTGCTCCGGTGACCGCGCCTGTTCCTGCGGCGGCAAAGGCAAAAACGCCATCAGTCGTTCAGGATCGCGTGGTCGGCAGCGAACAGCATTTTAATCCCAAGAACACTTTTGATTCGTTCGTCGTCGGCAACAACAACAATTTCGCCTACGCCGCCGCTCTTGCCGTCGCGCAGGCGCCGGGCAAATCCTATAACCCGCTTTTTCTCTATGGCGGCGTCGGTCTGGGCAAGACGCACCTGCTGCACGCCATCGGCCAGCACGTTTCGGCAAACAAAAAGGGCGCGCGCGTCGCCTACCTTTCGTCCGAGAAATTCACGAACGAATACATTGACGGCATTCAAAACAACCAGCTTGCCAAGTTCCGCAAGAAATACCGCCAGACCGACGTGCTGCTGATTGACGACATCCAGTTTCTCGCGGGCAAGGAACGCATCCAGGAGGAATTTTTCCACACTTTCAATGCGCTGCACGAAGGCCACAAGCAAATTGTGCTGACCTGCGACCGCCCAGCCAGCGAAATTCAAGGGCTTGAACACCGCCTAGTGTCACGCTTTGAATGGGGGTTGGTCACGGACTTGCAACCACCGGACATCGAAATGCGCCGGGCCATCCTCAACAAAAAGGCGCAATCCATGGGCGCGACACTGCCGGAAGACGTGCTGGATTTTCTTGCAAACCGCATCCGCACAAACGTCCGCCGTCTCGAAGGCGCGCTCATTCGGGTTGCTTCCTACGCTTCGCTCACCGGCAAAAAATTGAGCATCGAGGTCATCGAAGGATTACTGCGCGAAATCCTTCACGAAGAAGGCCGCTTTTCCATCAGCGTCGAAGTCATCCAGAAGAAAGTGGCCGAACATTTTGACATCCGGCTCGCCGACATGACCAGCAAACGCCGCCCGGAAAACATCGCCTTCCCGCGCCAGATCGCCATGTATCTCACGCGCCAGATGACCGAAAGCTCGCTCAACACCATCGGCGAGGCGTTCGGCGGACGCGACCACGGCACGGTGCTGCACGCCTGCCGCCTCGTCAAAGACCGTATGGAAGTGGATGCCAACGTTCGACAGGTCGTCCACTATTTGGAAAAACAGTTGATGCGCTAAAAAGTTTTTAATTCTTAATTTTGAGTTTTTAGTTATTTTGCGTCGCAACTAAAAACTTAAAACTAAAAATTTCCATGCCGGTCATCGAAGTCAGCAATCTCACCAAAGCCTTTCGCACTTACAAAAAGCAACCGGGCTTTGCAGGTGCGATCAAGGGTCTGTTCCACCGCCAATACGAGCAAACCGTCGCCGTCAATGATGTCAGCTTCAAAATTGAACCCGGCGAACTCGTCGGTTTTCTTGGCCCAAACGGCGCGGGCAAAACGACCACGCTTAAGATGCTCGCCGGTCTGCTCTATCCGACCAGCGGCTCGGCGAAAGTTCTCGGCTACACGCCGTGGGAGCGGGACGACGGCTACCGCCGCCAGTTTGCGCTCCTGCTCGGCCAGAAAAATCAACTTTGGTGGGATTTGCCCGCGCGCGAATCGCTGGATCTGAATGCGAAAATTTACGGTATTCCCAAAGACCGTTTCGAGCGCACCGTCGCCGAAATGAGCGAAATGCTCAACGTCCGCGACAAGCTCAACGTCAGCGTGCGCGAACTTTCCCTCGGCGAACGCATGAAGATGGAACTCATCGCATCGCTGCTGCACGAACCGAAAGTTCTTTTTCTCGACGAGCCGACTATCGGCTTGGACGTGATTTCGCAGAAGACCGTCCGCGAATTCATCCGCCGCCACAACGCCGAGCGCAAGACCACGATCCTGCTCACGAGCCATTACATGGCCGACATCCAGGCGTTGTGCGAGCGCGTCATCATCATTGACCATGGGAAGATTTTCTTCGACGGCAAGTTGAGCGAAATCGTGGACCGCTTCGCCGATTTCAAGCTCATCACGATTCAATGTGAAAACGCAGGCAAAAATCCGGCGGAAAATCTGGCGCGTTACGGCGAAGTCGTGGAAAAAACTCCCGAAGCCATCAAGTTCAAAGTCAAACGCGACCGCGTCATTCCCGTTTGCAAAGCGCTGCTCGATGATTTATCCGTGAGCGACATTGACATCCAGGAAGTGCCGATTGAGGACGTCATCCGGCAAATTTTCGCGCGGTGAATGACGAGACGGGAAATGTTTTCCTTTGCCTCTTCACCCGCTTGAAGACCTGTTCATGCGAATAATTTTCAGCGTTGTTTGGATTCTGAATCAAGATCTGCGGAACTTCGCGCATTTGATATTTTAAGCCCGGCGATGATTTGTTCTTTGAGGGCTAAAATCAGAAACATGCAACCGCTCAAAAGAAAGAACACCACCGCTGAATTTCGGAACATGATAACAATTGACGGCCATTGATGCTTGCCAATGAAATCCCAGTTTCCGAGCAACCATGGATTGCCGCATAAAAACCAGTAAAGCGAGTAAATGTAACCGCCGGCGAGCACCGTGGCGGAAATGCTAAACCATGGCCGCAGGAAAAACCAGAATGGCACTGACCAGGCAAGGTATTGAAAAGACCAGTTGTCCGTAAGGCCGTAGAGGATGGCGTAACCCATCGCAATGGTGGCGCAGACTTCCGGCGCAGTGCGGCTTGAACGCCGCAACCAGGCCAGCAGCAACATGAACAGGATCGCGATCAGCCAGTCGTTCTGTATATAAAAAGTGGCCAGTCTGACGCAGCCTGCGGGCCATTTGTCCGACGTCGGCAAAAAGGAGAACATCAGCGCCCGGGGTCCCCACACAGGCATACCGTTCACGGTCTGCACTATTTCCCCCCGGTAGCCGAAAACATTTTTATAGACAATGCCCGCGTCCCGGCAAACGGCTGGCAGATAGGTGAAGGCCGCCATGATTCCGGTTGCAAAAATAAAAACCACCCGCCGCCGCCAGCCTTGCACGAAGAAAATCAGCACCGGGAAAACCAGCACACCGGGAAGTTTTATCGAAAGACCCGCCCCCATCGCCGCGCCCGCGCCCAGGACATTTCCCTTCGACAGCAGCCACACGCAGAGCAGCAGAAAAAAAGCCACGGCGGAATCGGTGTTGCCGTGATAGGCCGAGAAAATAATGGCCAGCGGATTCAGCCAGTAGCACGCGGCGGCGGCAAACCGCCAGGGCGAGCGCCGCAGCAGCCTCAGCAGCAGCAAGGTAGTGCCAGCGTCAATCAATGCGAATGGCGCGCGCAGCAGGATTCGAAACGGAATGCCGGTGGCGTCTGCGGCGCGCAGCAGAAGCGATTCGACCATGCCAATCAAGGGCGGATGGTTCATCAGGGCATTTGAATGGTAATAACCAATCAAACCCAGGTCGCGCACCCCGGCGGCGTGCTGTTGCCAGAGGGCGACATCGTTTGTGCCTTGGGTAAAAAAAATGAAGTAGAGACGGATGGCGGCACCAAGCGCGATGACCATCCAAAACCAGACGCCCGGACGCAAAAGCCACACAGCCCATTTAGGACAGGTGATTGTGTTGTCGGCATTGCCGGGTTCCATTGGATGGCAATGTAAATAGTGGAGCGTGACGGCGCAAAAAAAATCGGGCGGACAACAACGCTGGAAATGGCGGGAGTGGCGGGGCTCGAACCCGTAACCTCTGCCGTGACAGGGCAGCGCTCTAACCAATTGAGCTACACCCCCGCAAAAAGGGGGACGCGAAGATTAAGAAAAGATTTTACGAGCGTCAAGTTTTGCTTCGGGGAGAATTTTGGGGGGATTGAAAATCCGGGCAGCAGACGCCAAGGAGGTGGGGGTGGGGAACCCCGCTGAAGAAACGTGCTGCTACCCGAATGAACTCAATGTGACGTTCCCGCAACTTTTTGTCAACACAGTTATCGTTCCGGCAGGTTGAATATTCGCCGCGCCGCAAATCTCTTGGCTTTACGCCGCCGGTTTTTCCAATAAAGTCCATCCATGGTCGCGCTGGAATCGCTCCATCTGTTCAACAACCTCGCCCCGGACGAACTGCAAATTTTGCGTTCCATCACGCAGGAACGCAAAATCGCCGCAGGCGGCGAAATTTTCCGCGAAGGCGATCCGGGCGACGGCCTTTATTTCGTCAAAAGCGGACTGGTGGAAATATCCGGACTCATCAACGTCACCGAGCGCCGCGTTTTTTCACAGCTCGGCCCCGGCGAAATTTTTGGCGAGATGGCCGTGATTGAAGACCGTCCGCGTTCCGCCACCGCCACCGCATTCAAGGAAACAGAAATTTATTTCATCCCGCGCAGTGAAATGCTTGCGCTGCTCCAGCGCTCACCCGGCCTCGCCTTCAATATGTTGCAGGAAATAAGCCACCGCCTTCGCGATTTCAACCAGCTTCATCTCCGCGAAGTCGTGCAGGCCGAACGCCTCGCCGTCGTCGGCAATTTCGCCCGCTCCATCATCCACGATTTGAAAACGCCGCTGACCATAATCGGCCTATCCGCCGACATGGCGTGCATGGCCAGCTCCACGCCCGAAAAACGCGCGCAGTCGCAGGAGCGCATCCGCAAACAAATCCTGCGCATCAACGACATGGTCGGCGACATCCTTGAATACACCCGCAGCAACCGCACCGACACCACCACCCTTGCAAAGGCCAACTACGCCGATTTCATCAAGGAAATCCTGCCCGAACTTCAGGCTGAAACTGAAAACAAATCCGTTCGCATCGAACTTCCAAACGAACCGCCAGCCGCAAAGTTGCTCCTCGATTCCCGCCGCCTGCGCCGCGTTTTTTTCAACCTTGCCCACAACGCCACCGACTTCATGCCCAATGGCGGGAAAATTTTCCTGCGTTTTAATTGCGCCGAAAAAGAAATTGTCACGGAAATTGAAGACACCGGCTCCGGCATCGCGCCCGAAATTGCCGATAAACTTTTCCAGCCCTTCGCCACGCACGGCAAATCCCACGGCACCGGACTCGGCCTGTCCATCTGCAAAAAAATCGTCGAAGACCACAAAGGCCGCATCTGGACGCGCAACGAGCCGAAACGCGGCGCGATTTTTTGTTTCTCCCTGCCGTTGGCAAAATGACCGTTGAATCGTAGAATCGTTTCAACGTGAACCGCATCAAGCTTCTTTCCGAGCAGGTCGCCAACCAGATCGCCGCCGGCGAAGTGGTTGAACGCCCTGCCAGCGTCGTAAAAGAACTCGTCGAAAATTCCCTCGACGCCGACGCCAAAAAAATCACCGTCGAAATCGGCGCGGGCGGACGCAGCCTGATTCGCGTCACCGACGACGGCTTTGGCATGAACCGCGACGACGCGCTGCTCTGCCTCGAACGCCATGCAACGAGCAAAATCCAGCGTGCCGAGGATTTGTCGTCTATCGCCACGTTGGGATTTCGCGGCGAGGCGCTGCCGAGCATCGCCAGCGTGAGCAAATTTGTTTTGACCACGCGCGAACGCGAAGATGATTCGCCGGAAGGAACGCAAATTATCATCGCCGGCGGAAAAATTCTTGAAGTCAAGGCCGCCGGCAGCGCGACCGGCACGAGCATCGAAGTCCGCCAACTTTTTTTCAATTTGCCCGCGCGCCGGAAATTTTTGCGGACGGAAGAAACTGAAGCCGCGCACATCCAACATTATCTCACGCTCGCCGCGCTCGCGTTTCCCAAAGTCGCGTTTACATTTGTCAAAGATGGGCGAAACGTCTGGCAATTGCCTGCCGTCAAATCCGGCTCGGCAACTTCCAGCCGCATCGAGGCTTTGCGCGAACGCCTTCGCGCATTGCTCGGCGACGAGAAACTTTTATCCGTGAATTTTTCCGCTTCGCTCGAAGAAAATTTCCAGCCGGAAGAAACTGAAATTTCTTTCGAGGCCGCACTGCCGGAAAAATCGGAAATCGGAAATCGGAAATCGGAAATCCGGGTCTGGGGTTTGATCGGTTCGCCCGGCGTCTCGCGCGCGACGCGCGACGGGCAGTTTGTTTTTGTCAACCGCCGGCCGGTAGAAAATCGCGGCGTCAATTACGCGCTCATCGAGGGCTACCATAACGCGCTGATGAAAGGTCGTTATCCGGTTTGCTGTTTGTTTCTGGAAATTGATCCCGCCGCCGTGGATGTGAACATCCATCCCGCCAAGCGCGAGGTGAAATTTCACCGCGAATTTGAGATTAGAAAATTTGTGGCGCAAGCCGTGAAAGAAACGTTGCTCGCGTTTCATGCCGAACCGGAAAAGCCAAAAACAAATTTCAACGCAGAGACGCAGAGACGCAGAGAAGAAATAAAATCCGCATCCGAAATTTCCGCGCCAGTGTTGCCAAATTTTCCAGAAAAATTAAAGCCGTCGCCGACAATTGCGACGCAGATTTCTCCCGCCTCGCAAACGCCTTTGAAAATGGGCTTTTCGCTCACACCGGCGGCTGCCACTTTGCCACAATCGCAAATCGCAAATCCAAAATCTGCGGACGCTTCCCCAACTCCCATCTCCAATCTCCCATCTTCTTCGGCCACGCCTTTGCTCAACGTCCCGCTCCGGCTCGTCGGTGTCGTCGGCAGGCTTTATGTGTTGCTGGAATCGGATCGCGGACTCGTGCTGCTCGACCAGCACGCGGCGCACGAACGGATTTTATTTGAGCAGATGCTCAACCGCATCGAATCCGGCGGCGTCGCGCCGTCGCAAAAACTGTTGCTGCCGGAAACGATTGAATTGCCGCCGCGCGACGCGAATTTCTTGCGCGAACAACTGGCCGCGCTCACGCGGCTCGGCGTCGGGCTGGGCGAATTTGGCGAGCGCACGTTTTTGCTCGATGCGCTGCCGCCGTTCGTCAAGGTCGGCGACGCGCGGCGTTTCGTGCTCGATCTCGTGGACGAGTTGAAGGCGGCGGGGCGCGCGATGAATCTCGCGCGGCTGGGCGAGCACACGATCGCCAAGACCGTCTGCCGCCACGCGGTGAAGGCCAACGATCCGCTCGGCGGCGCGGAGCTGGAAAACCTCGTCGAGGATTTGCGCCGCTGCGCGATGCCCTACACCTGTCCACACGGCCGCCCGACGCTGATTGAAATGAACTACCGCGAACTGGAGAAAAAGTTTGGAAGGACGCAATGAATGATTTTTGTAATTGCCCGAAATCAATTTAATAATCCGAGTTGACCAGTTCAGCTAAAAGAGGCATTGTTAGACTTGATGAATGCAACACCTGAACTTTTTCCACAGGAAAACATAACTCCTGAAGAGTGGGCTTGGGTTCGAGATTTAATCCAAGAGGTTCAACAGGAGGAGCAGCGGGATTCTTTCGTGAAATGCCTTTTCGAATGGGATTTGGCGGTAAGGCAATTTCGCAAGGTTGAAATGCGGCGAATCATTTTAACTTCTCCAACAGAGAACGATATTTTGCATCACGCACTTTGTCTCCACGCGCTTTTGGCAATCGGCAACGCCCTTTTGTTGGAAGGAAAGAAATTTTCCGATGAACAGTTGGCCGTCTTCAAAGTTTCTTTGAGCCAGGTTACAGCTTACGTTGCCGAACTAGAACAGAGCTTCCGGGAATGGCATCACGGAATTTCTGAAACTGAACTTGCCAAATCGCGGCAAGCCATTTTCGGTGCCACGGCCTGATTACATTGCCAAGCTTCACGCCGCAAAGTATGACCTGCGGTTTTGTTGTGGAGCGGAAAAACCGGAAAAACTCCGGCTGTATCGTGAAGTGCTGGCGGAAGCTGCAAGCCAATCAAACATTTCGGAACATATGCTGGAAGCTGCCGTTGCCCGTGATTTTGGTGAATGGGTTAAACAAGAAAAATTGCCAAATCCTCCAAAACCAAATTAATCGTATAGTGAAGTCGCAGCCTGATTCAACTTCTTCCGACAAACTTCATCAGGATTCCTGTCCCTCGCCATCTGACAAAAACATTTCCGGCGAGCACTGGCGGTTTTGCCTGCAATGCGGGCATGAGTTGATCAACGAGAAATGCAAGCTGCGTTGTCCGCGCTGCCATTATTTCATGAGCTGCTCGGATTTCGATTTCGCAAACTGAAGATTGGCCACAGAGGCACAGAGACACCAAGGATAAAATTCATTTCCGTTCTCTGCGCCTCTGCGTCTCGGTGGCAAAATTAAATTCTTTTCTTCAAAATCTGTGTTTCATCTGTGTTCAATCTGTGGCTAAATTCCCTGCCCATGAACGAATGGAACATCCAGTCCCGCGCGCACGCGTGCGAAGCCTGCGGCAAAAATTTTGCCGACCACGAAATTTTTCACACGCTGCTCTTCGACGAACGGGCGGAAGATTTGCGCCGCTCCGACATCTGCGAGGCGTGCTGGCAGAACCAGTTCAGCGACGGCGCGCGCGAACGCAAAGGTTTCATCTCGCACTGGCAGGGAATTTACGAAGCGCCCGCGCCGCAGGTGGACGCGA
>Ga0181534_10002352_pt1 | contig 11770 bp, 12 predicted proteins | sample PEATcosm2014_Bin_37_FD_119758 | JGI IMG/M metagenome (GOLD analysis project Ga0181534, IMG submission 119758) | Peatland microbial communities from MTU Mesocosm Facility, Houghton, MI, USA - PEATcosm2014_Bin17_10_metaG | ecosystem: Environmental > Terrestrial > Soil > Wetlands > Peat | place...
CGGGCAGAGGGGCTTGGACTGTGGGGGAGGTTCTGATGCGCCGCCGTCGAACGATGCCGTGGCTCCAGGCTCCGCTCGCGACCGCGCTGGTCGTCACGAGTCTGACGGCATGCGACGCCATCCTGGGGGTCACCGATCCGCCGATCCCGGACGGTGGGACGCTCACGACCAGCCAGCCCACCGCCAGCTCGCATGGCAGCTCCCACGAGTCGACGCCCGAGTCCTCGTCCTCGAGCACGTCGCGCAAGACATCGGGGAGCGAGACGACGCGCAAGTCCACCCCGACCTCCGAGCCGTCGTCCACGACCACGCCCGCCAGTGGCTCGAGCACGACGCCCGCCAGTGGCTCGAGCACGACGCCCGCCAGCGGCTCGAGCACGACGCCCGCCAGCGGCTCGAGCACGACGACCTCGGCGAGCTCGACGACGCCAGAGTCGAGCTCCATGACGACCACGAGCTCGTCGAGCTCCATGCGCTCTTCCTCGTCGAGCTGCACCAGCTGCGGGGGTACGTGTGTCGATTTCCAGACCGACGCGTCGCACTGCGGAGGTTGCAACAACAGCTGCCTCGGCGGGACGTGTGGCGGCGGCGCGTGCAAGCCGTTCATCCCCGCCAACGCGGGGGGGAGCGCGTCCATCGCCGACATCGCCTCCAACGGGACGGCGCTCGTCTGGCTCGACGCGAACTCTATGCAGGTGAGCGAGGAGGACGACGACGGAACACCCTACGCGCTCGCGGGACCGAACATGACCGACGGCATCAACATCCCGGTCACGGCCCCGCTCGGCCAGGTCGTGATCGAGCCGAACTCGACGAACGTGTTCTGGCAGCAGGGGCAGCTCTACAACTCGACGGACATGCTCGCGGTCACGACGGGCACGCTGGAGATGGCCGAGTACGATCTCAGCATCGGTTTCTTTACCGGATACGCGAGCGGCCTGGCCATCGTCGGCAGCGACCTCTTCAACGTGTACACGACCGACACCCAGGTCTGCTGGCAGGAGTGCGGGATCACGAGCTGCACCGCGTCCGCGGTCTGCACGACCGAGACGCCGGACGTGGGGATGACGATCGCCCCGGACGTGAGCGCACAGCCGGGGATCTTGTACTCCGACATCACCAAGGGAGAGATCATCGGCACCGCGTCGAACACCCACCTCCACGCGCCCGGAGCCCTGTACCTCGCCAGCGATCAGGTCTACGTGTACTGGTCGACCGGCAAGACGTCGTACGAGGTCTACCAGGCGGACATCGTCAGTCAGGGTTCGCCCCAGACGATCGCCTCCGCGGCGAGTGGGGTCGTGACGGGCCTGGCAACCGACGGCACGAAGGTCTACTTCGCGGTCGCCAACCAGATCCTCTCCGTGCCGGTCGGGAACACGTCGGTCGGCAATGCGCACGTCGTGGCCAAACAGGGCGCGGCCAACACGACGCTTCAGCACCTCAAGTGGGTCCCGGAAGCGCAGTGGCCGGTTCAGGGGTCGACGGCGATGTCGAGCGCGCTCATCTTCGACGACGGGAAGACGATCTACGAAGTCGCGCTGCACTGAGACGTCACGGCGGGTGCCGGCACATGAAGAGCGGGGGCCCTGGCGAACGCCGCTCCATAGGTGCGCGCGTCCTCGTCTACGTGGGGCTGCTCAGTTGCAGACGCTCCCGTTGCAGGTGCCGCTGCAGCAGTCGAACGCGGCGCCCACCGCGCACTGCCCCGCGGCGCCCGGCCCTCCGCAGCATTGGCCGTTCACGTTGAGCTCGGCGGGCTGATCGCAGCAGTCGGCCGCCCCCTGCGCGGTCAGCCCGTCCTGGGCGCAGCAGACCTGGCTGGTCATCGAGCAGGTGAGCCCGCAGGTCATGCAGAACTGAGCGTCGGTTGCGCAAGAGGCTCCCGGGCCGCAGGCCGCGGCGGCGCAAACATTCCCCTCGCAGACCCCGCTGCAGCAGGCGAAGCCGGCTCCCTGGGCGCACTGACCCGGGGCTCCCCCGGCGCCGCAGCATTGCCCGTTCATGTTCAGCTCGGCGGGCTGATCGCAGCAGTCGGCGGCCCCTTGCGCCGGAAGGCCGTCCCCGGCGCAGCAGAGCTGCGTGGTCATCGAGCACTCGAGCCCGCAGTTCTGGCAGTACTGCGCGTCGGTCGCGCAGGAGGCGCCAGGCCCGCACGCGGAGGCCGCGCAGACGTTCCCCTCGCAGGCGCCGCTGCAGCAGTCGAACCCTGCTCCCGTGGCGCACTGACCCGGGGCGCCGGCACCTCCGCAGCACTGTCCGTTCATGTTCAGCTGGGCGGGCTGGTCGCAACAGTCGGAGGCCGCCTGCGCCGTCGAGTTGTCCGGCTCGCAGCACAGCTGGGTCGTGGCCGAGCATTCGAGCCCGCAACTCATGCAGTACTGCGCGTCGGTCGCGCAGGAGGCGCCAGGCCCGCACGCGGAGGCCGCGCAGACGTTCCCTTCGCAGGCGCCGCTGCAGCACTCGAACCCAGCTCCCGTGGCGCACTGACCCGGGGCGCCGGCGCCTCCGCAGCACTGTCCGTTCGTGTCGAGCTGGGCGGGCTGGTCGCAGCAGTTCGAGGCGGACTGCGCGATGATGCCGTCCCCGGTGCAGCATAGCTGCGTGGTGGGCGAGCACTCGAGGCCGCAGGTCATGCAGTACTGGGCGTCGGCCGCGCACGAGGCCCCCGGACCGCACGCCGCCGCCGCGCAGACGTTCCCCTCGCAGGCGCCGCTGCAGCAGTCGAAGCCGGCCCCCATCGCACACTGCCCAGGGGCGCCCGCCCCACCGCAGCACTGCCCGTTCATGTTCAGCTCTGCGGGCTGGTCGCAGCAGTCCGCGGCAGCCTGCGCCACCTGATTGTCCGGCGCGCAGCAAAGCTGGGTGGTGGCCGAGCACTCGAGGCCGCAGGTCATGCAGTACTGGGCGTCGGTCGAGCAGGAGACCCCAGCTCCGCACGCGGACGCCGCGCATACGTTCCCTTCGCAGGCGCCGCTACAGCAGTCGGATGCGTTGCCGGTAGCGCATTGCCCTGCGGCGCCGGCCCCTCCACAGCACTGGGCGTTGATATTGAGCTGGGCCGGCTGGTCGCAGCAGTCGGCCGCGACCTCCGCTGGCGTGAAGTCGGGGGCGCAGCAAAGCTGGGTCGTAGGGGAGCAGTCGAGCCCGCAGCCCATGCACAAGAGCGCGTCGGCCGCGCATGACACTCCAGCGCCGCACGCGACGGTCGAGCTCGAAGAGCTCGACTCCGAGGTTGAGGTGGCGCTTTCGCTGGACGACGTGGAGCTCTCGCTGGACGACGTGGACGTTTCGCTGGACAACGTGGACGTTTCGCTGGGCGAGGTGGACGTTTGGCTTGGCGACGAGGTGCTCTCGCTCGACGACGTGGAGGCCTGGCTGCTCTCGATGCTCCCCGTGCTCCTGGTGCTCGCCGTGGCTCCAGTGCTGCCCGTGGTCTCGCGGCTGGACGACGCGACGGAGGAGGCCGTCGCGCTCTCCGTGGAGCTCCCGTGCGACGAGGTGCCGGTCGTACTCTGGCCAGAGCTCGAACGAGAGCTCCCGGTCGTGCTTTGCACGGTGCTTTCGTGAGAGGACATGCCGGTGGTGGCGCTCCTCTGGGAGGAGCTCGACGCGGACGACTCGCGCGATGAGGAAGAAGTGGCCGTCGATGTCGAGGCCCCGGTGCCGCTCGAGGTGGACGTCCGCCTCGCGGTCGACGAGCGCCCCGATGTTCCGCCCGTGTGCTCGCTGGTCGTCGATCGAGTGGAAGAGCGGCCCTTCGAAGCGCTCGCGTCGCCCGACTCGCCCGCGCCTCCGTCCATGTCGCTCGTCGAGGCGGACCCCGAGCACGCCACGGTCAGCGCCGCCGAGCCCCCAACGACCAGCGCCCCCGCAAGCAGCAGCCGTATGGTGCCTTTCATGGACGACCTCCAGCTCTCCAGGGGAACACCCTTTTTCGCACCCCGCACGCCGCGGTCAACAGGGCGCGGCCGGACGCGTCAGAGGTACTGAAGGACGCTATCCCTCCCGTGCGCCGCCTTGTACCGCGCATACCAGCCCGCGATCGGGCCGAGGACCACGACGGTCACGAGCGCGGCCAGCCAGGTCCCCGGAAGCTCGAGCTTCGACCTCCACCCCATCAGCATGGCCGCGAAGGCCATCAGGTGCAGGTGGAGGAGGTAGTAGAATAGCGCCGCCTGCCCGAGCTCGCGCACCGGCGAAAGGAACGCCGGCCACCGCGCGACCGCGTGGAAGAGCCCCGCGAGAATGGCCGCGGCAAGGGAGAGCTCGCACGCGTCGTAGGCGAGGCTCGGCGGATACTTGCTGGTGTGGAGCCACGACAGGAGCGACCCGTCGTCGCGGAGGAGCTGCATGTTGCCGAACCCGTTCACGCCGCGCACGACGAGGAAGACGGACCCGAGCGCGACGGCCGAGAAGGCGAGCGTCCGGGCCGCGAGGAGCTCGACCTCCCCGGCGTTGCGAGCGCTCCACGCGAGCAGCCTCCGGCCGAAGACCCAGCCGAGGCACATGATCCCGAGCCACGGAAGGACCGGATAGCTGACGTGCAGGCGATGCTCCGGGAAGGACCCGGGCCCGAGGAGGAGGCAGACAGGGAGCGCCTTCCGGACGCCGAGCGCGGACGCGGCGGCGAGCATCGGCTCGTCGAGTACCACGAGCAGCGCGCCGGTCGCGAGCAGGGCCACGTCACCCAGGCGGCGGAGCGGCACCATGAGCAGGAAGGACGCGCCGATGGCGTAGAGGACCTGGAACGTGATGCCGTGGATGAACCCATCCCTCCACCCGCTGAACGCGCTGGTCATCCAGAGCGGCTCGAGGGCGATCAGGATGAGCCCGCGCATGGCGAGGTGCCTGTCGATCGCGCCGGTCGACTCACCGCGCGCCGCCCTCGCCGACGTCGACAGCGCGAGCGCGGTTCCGGCGAGGAGCACGAACGTGGGAGCGCAGAGATGAGTGGCCCAGCGCGTGAGGAACTGGGCTGGGGGTATGGGCGTGCCCGCGACGAAGCCCGGAGACGCGTCCCTCACCCAGCGTCCGCCGTTGAACACCTCCGAGGCGTGATCGACCGTCATCAGGATCATCACCAGCCCGCGCATGACGTCGAGCGCGGCGAACCGTTGCCTCGGGGCAGCCGTGGGGGTGCTGGTCACCGCGCGGGGATCTCAGGGCCGTGGCCGCTCGCGCGGCGATGTGAGCTCATGTACCAATGGGGGCACGCATGGCGACGATGACAGTGAAGACCCCGTCGGGGAAGGCCTGGGAGCTCACCGACGTGAACCGGAAGCTGTCCCTGCGCGCGGGGCTGCCGGGAGCGCGCGTGTTCGACCTCTCGGCCGACTCCCTGCGGGTGGCGAAGGCGAAGGGGCTGTCGGACGAGGCGAGGCTGCCGCTCGCGCTCCCGGGGAGCTGGCTGGTGAACAGCCCGGCGGTGTCGACGGTCTTCCGCCGCTGGGCCCTGTCCCCACAGAAGGAGCTGATGCTCGATGTGCTGGGTCTCTTCGATCCGCCTAGCCTCGGTCCGCTCGAGCCGGAGGTCAGCCGTGCGCTCGGCGCGCTCGTCGGCGCGCTCGGCAAGGAGCCGACGCTCATCGAAGCGGCGAGCAAGGTGCTCGCGCTGCTCGTGCCGCACGCCATCCCGTTGATGCCGCCGCTGGCCGTCGGCTTCGTCCTCGGTCCGGGTCTCCCCCTCGACGCCGCTGCCTTCGTCGCGATGACGAACTGGTTCGGCGAGGCGGTCGCCGAGCACTGGGACGGGCTCTCCGAGCACGCCGCCGCCCACACGGAGGTCCCCCTCGACGCGGCACAAGTGCTCGACAGGCTGCTCTGGTTCGACTCGGATGGGTTCAAGCACTTCCCGAAGCCCTCCGCGCCGTCGACGGGGTGACCTCGCGATGAGCTTCTGGTCCTCGTGGAAGAAGCGAGCGCGGCCCGAGGCTGGGCGTAGTGAGCCCGTCGATCCGGCGCCCTTGCCCAAGGAGGAGGAGCCGGCGCTCTCTCCAGACGTCGAGCGCCTCCTCCGGATAGGCGACGGCGGGGGAGCGGCCGGCGCTGACGAAGCCGAAGCGATCGCCCTGCTCCGGGAGATCCGCAAGACGGCAGACGAGGGTCTCGCCCTCGACGGCCTCGTGCAGCGCAACGCAACCCACCCGCTGCCGGAGGCGCTCGCGATCGCCGTCGCGGCCGCGCTCGTGGACCGCGGCGACCGACCAGGGGCGCGCGCGCTCCTCGAGGGGGCGACCGGGGCGGCGGCGCTGGTGCTGCGCGCGGACATGCTCGCGGAGGACGGTGACTTCGCTGGGGCGGTCGCGACGATCGAGCGCGTGCTCGTGCGTGACCTCGACGTCCCCGGCGCCCGGGAGCGTCGCGTCATGTGGCGCTCGCGCCTCGGCCTCGGCACCACGGAGCGGCGGGTCGACCCCGCGACCGCCACCGTGGCCACTCCGCACGCGAGGACCCCCTTCGACCTGCTGCGGGAGGTCGCCCGCGGAGGCGCCGGCGCGGTGTTCGCGGCGCGGGACCGCGAGCTCGGGCGGACCGTCGCGGTGAAGGTCTATCATCAGATCGCGCGCGACAAGGCGCAGCTCCTGCACGAAGGGCGCGTCGCCGCGGCGCTCGAGGGGCCGGGCGTCGTTCGCGTGTTCGACATCGAGCCCAGCGAGGGGTGGATCGCGCTGGAGTGGGCCACGCTGGGCGCGCTGCGAGACGTGCTGCTTCGCGCAGGCGCGCGCGAGCCGGACGCCATGGCAGCCCTGGGCCCCGTCCGGCGCTGGCTCCCCCGGCTCGCCGACGCCCTCGCGCGCGTGCACGCGGCCGGGTGGGTCCACCATGACGTGAAGCCGGCGAATGTCCTGATGTCGGTCGAGGCCGGGGACCGAGATGCCGTTCCGTGGCTCGCGGACTTCGGCTCCGCGAGGAGGGTCGGCGAGCCGAGTCCGCCGGGCAGCATCGGCTACGTGTCCCCGGAGCGGCTCGCGGGGCGGGCGAGCGACACGCGAGACGACGTCTACGGGTTCGGACGCGTCGTAGAGGAGGTGCTCGCCGTCATGCCCGACGACCCGGACGCGGCGGCGCTTCGCGGCGTCGCCGCGATTTGCGTCGGCGACAGTGACGGCAGGCCCCGTGACGGCGCCGACCTCGCGGCGACCCTCAGCGCGCGCCTCCACGCTGGCACTCTCCCTGCCAGACAGCCATGAACCTCTGGCAGCGTTGCCCGTCGAGCTCGGCGTGAGCGTCGCACCGGGCCTTGCGCCAGGTCACCGTGCCCAGGATCTCGGCCGTCGACGGGACTCCATCGCAGAAACCAGGCGTCTTCCGGCTCACCTTGAGGCAAGCCGACGTCCAGACGTTGTTCTTCACCTCCTCGGTGAGGCCGTCGACGCCAGCCAGGCGGCGCAGCCCCTCGTCGAGGCAGCCCTGCGCATCGTGCGACCGACCGAAGGTCTCGCCCGCCGCCGATGTCTCCTTCGCGGCGCCCATGATCTCGTCCTTGTGGGCCCCCACGAACCACACCGTGCCACCGACGATCACGCCGAGCCCGATGACGCCGACCGCGACCATCGCGAGGACAACCTTGAGCCAACCCGGCATGCCGCGACCTCCGCGACCAGCTTATAGAGGCCGTGCGGCGTCCGGTGTGTCCTTTCGCAGCTTCCGAGCCTTCGGGCCCCCGACACGCTGATCCCAACTCAGCCCGGGAGCCGCGGGCGTCACAGGGTGGAAGGTCCTCGGAGGTAGTCGGACGCGGTTTCACCCGCCAGGTGACGCCTGCGAGGCACGAGCCGCACCCCCCGAGCCCCGGCTCGCGAGCCCCGGCCGCGCACGCAGCCGGGCACGCCCCCCCCGGGCCTCTGCCACCGCCGAAGCCGCCGAGGCGCGTGGCGGAGCGACGCGGCCCGTGGCGCTCGTGCTCGTCTGCGTGCGCGGTCGTGGCTCGTGGCTCGTGGCTCGTGGCTCGTGGCTCGTGGCTCGTGGGTCGTGGCTCGTGGCTCGTGGCTCGTCGCCCGCGACGCCCCGACCCCGCCGCCCGTTGTGACCAGCAAGAACCGTGCTGTGGGATCGGGTGACACGACCCCGGCTCCGCCCGCGTTGGGCCCGTGGTACGTGTCGGGCGTGCCGCGCCCCTCCAAGCCGCCGACCCGCCCACCTCGCCCGAGGCGCACCGCCGACGAGGCGCGGAAGCTGATCCTGGACGCCGCGGAGAGGCGCCTGCAGACGGTGGGGCCGGCGGGGATCCGCCTGCAGGACGTCGCCGACGACGTCGGGGTGTCGCACCCGACGATCCTGCATCACTTCGGGAGCCGCGAAGCGCTGGTCGAGGCCGTCGTCCAGCGCGCGCTCGCGGTGCTCCAGGCCGACATCCTGCTCGCATGGGAGAAGGAGCGCTTCGAGGCTCCGGACGCCGCTGCCTTGCTCCGCCGGGTGGAGGCGACGCTCGGCGACGAGGGGCACGCGCGGCTCGTCGTGTGGCTGTCGCTCGAAGGGCGCACCGCACCGGATCCGTCGCAGATGGTGTCCGTCCTGTCGGCGATGATGCACGAGCGGCGGGTGCGCGACACGGGCCGAGACGCCCCGCGCGAAGACACCACGTTCCTCGTGATGCTGGTCACGCTCGCGCTCGTGGCCGAAGCCATCGTCGGGCCGGCGGTGAGGGAGAGCGCCGGCCTGGGGGACGACCCCGAGGCCAAGACGCGCTTCCACGACTGGCTCGCCCGGCTGGTCCACCGGCACATGCACGAGACCCCGCCGGCGGGGTGAGGCGCCGTCCATCGCAGCGGCTGCGGAGCCTGCTGCCGCACGCGTTCAAAGCTGGCCTCCCCCGGACGTTCGTGGCACACGTGGGGCCCATGGTGTCGAGCGGCTCGCGCGGGCCCAGCCTGGTCGCGCTCGGGTTCTTCCTGGCGCGTCGGGGCTTCACCGCGCTCGTCGGGCTTTCGCTGGCCGTCGCGAACGTCGTCGGCTTCGGCGGGCTCGCGTTCTACCTCGCACGCCGCGGCCGATTGGAGGCGCTCGCCAGCCTGCCACTGCTGGCGTCCACTGCGCTTGCCTTCGCCGCGGGCGTGCTCGTCGCGTTCGCCGCCTCGACGCGCGTCTTCCGCCGGGACGAGGACGAAGGCGTCCGGGCGCTGCTCGCAGCCCGCGGCGTGAGCACGGCGGCCTACCTCGCGGCGCGCGTCTCGGGCCTGGCGGTGCTGCTCGCGGTGCTCGTCGGCGGCGGGAGCGCCCTCGTGGGCCTGGTGGCGACCCTCGCCGCGCGGGGGCGCACCACCGCGCTGCACACGGCGCAGGCCTCGCTCGCCGCGATCGCCTTCGGGGTCGCCTTCGCCATCGTCTTCGCCCCGGTCGCCATCGCGACCCTGGGCGCGCGCTCGCGCGCCGGCGGCTACCTCGCGCTCCTCGGGGTGCTCGTCTTGCCGGAGCTCCTTTGCGATCTGGCGGGCGCGAGCGCGATCGTCCCGCAGCGCTGGCTCGACGTCTGCTCCATCCCCGGCGCGCTCCTGGCGGTGCGCACGGCGCTGGCTCCCGTCGGCGTCGACCCGTTCATGCTGGGCCGCGGGCTCATCGCGCTCGGCGTCGTCGTCATCGGCGCGCTCCTCGTGGTCACGACGGAGCTGGCGTCGTCGCGGCGTGCCCGGATCGCAGAGCGGCCGCGTCCATGATCACGGTCTCCGAGCTGACGGCGCGCGCCGCCAGAGGGCCGCGCCTCACCGTTGGCCCGGTGACCCTCACGGTCGAGGCGGGAACGAAGACCGCGCTCGTGGGGAAGCCGGACGCGGGTCCGCCGCTCCTCCTCGCCGTCCTCGCGGGGGCGCTCGCGCCTCGCTCGGGGTCGGCCAGGGTCGGTGACGCTCCGGCCTCGGCAGGCCCGGCGGTCGCGTACGTCCCTTACGACGCGCAGCTCCCTGGCTTCCTCCGCGTCGCGGACTACCTCGACGTCGCGGCGCGCGTCCGCGGCGAGCCACGGGTGCCACCGCAGGAGCGGCTCGCGGTCCTGGGGGTCGCGGCCCTCGCGGACCGTCGCATCGGGCGCCTCGCCACCCCCGAGGCGAGGGCCGTCGCCCTGGTCGAAGCGCTCACGTCGGCGCGCGCGCGCGTTCTCCTGCTCGAGGAGCCGCTCGCCGACGTCGACCCTCGGGCGGTCGGTCGCGTGCAGGGCCTCGTGGACGAGCGCGCCCGCGCTGGGGTCACCGTGGTGGTCTCGACGGCCTCCCACGCCGACGCGCGGGCGCTGGGGGACGCGCTGGTCTTCTTCCACGACGGCAAGGTCGCGGGGCGAGCCACGCGGGACGACGCGTGGCAGCCGCCGCGGACCGAAGGCGCCGAGGGGCCCGGGCGCGCCCGCGTGCAGCTGCTCATCCGGAGCGAGGGGGCGCGGCTCCTGCTCGCGGAGCTCGCGGCCGACCCCACGTTCGACGAGGTCTGGGCTGCGGGTGTCGAGGTCGTCGCTACGGGGAAAGACCCGGTGGCGATGGCGGCGTCGGTGGCGACGGCGACGCGCCACGCGAACGTCGAGCTCGACCTGCTGACCTTCATGGGCGGCGCGGACGGGGAGACGTGAGACCCGTCCTCCTGCCCGTCGTGAGGGTCGCGCGGTCGAGGGGCGCGTGGCTGGCAGCCGCGGCGTGGAGCGCGCTGGTCCTCGCCGCGGCGTGGCGGGAGCGCAGCCACGGTGCGGTCCACGGGGCCGCGCAGGCGCTCGAGACCTACGCCTCGATCGGCGTCCCTTTCGTCGTGTATGCGCTGGTCGGCGCTGCCGTGGCGCCGGAGGAGCTCGCCGGGTCGGGGCGGCCGCTCGTGCGGCTCGGCGCCTCCCCCGTCCGCGTGGCCACGGCCACCGTCGTCATCGCCATGGCCGCCAGCGCGGCGCTCTCGGGGCTCCTCGGAGGCGCGACGGTCGCGTGGGCGCACGGATCGGCCGACCCTCCGCTCCAGGACGACGCGCTCCTCACGCTGGGCGTCGGCGCCCTCGCGGGGGCAGCGTACGCGGCTTACTTCCTGGTCGGCTCCGCGCTCGTCGCCAGGGGGTGGGGGCGCGCCGCGCTCCTCGTACTGGACTACGCGGTCGGCACCGATGACGGCCTCGGGGCCCTGCTCACGCCGCGCGCCCATCTGCGGAACCTCCTCGGCGGCGACGCGCCCTTCGATGCGCTCCCGTCCGAGAGCCTCGTCGCCCTGGCGTCCCTCGCGTCGGCCGGAGCGGTTCTCGCCATATGGCGGGCGTCGCGCGTCCGGGTCTGACCCGGCCTCATCCGTCCAGAAAGACTGCGCTGCACCGCGCACGCGCGCTCGACCATGCGCCGGTTCTCGCGCATCATGGGCGGAACCTCGATGACTTATTCCCTGAGAATGACCGCGCTCGCGGCGCTCGCGAGCCTGCTGGGCGCGGTCGCCTGCTCCAGCTCCGACTCCACCCAGCTCCCCGACGGCGGCGACGCCACCAGCCACAAGGACGCGCCCGGCGCAGACGTGAAGCACGTGTCGTCCAGCGACGGCGGCCACGACGCGGGGCACAAGGCCGACGCAGGCCACGACTCCGGGGGGAAGGCCGACTCCGGCCATGACTCGGGGTCCGCAGCCGACACCGGCGTCGACGGGACGGGACGCGACAGCGGGGTGAAGCCGGACGCGAGCGACGCAGGCCGCCCGCACGACGCGGGGAGCGACGTCACGAAGCAGGACGCCGGCAAGACCGACGGCGGGAGGCACGACGCCCTGACGTCGGACGCGGCGAAGGACGCGAAGCCGCCGCCCGATGCGGGCAAGTCGGACGCGA
>Ga0181534_10002353_pt1 | contig 11769 bp, 13 predicted proteins | sample PEATcosm2014_Bin_37_FD_119758 | JGI IMG/M metagenome (GOLD analysis project Ga0181534, IMG submission 119758) | Peatland microbial communities from MTU Mesocosm Facility, Houghton, MI, USA - PEATcosm2014_Bin17_10_metaG | ecosystem: Environmental > Terrestrial > Soil > Wetlands > Peat | place...
CTCGATCAGCGGCATGTTCGGCGAGCCGGCGCTCGCCGCGTACACGGCCTCCAAGGCCGCCGTCGTTAACCTCACCCGCAGCGTGGCGATCGACAACGCCGCGCTCGGAATCCGAGCGAACTGCGTCTGTCCCGGGTGGGTAGACACGGGTTTCAACGACCCTCAGTTTCTCCACGACGACCTCACCGAGCGCGACATTGCCCTGCTGATTGAGCGAACCGTCCCCATGGGACGCCAGGGACTCCCCGAAGAGATGGCCGCGGCGGTCGCCTTTCTCGCGTCCTCGGACGCTTCCTACATCACCGGTCAAACCCTGCTCGTCGATGGGGGTCTCCTCAGTCACGTCTAGCCGGACGGGCCGTCGCCGTGAGGTGATAGAACGAAGCCGTTGGTCGATTCGCCCGCGAGGGCACCGATTCTCGATCGCTGAGGGTTGTCCATGCGTCATTGGTGGGGAGTGGAGATGAAGAGGGCGAGTCTTCGTCTGGGTGTAGCCCTCGGCACGGCGCTCGCGCTCGGCGGCCTGACTCTCGCCTCGGCGGGGGCGTCCTCGTCGTCGAGGCTGGACGCTCCCGGGCCGGTGCACCTCGAGGTTCCCGCGGGACTCGCGGTCGCGGCGAACGGAGAGCTGTTCATCGCCGATGAGTGGCTGAACCAGATCGTCGAACGTCTTCCCAACGGATCGTTCCGCGTCGTGGCCGGCACGGGAAAGAAAGGATTCAGTGGCGACGGGGGGCCCGCGACGAAGGCGGATCTCGACGCCCCGACCGCTCTGGTTCGCTCCGCGCGGGGGACCATCTACTTCATTGATTCGGGTGGTCGTAGAGTTCGAGCGATTTTGGCCAACGGCGTGATCGAGACCATCGCCGGCGGGGGATCGTTGCAGAGCAACACGATCACCAGCGGAACGCGGGCAACCAGGGTGTCGTTCTATCCAGAAGATCTCACCCTCGCCCCCGACGGGGACCTATATATCAGCGACGGCAATCAAGTGCTCAAGTACTCAGACGGCCGGTTAACGAACGTCGCGAGCCCAGCGAACTTTGTGGGTGTCGTCGCGACCTCGAAGGGGTTCTGTGCTCCCGACGCCATCGCGTTCGACAGCTCGGGCGGACTGTGGGTGGGATGTGACGCCAGTCGTCAACTGCTGGAGCAAACCTCGTCGGGGAAGTACGTCGTCGTTATGAACCACTATCGTCCCCACGACTTTCCGGGCCTGGCGGCGGGACCGCGCGACGCGATGATCGTCTCGGTCGGTGAGTCCCTCCAACGATTCGTGGGATCGAAGTCGACCCTCATCATGGGGTTGAGTGACTTCTCGCGCGCCCGTACCTTTGTTCCGAGCGCCGTCGCGATCGCTACGAACGGAGCGATCTATACCGACTCGCAGTACGGCGATGGCTTCACCTTCGGAGCCGCCCTGGGAGAAGTCTTTCCGAGTGGAAGGTTCAAGTTTCTGGACTTCTGGAAAGTGGACTGCGCCACGACACCCGCCTGCTCGTAGCGAGGCACCCACGGGCGCCGGTCTAGTATCCAACTTTGATCAGTTGTTCGAAGTTCGCCGTAGTGCCGAGGCGTAGATCAGGGTGCCAGAGAGAACGGGTGTCGAATGAGTCAAACCAATGTTCCCCAGACTGACGTAGTGCGAGCGGCGCTGGTGCAGTCGAAGTGGACCGGCGATAAAGAGTCCATGATCAAGGCCAACGTCACCCTGGCGCGCCAGGCCGCCGAACAGGGCGCCCAGGTCCTGTGTTTCCAGGAACTTTTCTACGGTCCCTACTTCTGTCAGGTGCAAGACCCCGCGTACTTCTCCTACACCGAATCGATTCCGGGACCGACCAGTGAACGCATGCAAGAACTCGCGCGCGAGACGCACATGGTCCTGGTCGTGCCGATCTACGAGATCGAACAAGAGGGCGTCTTCTACAACACGGCGTTCGTCATCGACGCGGACGGCACGTACCTGGGCAAGTATCGCAAGCACCATATTCCTCAGGTCCAGGGCTTTTGGGAGAAGTACTACTTTCGTCCCGGCAACCTCGGGTACCCGATCTTTCAGACCGCCGTTGGTCCCATTGGCGTCTACATCTGTTACGACCGTCACTTTCCCGAGGGTTGGCGAGCGCTCGGTCTCGCCGGGGCGAAGATCGTCTTTAACCCCTCGGCGACCAGCCGGGGCCTCTCCGCGTATCTGTGGAATCTCGAACAGCCGGCGGCGGCCGTCGCCAACGAGTACTTCGTCGGGGCGATTAACCGAGTGGGGGTGGAGGAGCTGGGCGACAACAGCTTCTACGGTTCGTCGTACTTCGTGAGCCCTCGGGGTCAGATCATTGGCGAGGCGGCCTCGGACAGCGAGAGCGAGTGCATCGTGCGCGACCTGGACATGAACGAGTTGACCGAGGTGCGCCATACCTGGGCCTTCTACCGTGATCGTCGGCCCGACAGTTACGGAGAGCTCGTTACGCCCTAGTTCCCCTCGGAAGGAGAGGTGCCGTCATGAAGATTCTGATCAGTGGGGGAACGGTGGTGAACGCCAGCGGCCCCTTCGCGGCTGACGTTCTGATTGACGGCGAGCGCATCGCCGCCGTCGTCGAAGCCGCCAACTCCGCGTCGCGATCGTGGCGCGACGACGTGGACCGCGTCATTGACGCTACGGGTCTCTACGTCGTGCCCGGGGCGATCGACGCGCACACCCACATGGAGATGCCCTTCGGCGGGACTCACTCGGTCGACACGTTCGAGACCGGCACTCGGGCCGCGGCCTTCGGCGGGACGACGACCATCATCGACTTCGCGATTCAAGGCAAGGGCAAGAGCTTGCGCGAAGGGCTCGATGCCTGGCACGCCAAGGCCGACGGAAAGTGTGCCATCGACTACGGCTTTCACATGATCGTCTCGGACGTGACCGAGTCGTCGCTGAAGGAGATGGACCTCGTCGTCGACGAAGGGGTCACCAGTTTCAAGTTGTTTATGGCCTACCCCGGCGTGTTCTACTCCAACGACGGTCAGATTCTTCAGGCCATGCAACAGGCCGCGGGCAACGGCGCCACCATCATGATGCACGCGGAAAATGGCATCGCCATTGACGTCCTCGTCGCCCAGTCCCTGGCCCGCGGCGAAGGAGATCCCCGCTTTCACGGCGCGACCCGTCCCGCCCTTTTAGAAGGTGAGGCGACGCACCGCGCGATAGAACTCGCTCGCGTCGCCGGCGCCCCGCTCTACATCGTCCACCTCTCGGCCGCCGAGGCCCTCGACGAGGTGGTCGCGGCGCGTGACCGGGGACAGAACGTCTTTGCCGAGACGTGCCCGCAGTACCTGTTTCTCTCCGAGGCCGACCTCGCTCGGGAAGGTTTCGAGGGCGCGAAGTTCGTGTGTTCGCCACCGCTGCGGGCCGAACGTCACCACGCCGACCTGTGGCGGGGGCTTCGTACCGACGACCTCAGCGTCGTCTCGACCGACCACTGCCCGTTCTGTTTCAAAGAGCAAAAAGAGCTGGGCCTCGGCGACTTCTCCAAAATCCCCAACGGCATTCCGGGCGTTGAACATCGCTTGGACCTCATCTTCCAAGGGGTCGATCAGGGCGAACTATCGCTGGCGCGGTGGGTCGAGGTCACCTCCACCACCCCGGCCCGACTGTTTGGGCTTTTCCCGAAGAAGGGCGTGATCGCCCCGGGGGCCGACGCCGACGTCGTGCTCTACGACCCCCACGCGGCCCAGACCTTCTCGGCCGCGACCCATCACATGAACGTCGACTACTCGGCCTACGAAGGCATGGCCATCACGGGCCAGGCCGTGACCGTTCTGTCACGGGGCGCGGTGATCGTTGAGAACCACCACTACGTCGGAAGGCCGGGGTGGGGCCAGTTCCTTTCGCGCGGGCTGAACGGATACCTGCGATGACCACTCGACGGGCGAGGTTCTAGACGTGGACTTTGGACTGGTAGCCCAAACGAACACGCCGTCGCGCGACGTGGTGGAGCTGGCCAAACGCGCCGAAGACGCGGGCTTCACGCACTTTTGGACCTTTGACTCGTGCGTCTTGTGGCAAGAGCCCTTCGTGATCTACTCACAGATCCTGGCCCACACGTCGCGGATCAAGGTCGGGCCAATGGTGACCAATCCCGTAACTCGTGACTGGAGCGTCACGGCGTCCCTCTTCGCCACGCTGAACGAGATGTTCGGGGAGCGAACGATCTGCGGCATCGGTCGGGGCGACTCGGCCCTGCGCGTCACCGGTGGCTCGCCCGCCTCGCTGGAGACGTTGAGCGAGTGCATCGGGGTCATCAAGGGGTTGGTCGAGGGACGCGAAGTGACGATGAACGGTCGCCCCGTCACCTTTCCCTGGGTCGACCGGGGACAGATCGACGTGTGGATGGCCGCGTACGGTCCCAAGGCCCTGGCGGTCGCCGGGTCGAAAGCCGACGGGCTGATCATGCAGCTGGCTGACCCCTTCATCGTCAACTGGGCCATCGAGACGGCCGTGGCCTCACGCTCATTGGCCGGCCGCACCGAAAGCGACTACCGCGTCTGCGTGGCGGCCCCGGCGTACGTGGGCAGCGACCTCGCCCACCAACGCGACCAGGTGCGCTGGTTCGGCGGCATGGTAGGAAACCACGTGGCCGACATCGTCGAACGTTACGGATCGAACTCGTCCATCGTCCCCCCGGCGCTGACCGACTACATCCGAGGACGTCGGGGCTACGACTACAGCCACCACGGCAAGGCGGATAACCCCGACGTCGACTTCGTACCCGACGAGATCATCGATCGATTCTGTGTGCTCGGCGAGGCGGGGCGGCACCGGGAGAAGTTGAGCGAGCTGTCCGAGCTCGGTGTCGATCAGTTCTCTCTTTATCTGATGCACGACGATCCCCAAGGCACCATCGACGCCTACCGCCAGCACATCATCGGACAGGTCTGAGTTAGCTGGCCAGCGTGGTCTCGCGGTGGTAGCGAACCCCGATGGCCACCGATCGCGCGATGGACTCGGCCACGGCGAGAGCTATCAGCGCCGCGAGGGCGTAGGAGGCAACGCCGCTATGAAGATTCGAGATGGAACTTTCGGCGATCCGCAGGGCTAAGAGCAGTGCCAGCAGGCCATACTCCATGGCGCTGCGGCGAAAGACCACGCTCTTGGCCGTACCCACCGCGCGGACGTACTGCACCCGAGCCCGCGCCATGCCGATGGGGATTCCGCCGCCGGCGCCGACGAGCGCCGCCAAGAAGTGGCCGTCACTGCGGGTCATCAGTGTCCACAGCACCGAGCCGATGAGAAAGATGCTGATCACGGGGTCGAGCAGCGTGATCATGATCGGGCGCAGCCGCTCACCCTTTTGCAGAACAAAGTCACGGTTCGCGCGAAGTCCGCGATTTCGCAAGATGGCGATGACCACGAGGAACACCAGGACGACGTAGTCGGTCTCGTTCGAACTGCTGGAGGGGCTACTCATCGCTCGCTACGACTGACTGGTCGAGTTCCGCTACCAGCGCTTGTCGGGGTGCAGGTCCTTCACGGCCCGCCAGTAGTCCGTCCAGCGGTCGGCTCGCTTGTCGGCGCGGCGACGCTCTTGAACGGCCAACTTCCTCGCGAGTTTCTTCAGGTTCGGGTGTTCTTTGCCGATGTCGCGAAACCAGCGTGAGGCGATGACCAGATCGTGCTGCTTACCGAGGTACTTCTGCATCAGGTCGACGCGCCGCGAAAACTCTTCCACCGGGCCACCCAGGATGTCCGAGAGACCTTGGGCCGCGTACAACGTGCGCTTCGCGGCGATACGCGTCTCGTGAAGGTTCTTGTCGCTCGGGTTGCGCTTGGCCTCTTTCACCACCCGTCGTAGTTCGGTCCAGGCGACGTGCATGGCGCGTTCGGCCATCGGACTCAAGGTCTCTGAGGAGGCGTGGCGGGTGGGCAGCGACGTACGAAACTCGCTCACCTCTCGAAGCGTGTCATGGTACTTGTCGGACTTTAAGAGTTCGTCCGTCTTTTGTTGCAGGTTGCGCCGTCCTCGCGCGGCCAGGTCCATGAGTTGACGACCCTGGGGCGAGGCGATGCGGTTCCCGAGAGCTTTGATGACGCCCGCTTCGAGAACTTCGGCGTCGCGCAGCCGCCCAAATGGTTTGCCGAGATCGTAGAGGCGTTCAATGAGGTCATCGGCCCCGAGCGTGGGGTCAATGCTGGCCATGGTCGCCAGGCGGTACTGAACCCGTCGAAAGGAGAGTCGAAGTTTACGCGTGGACTCGGGGTCGTCCGGTTCGCCCTCGGTTCGGTTGTTCCGCACAATGAAATCGGCCAACTTGATGTCGCTTTCGGCGACGTTGAGCAGCTCGCGCGTAAAGGCCTTGACGACGTCGTGGTCGTGCCTGCGCTGCTGCTTCTTCGACATCTTCCCGTCACCCCCCTTATTCATTAGCGCGTCGACTTCGTAGCGTAGACAACTCATCGCGGCTCGCAAATAATCAGGGGAATGTCGCGAGAGCTGCGGCGCTGGTAACTACCGTAGGGCCGATACGCCGCGATCACCAAAGGCCAGAGATCACTGGCCTCTTCGGGGGTGGCGACTCGGGCCAGCGCCGCCTTACGCTCTGCCGCCACCGTGAACTCGACCTCGGGATGGGCGAGGAGGTTCTCGTACCAGTCGGGGCTGCGCTCGGCGCCACCCTTGGAGGCGACCAGCACCATGCGCCCGGGCGCCACGAGCGGTACGGTCAGCATCGTGGAGTGTTCGCGACCGCTGCGCCGCCCGCGGGTGTGCAGTTCGATGACGGACATGCCGAAGGCCGACCCCCCGATGTGGCCCCCGCTAGCGCGAAGCACACCGCGGTGCACTCCGTTCAACGCTTTGAATCCAAGATCGGTGAGTAACGGGTGTTGTCTCACCTTTCAACCGTATCTTGCACGGTTTCTCAAATACGCCATGGTGTGTGACGAGAACGTGACACAAGTATCCTTGATCACCCGGTACTCTTTGCCGACCTCTTGACACACATTTGGAGCGTTATGCGTCGCCTCACACTCGTTCTCCCCGCCGTCGTGGTCGCTCTGGCGACGTGGTCGGCGGGCGCGTCGGCGTCGTCGGCCAAGACGGCGGCCGAGATCCTCCAACTCAGCGTCGGTTCCATGCGCGTGGCCGGCAGTTTTCACTACACCTCAACCTCATCGATCGGGGGAAAGGTGGCCCTTTCTCTCTCGACCGACAGCTCGTTGAAAGATGGCGTCCAGATCCAAAAGCTCGACGGAGGCACCGAGACGACTCTTTTGATCGGCAAGAAGCTCTACATGAAGGCGAACGCGAAGGCCTACGCCCAGGACTTCGGCGTCAAGAAGTCGACGCTCGCGAACGAGTGGGTACTCGTTCCGACGACCAACAAGAACTACAGCAACATCGCCGAAGCCATACTCGTGCCGTCGGTGATGAAAGAGCTGGTCGACGTGGGATCGATCACCGACGCGGGGGAGGTCACCATTAACGGGCAGAGCGCCGTCGCGCTGAAGGGCAACGCCGGGGCCAGCGGCATCGAGTACATCTACGTCTCGTTGAAGAAGCCGTACCTGCCTCTAGGCGTGTCCGCCCAGGCCACGGAGAACGGGAAAAAGATCACCAACGAACTCGTCTTTTCCAAGTGGGGAGAGAAGTTCACCGTGAACGCCCCGTCCCACTACGTGGTAGCGACCAACAAAACCTTTCCCTGAGTTTTCGGTCTACGGGATTAGGATCCGACCATGGCTCAGGACTACGACGACGGCATCATCAGCTGCAACGCTGAAGGTATCGACATTCGCCACTACTACTTCCCAGCGGGGTCCAAACAGGTGCCGTACGGGCAGATCAAGGGCCTTCAGCGAGTCGATATGAGCCCGCTGAAGGGCAAGGGGCGGATCTGGGGAACCGGGAACTTCCGCCTGTGGGCCAACCTCGACACGAAGCGACCCCGTAAGGCGGTCGCTTTCATCGTCGACAACGGTAAGTCCGTGAAGCCGTTTGTGACTCCCGACGACCCCGACGCCTTCGAGGCCGTCGTCCGCGAGCGGGCCGGGCTGGGACCAAGCACCGGCGAGTCGTCCCCGTCACCGTTTCTCTAGTCGGCGCCGCTCGATAACTGCCGGGTTGATCGACAGAGCACGAGGGCGAAACTCCCGCCCGTCACGATCTCGCTGACGAAGAGAAGGTGGATGAGGCCGACGATGGTGAGCGCGCCGAGAGCCAAGCCCGCCAGTTGGATGAGCAGGAGTGCGAGGTCGCCGTGACGTTCTCTACACATCCACACCGACGCCACGACTTCGACGACGGTGAGAACGATCCCCACGCCCACGTGCAGGTCACGCTGGGGCTGGTCGAGCGAGTAGCCAAAGGTGCTGGCCAGCGTTAGAGCGACAAGCGTGGCGTAGGTGAGGAGCACGAGACGAAGCCCTCGCGCCAGGTTGGTCGAGTCGCGGGCGTGCGTCGCGGCCAGGTAGGCGCCCGCAGCGGCGAACAGAAGAGCCAGGTCGTAGGGGACGGCCGTCTTGAGGTGAACGCCGTAGTCACTGATGCCACCCTCGTTGGCCTTCAGCACGAATCCGGGATGAAGGGCCACCGCGATCGCGACGCCCCCGGCAAAACCCCACTGCCCGAGGGCCACGAGTGTCGCGGCGTTCGACCGGCGCAAGTGGCGCGAGATTTGACATTTCCTCGCTACCGGGTGCATAGTCGTCACGCTAGGCCAGACACCGTGTGGAGCCCGCCTCGTCGAAAGGTGTCAGATGCGACCAGTCATCGTTCAAGAGTTCGTTTCCCTCGACGGCGTGATGCAGGCGCCGGGCGACGTCAGTGAGTTCCCCGCGGGAGGGTGGCAGCGCCAGTTCGTGGGCGACGATCACGTCCGTCTCATCGTGGAGCAAATGCAAGAGGCCGACGCGTTGTTGCTCGGGCGCCGGACCTACGAGGGGTTTGCCGCCGTGTGGCCGACGCAGCACGACGACTCGGGCTTAGCCCAGCGAATGAACGAGATGGCAAAGTTCGTGGTGTCTCGAACGCTGACCGAGGTGACCTGGAACGCGACCTTGCTCGGGGGCGACGTGGCCCACGCCGTCGCGGAACTCAAAGAGCGTCCGGGAAACGGGCTCGTCGTCGTGGGCAGCCGGACGCTCGCCCAGTATCTCCAACTGCACGACCTGGTGGACGAGTATCGACTGTGGTTGCACCCGGTGATTCTGGGCTCGGGGGAGCGCCTCTTCGAAGAAGGGCTGAACCCGACGCTGTGGCACCTCTTTGACGTCGAGTCGACCGGCGAGGGAGTGGTCGTGGCGACCTATCGTCGTGAGCCCCGCCACGCTCCGGCGTAACGCGAAGAGGCCGGGCGAGACTGTAGGAACAGGCCAAAGGAGTGCAATGGACATTAACCCGAACACCATCACCGTCATCGGAGCGGCCTGGTGCCCGGACTGTCGGCGGGCGAAGACCTTTCTCGCCGAACAGCGCATTGCCTACGACTGGGTGGACCTCGAACAACATCCAGAGGCGACCGAGATCGTCGAGCGCTACAACAACGGGAGCCGGTCCATCCCGACGGTCATCTTCCCCGACGGCTCACATCTCACCGAACCCGGGAACGACGAGCTCGCGGTGAAGCTCGGGCTGAGCCGCTCAGCCATGTGCGATGCCTACGACGTCATCATCGTGGGTGGAGGTCCGACGGGGCTCACGGCCGCGATCTACGCCGCGCGCGAAAACGAGAGCGTGCTCATTATCGAGAAGTCGGCCCCGGGCGGTCAGGCGGGCGTGACGGAGCGACTCGACAACTATCCCGGTTTCCCCGACGGAGTGGCGGGCTTTGAGTTGGCCGACCGCATGCGTCGACAGGCCGAACGATACGGCGTGGAGATTCTCCAGGCCGTGGCGGTGACGTCTCTGGAAGCCGACGGCGAGGGTGTCTCGGTAACGACCGCGGGAGGGGAGACGTATCGAGCCCTGGCCGTGCTCGTGGCCACGGGATCGGTGTATCGCCGCACCGGCGCCGACGGCGAGGCCGACCTGATCGGTTCGGGTATTCATTTCTGCGCGACGTGCGATGGCCCGTTTTACCGCGGGGCGAAAGAGGTACTGGTCATCGGCGGGGGGAACAGCGGCCTCGAAGAGGGGCTCTTTCTCACCCAGTTCGCCGATCACGTCACGGTGGTTGAGTACAACGAGACCCTGGGTGGAAGCAAGCTGTTACAGGACAAGGTGGCCAACAGCCCCAAGATGACCATCGTCACCAATACGAAGGTTGTCGGATTTCGTGCCGGGGACGCGAGCCGGTTGGACCACGTGGAGTTGGAGGATCGCGCCACCGGGAAGCGGGAAGATCACCAGGCGAACGGCGCCTTCGTCTTCATCGGGCTCGACCCCAACACGGAGTTCCTGCACGGGGTCCTCAATCTTGACGAGCGAGGATTCATCGTGAGTGACGAGCAGTTTCGAACCAACGTGCCGGGAGTCTTCGTGGCCGGCGACGTGCGACGCGGTTCGACGAAACAACTGGCCTCAGCCGTCGGCGAGGGCGCCGCGGCGTCGATTCAGATTCGCTATCACCTGGACAAGCTCGCCGCGTGCGAGCACGTGTCGGCTTAGCCCCTGGTCGTCACGGTCTGACCCACGCGAAACTCTTCGCGTCCGCTTGAACTGAGGTGCCACACGCTCGAGCGGCCCTGCACGGTCCACTCTTTGGGCCCTCCGACGAGGGCCGTTTGCTCGTCGATTCCATAGACCGAGATGTTGGCCTCGTCGGGCAAGACGAATCGCGTCAACAGATCCGGCACGCGCGCGGCGAAGGCGTCGAAGTGCGGAACGACGCCCATGTGCTCGAGCAGACCGAGCCCTTGGGACGATCCCTTTCGAGGATGGCGGAGTGAGGGAATCCACGAGGCCAGAGCCATCGCGCCCGCGCTGCACCCCGCCAGCGCGGACCCGCCTCGCCAGGTCTTTTCGATGGCCTCCCACACCAGCGTCCCGCGCAGGATGTCGGCGAGGAAGTTGGGGTCCCCTCCCGACAGATAGATCAGTCCCGCACCCTCGATCATCGCGGCGAACTTCAGATTGTTCGCGTCCTCACGCGTGTTGACCGGCACGATCACCGGCTCCACGCCGAGCCGCTCGGCCTGTTCGATGCCCAGTTGGTGCCAGTGCTCGACCACGGAGGGGCCGTCTTGGACGGCGGCGGTGGCGAGCTGCACGTAGCGCGGTGGGCGCCCGGCGATCAGGGACCCTTCAATGTCGGCCATCTCGACGAGGTACTCGCCCGAACCAACGAGGGCCAGAGGACCGGGACCCGATTCGACGCTCACTAACCCTCCCTACGAAGACAACGTTCCCCTTCGGCGACGCCGCGTGGAATCAATCTATCGGGCGCCACGAGAGAGCTAGCGCGGACCTTGGCTAGGTTGGGCGCGGTGACCAACGACGATCCCGCGCCCGAGTGGTCCACAGTTTCGTCGTCCGGCGCGAGACGTTCTCGTCAATGAAAACGGGGATTCGTCGGGCCGAGAGTGGGTGGTGGGTTCTCGACGCACTCGTTGTCGCGCTCTTCGTGGCGATCGGTCGATCCGCCCATCATCACGTTCTGTCGTGGGGAGGATTCGCGTCGACGCTGTGGCCCTTTGGGACGGGACTCCTGATTGGTTGGACGTGGGTTCTCGCGCGAGGGCGAAGGGGATCCTCGCTCGCGAGTGGGGTCGTCGTATGGCTCACGACGGTGACGGTGGGAATGTTGCTACGAGTGGAGTTCTCTCAAGGAACGGCCCTGGCGTTCGTCGCC
>Ga0181534_10002354_pt1 | contig 11767 bp, 15 predicted proteins | sample PEATcosm2014_Bin_37_FD_119758 | JGI IMG/M metagenome (GOLD analysis project Ga0181534, IMG submission 119758) | Peatland microbial communities from MTU Mesocosm Facility, Houghton, MI, USA - PEATcosm2014_Bin17_10_metaG | ecosystem: Environmental > Terrestrial > Soil > Wetlands > Peat | place...
AAAGTCAGAGGTTGAGCGCGCAGAGAAAGACCGCAAAAAGAGGAAGCGAGTCAAGTAAAAAATCGGTTGCATCATCGGCCCTATCGGGAATTATGGATTTGGTGCGTGAAGTAAGTCAGTACCATATCTTGAGCCTCTATGGTCGTCGCCTGCATCGAGGTCGCTACAACTATGCGGGCATCGGGCGCACGACAGAGTTTCAGCGGGTGGACATGCCGGTGATGCTCTACTGGATGCCCGTGGCGGCCATCGCCGAAGTCCGTGCCGGCTACGCGAAATGGATCGCCAAGGGCCATCCGCCCGTCTTGCTCGACGACGATATATTGTTGCCGTGGGCCACACAGCGGAAGTGCTTTGTGATTCCCAAGGGCGTGGACTGCCTGCCTCTCCCCCAACCCCATGCCTGTGCCAAGCGGACGCCCAACCGTCTCCAGCACCGCACGAAGGCATGGCAGGAATGCCGGGAGATGTTCGATAAAAATAGGCCCCCCTGACAGCGTCCACTTGACCAATGCCGGCAAGCATGGCGCCAGCGGCGGATTGGCGGTGATGGCGATGCGATAGTGGAATCCAAGCGTTGCTAGCAATGCTAGCAAAGCCAGCAGCATCCGACCGGTTTTCGGCTTGCTGGGCTGGGCTATCATCGCTACACTCCGCCACCGCGATCTATTGTACTTTCGAGGAAGGAGACGGCAACATGGCGTTGCGAAAGAAGGCAAGTCGGTTCTGGTGCCTTATCGACGCGTACGCGGCGGCTCGGCAGCAGGTCATCGCCAGAGGATTTCTGGCCGAAATCGCCTGGCAGCAATCCAGGGACATTGAATCAACAACCGAGACTGAGTTTTTGAGGCAGTTCGCTTGGGTCGTACTTGCCGCCGGATTTCGAGACTCGGTCGTCAGCCGGAAGTTTCCAGCAATCCTCGGCGCGTTTCTGGACTTCTCGTCAGCACGCGAAATAGCGCGCCAAGAACTCAAGTGCCGCGCAGCCGGCCTAGCCGCGTTTGGCAACCAGCGCAAGATCGACGCCATACTCGTGGCTGCGAAGCGTGTCGCGAACGATGGCTTTGATGCCATCAAACCGAGACTAGCAAGCGGGGATATTTGCTACCTACAGACATTCCCGTTCATGGGGCCTGCGACATCTTACCACTTGGCAAAGAATCTCGGTATCGACGTTGTCAAGCCCGATCGGCATTTGCTTCGCATCACTCGTGCGGCAGGATATGAAGCCCCTGACGCGATGTGCCGTGACATCGCTAATACGGTTGGTGAACGGTTATCGGTTGTTGATCTGGTACTGTGGCGCTATGCCACCCTTAATCCGGCATACCTAGCTGACTTTTCGGTCGCAACGGTCAATTAGGCCGTGGGCATGCACCCGCTTCTCGATGCCGGCCTTCCTGGCCAAGAGCGATTGATAATTCTGAGATGGTGCGCATTACTTCCACATACTTTGCGCACCCCCTGCAATTACAGCAGGGTAGGTTATCCGTATGACAGGAATGTGCCCAACAAAGGACTGACCGCGGAACTCCAGACCGCTGTACGAGTTCCGCAGAATGCATCGTAATCGCTGGGGCGGCGAGCGTAATTCCTCCTTCCTGATGCGCCAATAGGGCGTTCATTAGCCGAATAAACGCCCGTGTTCCATCCCGATGTTGCTCATCGGACTTGACCGTTCCGACGACTACCTGATTACATCCTCGCGCAACGCACCGGGCAGCAGCAATCGTGACAAGAAATTGATTCCGAAACGGCCACCACTCGGGTGATGGCGCAATTGCTGGTGCTCCTGAGTCGCATGCGACGCTCCCCCCAACGACCATGTTCCCCAACCCAACCTCGGAGCAATCCGCCCTGATCACCTCATGCTGTACGCCAAGGACTCTACAAACTTCGCAAGATGCCTCAATTTCAGCTTCTGCCGGGGCTTGACCATAATCGACCGTAACCGCCAACTGCGTCGGCCTGGGCGGCGACCCGATCGTGGGCACGTCGTTCGTCGATCTCTTGCGGATGTTCGAGGATGACCCGGCCACGGAGGCGATCTTGATGATGGGCGAGATCGGCGGCTCGATCGAGCGATTGCGCCTGAAATGGCGATGGAGGCCCGCACCGCGGAAAACGGCGGCGTCGGCCGACTGTCTCACCAGCGGCCGATCGGGCAATGGCCGATGCGGAGCTTCGACAGCCAGGCCTCATGCCGCTGACTCGTGCAGCCGCAAGAGCGGCAGGCTTCGTTGATTTGATCCCAACGCCCGCAAGCGTTCGTCCGGCAGCCAGCAGCCAGGGCGGCTTGCTCCTCTTTGCTGCGAAGCACGATCTCCGCGGCCATTTCACTGGCAGGACAGGCGCGGCGGACGTTTGGGGTCCCCCGCCATTGCCATCCGCAGTAAACGCAGCGACCGTTTAGAATCCGACATTCTCGCTGCATGGTTCAAGCGGCGGTCAGCATTAGCGTAGGGGGACCGAGTTGCGGATAGTCGCATATATTGGTGAATCCGGGAACGTCTAGTGCGGCGTCGTAGGGTATGTTTTCAGAGGATAACGCAGCACAGTCGAGAGAAGTGACCACACCATAATCCTTCTGAAAACCATAGCTGGTGCTCCCACCGACACTCGGCCCTACAACGTAAACGTATGCGTTCAAAAGGAGATGACTTGTAACCGGATCGACGTAGAGCATGACGACAATGCTCCAATAGTCCGGGGGGGTAATCGCTCCGCCGCATCCAACGAGCGGTCTTACCGTATTCTCCCAATAACAGACGTTAGGGGGGTAAACTCCAAGGAGTGTAGAGAAGAAATTGGATGGAGCGGAACCACAGTAAGCTTGAAGATGGAAACTTCCGTTGATCTGCAAACAGTCCGTTGTACAACCTACCAAGCCGGTAGTACCCCCGGTAAATCCAGAGATAGTCGCAACAAGATCGACCGGAGAACCAGTACATAGAGTGCAAACGCAAGGCGTTGTCGCACAACAGCATTTCCGCCGGCTCATGTGCAGCCTCCGGAGGGCGGGCAATCGGCGTCGATGACGTAATAACCGCCGCTGCCGTCTGCCAGACAGGTCGCCGTCACGTCGTTGCAGATTGGCAAGTTCCAGTTTGTCACCGAGATGGAACTGGCGTCTCCCAGGGGATTCTGGCCGTCGTCTAGCACGGTCACGGACGTTATGCCGCTGATCGTCCCGTTGGCCGCAAAGCCGCCGCTGCCGGTGGGCGTGATAATTTTAATCATCTTCGCCAGACGGCGGATGCTGACGATCTGGTTTTTGCCATCGGTGCCGGCGGCGTAGAAGCCCAGGGCGCCGCGGGTCGAGGACCAACCGCTATGGTTGCTGCCATAGGCGAGGACGTCGCCCAGCACCTCATCAGAGACTTGGACCGTCGCTTGGCCGGCCGACGTGTTGCGGGTGTAATCGTCGTTCAGTGTCCACACGTATTTGTTCGTGTCGCCCGGCGCAAAGTCGTCGTAGAGTTCGAAGGCTGTCAGCGTGCCCGCGCCGCCAGAGGGAATCCGCACCAGGGCCCAGACGGGCGCGGGCGAGAAAGTCGGGGCCGGATCGCAATAGAGCACCTGCGCGCCGGAGGCGGCCGGCTGCAGATAGCCGATCTGGCCGTTGACGGCATCGGCGAAGTCCGGCGCATCCGCGCCCGGAGCGAGATTGATCTGCACCGGGGCTACGCCAGTGACCAGGGCCAGGCCGATCGCGCCCGCGGCCAGCGGTTCCACGAGAATGCAGAAACGGCCGGCATCGTCGGGCAGCGACGGCACGTCGACGCTGAATCGCGGATAATTCTGGAATTCGCCCAAATTGTCCGCCGGCAGGATCAGGGCGGCCGAGAAGCCGGCCACGCTGAACCGCGGCATTACCCCGCCACTGTCGTTGCGGACCTGTATGATGGTCCCTGCAAACTGGTATTCTGGCGCGGGGACATTGCCCGGATCGCGGGCATGCTTGGCCCAGTTTTCCGCCGAGGCGATAATGGCGTTGGCCGTGGTCTCGTTGAAGGACAATGGTTGGCCGCTATGTAGCCGCTGGAAATTGGTGCGCATCGCAGAGCAGGGAGCGGGAAGCAGGGAGCAGGGAGCAGATCCCTCATCTCTTATGCCTCATCTCTCATCCCTCATCCTTTCTGTTTGCTATACCGTAGATCAGGGATGCGCGCCGTGGGCCGCCACCATGCCAGGATAGGGGCAGCCCTCAGCCTTCAGCGTGCTGGTCAAGTCGATCAAGGCACGGCTGCTATGTTCGGCGGCCTCGACCGCTTTCAGACAGGCCGTGGCAGTCTGAACGTGCAACTCCACGATCTTCGTCTTTTGAAAGTCCTCCACGGAGGTCAAGCGAGTGGCCAAGGCGTCCTTTTCGGAAAACATCTTGCGGATCAGCCAGATGATGCTTGCCAGGGAGATGAGGAACGTGCCGCACAAGAGTACGGCCGTCCAGCCGCCCGCCTCAGCGGAGCGGAGTGCCTGATCGGCGCCGGGGACGGGGATTTGGGCGAACAACATGCTTGTTCCTTTCCATTCTCAGACAGAAAAATGATGGACAGAAAAATAAGATGCGACGTTGCCGCCATCTTCCCTTTTTCTCGTCATTTTCCTGTCATTCATTTTTCTGTCGAAATCAACCCTGCCACAGCGGCAAGGTCTCATCGGTGCCGATCTTCAGCGCGGCAAAATCGCTGCGGTCATACATACGGTGGATCAGCACGTACTGGGCCACGGGCGCGACCGTCGAATTCACGACCTGGGGCTCATAATGCACGTCGAGATAGTCCCAGCCGTCCTTCTCGATGTTGGCGATGTTGTCAATCGTGATGGTGTTGCCGTTGGCCGCGTTGCGATTGGCGATCCGCTCGAAATCGAAGCTGGCGATGACAAAATCCGGGTTCTGCACGTCGAACTGGTCGTGCATGCCGGCGAAACGGACCTCGCCCGGGTCGTAGCCGCGGAAAGACTTCGAGTTCACCGGGGCGTCGTCCAGCGCCGCCACTGCATCCTCGTAATCGAAGGTGTACTGGCTGGAGGGGATTTCCACGGTCTCGGTCCAGGAGCGGGTAGGGATGTAGATCGAGACCCCATGCACCGTACGGCCGTCGAAACCGATCGGCCGGCCCTTATCGCCGGCGGTGTAATTCGGAATCGCCGCGGGCGGCGCTGCCGGATCCGTGTAGATGTTGGTCAGCGTCTTGTCGCAGCGGACCTGCTGCTGCGCGCCGCCGATCTTGAGGGCATACTGGTAATTCAGCGAGGCCCAGGTAATGCTCGCCTTCCAGACCGCGCCGTTAGGCCCGACTTCCTTGAGCGACATGCCCCGCCGCGGCCAGGCGTAGGTCGCGCCCGGCGGGGCGTTGCTCAAGGGCGCGAAAGCCAAGAGCGCCGCGCGGACCGCCCAATACCCCATGCCATCCGCGCCGATGATGTTGTAGGCGATCGTCACCGAGCTGGCGTTCAACTCGTAGCCTTGATCGTCCTCGAAAATTTGGAAAGCGGGCATGATGTTCAGTTTTCAGTGTTCAGTGTTCAGTCAGAGCCCGCTACTGCACTAGGTTCATTTGCTTGATTTCGCCCCGCAGAGCCTTGATCTCCGCAACCTGCTCTTTAATCAAGTTGTTGGCGGTCGCCAGCATTCCTGCGGAGTCTTCGGCCGCGGCTACCTGACGCTGCAGCATGCCTGCCCCGCCGCCGCCCAACATGCCCGCCGCCGCCCCGGAGAACGTGCCGCGGATCTCGGCGGCCTGGCCGGCGGCGAAGGCATCGTTGCCCTTGGGTCCGAGGGGATGCTGTGCGCCGGGTACGTTGGCGGCCGCCTGGGCGGCGTTCAAGGCATCACGCTTCTTCTGTAACTCGGCCTCGGCGGCGGCCAGCCGCGCGGCGCGGGCCTTGGCTGCGGCGGAGACGGAAGCGCCCAGCCGCTCTTCTTCAGCCTGCCGGGCGGCGTCGATCCCGGAGATATTGGCGTCGCGGGTCGTTAGGGCGGACTTCCGCTCCATTTCCATATCCTCATGCAGGACCTCCTTGCCGGTCGTGACCTTGCCGCCCATGCGCTCCAGTTTAGCGGCCGTCTCCTTGTCTTCGAAGAGGTCCGTGAAGAGCCCGCCCATACCCTCCTTCCAATTGGCCCACATCGTCTTCATGGCGGCGAGCATGTGCTGCCAACCTGTCTTGATCGAGGCACAAATGTTGTTCCAGATCGAGAGCATGCCGTACCATGCCTCGGTGAAGTAACTGCGATAACCTTCCCAGATCTCCTGCAGCGTGTTTACCAGCCGCGTCCATTCGGTGGAGAAATAGGCCGTCACGACGTCCCAGGCCTGCGTCAGGTCGCCCTTGCTGATGGCGTTGGTGATGGCCGTAATCGAGCTGCTGGTGTCTTGGGAAAAGTCCTGCCACTGCCGGCCGAGGTTCACAAACGCCCCGCCCAGATAGCCGATGTAGCCGATGATGCCCACCACCGCCGCCCCGACCAGCAGGAAGGGCAAGGCGGCTGAGCCCATCAGGGCCTGCGTCACCGCCAGCACGCCATTGAAGGCGCTCATCACTCCCGCGGCCACGGCGAAGACCATCTTCAGCGCGCCCACGCCGGCCGCCGCCAGGCCGCTGGCCACGCTCAAGACTTTCAAGGCGATGCCGCCGGCGACGATCGCCCCCGTGCCCGCAAAGATGGCGATCGTGAGCGCCTTGTGGACCTCCAGCCAGTCGCGGAGGCCGACGGCCACGCGGACAACGACGTTCGTCAGGCCAGTGATCATCGGCACCAGGGCCCCGCCGATCGCGCGGACGCTGCTCATCAGCACGTCGTGCAGGTCGCCCATCGATAGCCCGAATTCCTTGCCGGCGCGGGCGTCCTCTTCGCTCATCACCAGTCCCAGTTCGCGAGCGCGGGCCGTAAAGGCGTCGAGATTGGCAATGCCCTCGTTGATCAGCGGCAAAAGCTCGCTGATGCCAAGTTTTTTGGCCAGTCCGATCCGCGAAACCGTGTCCAGCTTCTCGAACTGGGCGGTGATCTGGCGGAGTTGATCGGCCGCATCGGACTTCTTGTCGATGCCCAGCGCGGCGGAGAAGTCGATCTTGCCGCCCTTCTTGCCGCCGGCGCCCTGCAAGGCCATCTGGAACTCCTTGCTTTGCAGCTTGCGGAGGCCGGCGGCCAAGGTTTCGTTGGAGATTCCCACCCGCCGCGCGGCGTAGGCATAGGCCGAGAGCTTTTCCACCGCCACGCCGGTCGTCTCGCTCATCTTGAGCATTTCCTCGCCGGCGTCGGCGGTCAGCTTGGCAGCGCCAAGAAGGGCGGTGAAGGCCCCCGCGGGCGATTGGGCGAAGCGGACGATGGCCGCAAAAGGTTCGGGAAGCTCCCCACCATAAGCGCCGGAAGCCGTCCTGCTGAGCGATGCCTGCCAGCTCTGGAACTTGCTTTTGAGCTTGGCCAGCCCCTTGGTGGCCGGGTTGTCGTCCAACCAGGCTTCCACGTAGGCCATCCCGCCCTTGATTGCACCGGCTGCGCTGCTCATGCCTATTACCTTGGGTGTTCGTACGAAAGCGCTTTCACGCCTTGCCCGTCGCTTGCGGTTTCACGATGCCAAGGCGAATCATTTGGGCCTCGTGAAACCGCAAGCGACGGGGCCAGTTTGGCAGCGTGCCTTGACGTTCGCTGCCGGGGGGATTGTGGTCCGTCAATTCTGGTCGACCGCTTCGAAGGCGGCGACCGTGCCGGAAGTTTCGCCGGCCTGGGCGATGTAATTCCAGGATCCGGCCCCGCCCAAGTTGGCAATCTGCATCAACACCTGGCCGCCCTGCACGCGGTCATAGCCGCCGATGCCCAGGAAGGCCTCCAGCTGCGACGCCAGCACGCCGAAGAGCGCAGCCAGGTCCGATATGCGATACCAGCCGGACGCATTCAGCAGCGTTGTAGGATTCGTTTGCCATGCCATTTTGAAAATTCCTTTGCAAAAAACACTCAGGGATAGGGATACAGCGCCTGAAAGGCGGCTACGGTCTGACTGGTCATGCCACTCTGCGGAATGTAATCAAAACTTCCGCTGCCTCCCATCGCGGCGATCCAATTCAAAACCTTGCTGCCGAGGACCTCGTAGACCGGTTCCAAAAGCAGGATTCGCAAGCGCTGCGTGGAGATCCCGAAGAGCGCGGCCAGGTCGCTCAATTTATACTGCCGAGCCGTCGAAATGATCGTGCTGGGGGTCGTCTGCCAGGCCATGATGGTTTTGTTTGGGATCGTGAAACCGCAAGCGTCGTTTCAGGCCGGACCGATCGCTTGCGGTTTCGCGATCTCGGCGTTTTCCACGCGGTGCATCATCTGGCCCAGCCGCGGGGCGATCTGGGCCAGCGTGACCTGCCGCCGCGGCGCTTCGGCCGGCTGCTGGCGGCGATCGACATAGGGGTTGAAATCGTCGGCCGATTGGCCCTTCTTCCCTCCCTGGATCACGGCGAGGAGCGCGAAGGGGGCGAAGCGTCCGTAGGCGAGGCGGCGGAGCTTTCGCCAGGTGAAAGGTCCTGGGGAAGGGAAACCGAGGAGTCCGGCGGCGTGCCAGCAGTCGGCGAGGATGCGGTCGCCGGCGCTGCGGCCGGTTCTGACTCCCTGCTCCCCGACCCGTGGATACACGGGTGCCCCGCCTGCTCCGTTGCCTGCTCCAGGCTCGCCAGGGCCTCGCGCATGTCGCGCTCGATCCGCCGGTCCGCCGCCGCCAGGAGTTGTTCCTTCATCAGCGGGTCCTCGATCCGCGCCATGGCCATGTCCATCGTCGCCGCCTGGACCTCCCGATGTTTCTCCAGCACGGCCGCCCGGAGCCGGCGGCTGTGCTGCGGGGAGAAAAGCACCAGTTCATCCAGCAGCGCGTCGCTGGCCTGGGCCAGCGTCTCGCCGTTCATCGCCCGGCGGAACTGTTTGTCGTCCAGGCCGGCCGTGACGAGCTGCTCGCGGATCGTGGCCGCGATCAGCTTGCAAACCACGGGCGGGAATTGCGCAATCTCCTGCAATAAGGGACTGTCCTTATCGAGCAAATCGAGCAGGTTCGTGTTCGTTTCGGCGAGAACGGTCTCGATCACGTCGCAATTCAGATCGATCTTCCATTCCCGGTTTTCCAGGTCGCGAAAGGTGTGCATTTCACCGCTAAGTGAGGTTTTCCAAAAGGGATCTGACAGAAAGATGGTGGACAGAAAGATAAGACGGAAAAATTATGGAAAGGAATTCGCCATTCTTCCTTTCTTCCTCTTATTTTTCTGTCCCTCATCTTTCTGTCAGAGGATTTCTTTTTTCAGGCCATCAATGCCAGGCAATTCGCCTGGGCCGCGTTGAGGCTGTTGTTGTAAAAACGGACCTTGGTGACCGTCTGGCTGAAGGGCACCGACTGCCCGAGGCTCGTCGGCCAGGCGTAAAAGCTCGATGACGACGGCAGACCGGCCACCAGCCGCTCCGTGGGCACGGCGTCGAAGAGCTCGACCAGGCCCGGCTGGTTGGAACTGATTTGCAGTTGCTGCAGGTTGGCGCCCACGATGTCGACGCCCACCGTCACGTCCGTGGCCACGGAGATCAGGATCGCCGTGGCGTTGGCCGGGAGGGTCGTCGGCGCCGAGTCGCTGGCGGCGTAGTATTGGCCGCCGGTGGGCGTGCTGCTGGCGCCGGTGAGCGTCACCGTGTCGTTCGGACTGGCGGTGCTGACCGATGCGACGGTGACATCGTAGCAGGCGTTCACCACGCCGCCCACCGTCCAGAAGATGGCCAGCGTCTGTCCGTTCGTGAGGCTGCCGGTGGGCACGGTCAGCGTGCCGTCGGACTCGCTGAGAATCGTCGCCGCGATGGCGGCCACGAGGGCCGTCGAGGCCCCGCCGGGGGTCGTGCCCTGGGTGGCGATCTGGTTGGCACACGACACGCCGTCCAGCACGCTGATCAACTGCACGCTGCCGGTGCGAATTCCGTTGGACATGATTTTTCCTTCTCCTCTTATCGCTAAACCGCAAGCGTCAGTGATCGCCCGAAATAGTCGCTTGCGGTTTCGCGATTTCGGGACGCTGATTTTTACGTACGGTAGTGCGGCTGCGGACCGGCGACGCCCACGGCATAGGGCTCCAAGGTGAATTTGTTGATGGCCACCTCATTGAGCGTCTGCGTGTCGTCCCAATCGGTGACCCACATCACCGCCTCGAAGCCCAACATGCCCGCCTTGTCGGTGACAAAAATCGGGATCGGCTGGAAATTGACGAAGGCCGTGATGAAGGCCGCCATGTGCGTGTCGGCCGAGTCGGAGGGGAACGAAACCATGATCTCGTCGCCGATCTGGCCGGGCAGGCTCTGCTTGTGGCGGCTCTTGCGGTTGTTGGCCCCCGGCTTGTCGCCCGTGCCCTTATAGGAGACGTCGGCACAGCTGTCACAAGTAATAGTCGCCGGCAGGACCGCCGTATTCGGCAGGCCGCGGAGCAGTACGGCGTCGGCAATGGAGACGTTGACTGTGGTCTGGGTGGACATGATGGGTTTCCTTTCTGGTCGCTAAACCGCAAGCGTCGGATACGGCTTGAATGAACGCTGGCGGTTTCGCGGTATTGTGTTATTAAACGTGTTTCATTTCCGTGGCCAAAAGCCCCGGCAACTGGCCCTCCTCTTCGGCGAGGGCCGGGCCCATGAAGGGCCGCGGGGGATACTCGCGGCCCTTGTATTCCGCCGTCCCCTCGTGCTCGAAGGCGGCGCCCACCGTGCCCACGACGTTCACCGAGGGACCGATAATCACGCGGGCGGGGTCCTTTTCGATGGCGTACAGGATCGAGGCGGGCAAAAGACCCTGCTTGCCTTCCTTGCCGCTCTTGGTCGTGACGTGCTTGTGGGTGTGCGGCGGCGAGCCGGCCGGACTGGGCCCCTTCTCCTCCTCGATCTCGCTCTTGGCCTCGGCGCGGACCTTGAAGCCCAGCTTGCGGAGCGCGAAGTAGCCGGCCCGGCGGATGGCCTTGGCCACCCGCTCCCCTTCGTCCACGAATTTTCCGCTTTTGAAGCCGATCATGTCGTGGCCACCAAATACGTGAGGCGAAGGAGACTGGTAAACTGGCGCTTCTTGTCCAACTGGCCCGGCAGGTAGGGATAGACCAGATCGGTTTCGTGCCACACGGCGAAGGCGGCATACTTCAGGCGGCGGGGCGGATTGCTGAAAAACTCTTCCACCTCCTCGACGAAGCTCACCAGGCCGTCAAGCTGCTTCCGCTCCTGGTCGCTTTCGGGCTCGCCGTCCACATGCTGGCGGAAGGCGATGTCCACGCGGAGCCGGTTCTGCTTCAAACTGCGGCTGATGGGCTGCGTCTTGCGGTCGCCGATCACCACGTCCACGCGGAGGCGGGTCAGTTCGGGAAGCTCGCGATGGGGGTCGAAGATCCGCTGCACGGTATTCAGGCGGCGCGTGAAGCGATCGCCGGGGGCCTCGTTTAGCTCCCTCACGATCGAATCGGCGGCTTCCAGAAAATACGACATGTCTTACTCGTAGCGTTGAAACTTCCCAAAGACGATGATGCGGTGTTCGTCCACGTCGAGCGGTTCGGACCACAGGCCGCCCGGCCCGCGGGTGAGGATGTAGACCCTGGAGCGCTGCACGCCGCATGGTCCGCAGGGCATGGGGCGGGCGATCTCCATGCCGCCGTTGATCTCGAAGGGCTGGCCCTGGCCGTCGATCAGGTCGGCGCGATGGAGTTGCACGGTGACTTCCAGCCAGGATTCGAGTTGCGCGAAATCCTTCTCCGCGTCCTCGTCGCCGGCGCCGGGGATGATCGT
>Ga0181534_10002355_pt1 | contig 11761 bp, 11 predicted proteins | sample PEATcosm2014_Bin_37_FD_119758 | JGI IMG/M metagenome (GOLD analysis project Ga0181534, IMG submission 119758) | Peatland microbial communities from MTU Mesocosm Facility, Houghton, MI, USA - PEATcosm2014_Bin17_10_metaG | ecosystem: Environmental > Terrestrial > Soil > Wetlands > Peat | place...
GCCGCCAGCGCCCCATCGGCAGCCCCACCAACGCAGCACCCGAACCCCAACATTCGCAGAACCGGCCCCTTCGGGCCCCTTTGGCGCGCCCGGGTTTAGAAGTGACCGAGAACCGGATGAGGAACGTACGGCTCCTCGAGTCGCGCCACATCGTCGTCGGTCAAGGTCAGCTCCTCGGCGGCCAGAGCATCAGCCAGATGGGACGGCTTGGTGGCGCCGATGATGGGGGCCGTGACCCCCGGCTTCCCGAGCAACCAGGCCAGTGCCACCTGCGCCGATGGCACCTGGTGCTCGCTGGCCACCTCGGCCACCCGTTCCACCACGTCGAAGTCGGTGGGCTGGCTGTAGAGATAGTCGGTGAAGGCGTCGGTGTCCGAGCGGGTGGTGCGGCGCTCGCCGGTGCGGCTCCGGTTCCCCGCCAGGACGCCGCGGGCCAGCGGGCTCCACGGGATGACCCCCACACCCTGGTGGATGCACTGGGGGATCATCTCGCGCTCCTCCTCGCGGTAGATCAGGTTGTAGTGCGGCTGCATGGAGACGAACCGGGTTCCGTGGTCGCGGTCGGCGACGTACTGGGCCTCGGCGAACTGCCAGGCGAACATGCTGCTGGCCCCGATGTAGCGGGCCTTGCCGGCCCGCACCACATCGTGGAGGGCACCCATGGTCTCCGCGATCGGGGTCCGGGGGTCCCAGCGGTGGATCTGGTAGAGGTCCACGTAGTCGAGGCCCAGCCGGCCCAGGGAAGCGTCGATGCCGGCCAGGATGTGCTTGCGGGACAGGCCGCCGCCGTTCTCCCCGGGCGTCACCGGCATGAACACCTTGGTGGCCACCACCATCTCCTCGCGGCTCAGGTACTTGGGGAGCAGGCGTCCCGTGGCCACTTCGCTGGCGCCGCCGGAGTAGGTGTCGGCCGTGTCGAAGAAGGTGATGCCACCTTCCACCGCCGCTCGGACGATGGGTTCGGCCTGGTCCTCGTCGAGGACCCACGGACGGTCGCTGTCGTTCCCGAAGCTCATCATGCCGAGGCATATCCGCGACACCCGCAGGCCGGTCGTTCCCAGGTTGGTGTAGTGCACAGTGACCTCCTCGAATCGGCGATGCGCCCGCCTGTGCCCTGGCACGGTCACCATGACCATGACCATGACCATGGCCATGGCCGGCACGGCGGTCGGTGGTTGACCCTACCGGGGACGCGCACGTCGAGGAGTCGCCCCACGGCGTCAGGGTGAGGGGCCTGTCGATCGGTGAACGCCGTTGAACTGGGAGTTTCCCCGGACTCCTTTCTCAGAAACTTCACAGGTGGCTGTTGCCTGGCGTCAATGTTTGCCCGTTTGGATGGCCCGGCCACCCCAAGGCGGGCTCGTTCGACCTCGTGCAGGGGGGAGGGCTCCAGACGGCAGACAGCCGGCAACCGGACAGCAAGTGAGGCGTAGGTGGGTACCAAGCGCAGGAAGTGGTTCACTCGGAGGCCCGCCATCGTCACGGCTGCCGTCATCGTGGCTGTGGCCGCGGGGCTCGGCATCTGGTTGGCCACGACCAGTTCGAGTGCCTCGCCACTGATCACCACCACCACCAAGGCCGAGACGGTCTCGACCGGAACCATCACCCAGACGGTCTCCACGTCGGGGACGATCGAGCCCGCCGAGCAGGCCAGCCTCAACTTCGGCCAGTCCGGCCAGGTCACCGCCGTGGATGTGAGTGCCGGACAGACGGTCACCGCCGGTCAGGCGCTTGCCACCATCGACAGCGCCTCGCTGGCCGCGTCGCTGGCCCAGGCGCAGGCCAGCCTGGCCAACGATCAGGCCCAGCTGACGACGGACGAGGACGACGGGGCGTCGTCGGCCCAGATCGCCTCCGACCAGGCGGGCATCCTGGTGGCGCAGAACAACGTCACCAGCGCGCAGACCGCCTTGAGCCAGGCCACGTTGACCTCGACAATCGCCGGCACGGTGGCGTCGATCAGCCTGACCGTGGGACAGCAGGTGACGGGATCATCCTCGTCTTCGGGGGCGGCCGGCACCTCGGCGTCGACCAGCTCGGGGAGTGGATCGTCCGGCTCGACCGGTGGTAGCGGATTCTCGGGCAGCGGTGGCTCGTCGGCCCTCGCCACGTCCGGAACCTCGTCGGCTGCCTCCAGCTCCTCCTCGAGCACCAGCTCGTCGAGCGCCCAGGTGGTGGTGGTGTCCACTGGTTCCTACATCGTCAACGGCACGGTGGACAGCACCCAGGTGGGTCAACTGAAGGTCGGGGACCAGGCCACGATCACCGTGTCCGGGTCCACCACGCCCATCTACGGGACGGTCGGGTCCATCGGCCTGCTGGCCTCGACGACGTCCGGGGTGGCCACCTTCCCCGTGGTCATCGATGTGACCGGGAGCCCCACCGGACTCTACGGCGGGTCGAGCGCCACCATCTCGATCATCACCGAGGAGCTCCAGAATGTGGTGGTCGTACCCACCGGGGCCATCCACTACAGCGGGAACGACACCACCGTCACCCTCGACTCCGACGGCACGAAGGTCAGCCGGACCGTGCAGATCGGCGCCGCGTCGGACGGTGACACGCAGGTCACCAGCGGGCTCTCCGTGGGGGACAAGGTCTACGTCACCACGGTCACCTTCCACGGGGGCCTCGGCACCGGGCGATCGGGCATCTTCGGGGGCACGGGCGGCGGTGGCTTCGGTGGCGGAGGGGGCTTCGGTGGCGGAGGGGGCTTCGGTGGCGGAGGGGGCTTCGGCGGCGGAGGAGGTTTCGGCGGATGACCTCGTGGCAGCCCGGCAGCACGGGCCCGATGACGAACTCCGAGGACACGACTGAGGTGCGGATGGAGAAGACCGGCCAGCACGCGCTGGCCCGTCCCGCCGTCATCGAGGTCACCGACGTCCGGAAGACCTACTCGACGGGGGTCCTGGAGGTCGAGGCGCTGCGCGGGGTCAGCTTCACGATCGAGACCGGCGAGTACGTGGCCATCATGGGACCGTCCGGCTCGGGCAAGTCGACCCTGATGCACATCCTGGGCTGTCTCGACGTACCCACCTCGGGACGGTTCCGACTGGCCGGCGAGGACGTGAGTGCCATGACCGAGGAGGAACTGGCCCACGTCCGCAACCGTCGGATCGGGTTCGTGTTCCAGCAGTTCAACCTGCTGGCCTCCCTTTCGGCCTGGCGGAACGTGGAGCTCCCCCTGGTCTACGCGGGTGTGGACCGGCAGGCCCGCAAGCAGCAGGCCCTGGCGGCGTTGGACCGGGTGGGGCTGGCCGACAGGATCGAGCATCGGCCCGGAGAGCTCTCCGGCGGCCAGCAGCAGCGGGTGGCGGTGGCGAGGGCACTGGTCACCGACCCCGCCCTGATACTGGCCGACGAACCCACCGGCAACCTCGACTCGGTCTCGGCCCGGGAGGTGCTGGGCCTGCTGGACGAGCTCCACGTCAGCGGGCGCACCATCGTGCTCATCACCCACGACGCCGACGTGGCCCGGTCCGCCCAGCGCACCATGCGGATCAGGGACGGCGAGGTCTTCGACGCCGTTGCCTCCGGCAGAGCCGGCGGTGCCGGCAGAGTGGCCGGCCTGTCGTGAACATCCTCGAGACCTTCCGCACCGCCGTGGAGGCGGTGGTCACCCGGCGGCTGCGGTCCAGCCTCACCGTGCTCGGCATCATGATCGGGATCGCCGCCGTGGTGCTGACGGTGGGGTTGGGCGAGGGCGCCCAGCAGCAGGTCAGCTCCGAGATCACCGCACTCGGGTCCAACCTCCTCACCATCTCGCCGGGGAGCACCACCTCGAGCACGGGGATCCGGGGTGGGTTCGGCTCGGCGTCCTCGCTGACCACCGCCGACGCCACGGCCCTGGCCTCGAAGACCGTGGCCCCCGACATCAGTGCGGTGGCTGCCACCACCTCGGAGTCCGAGAGCCTGGTGGCCGGGACCACCAACTGGACCACCACGGTGGTGGGGACCGACCCGTCGTGGTTGACGGTGCGGGGCCGGTCGATGACCGAGGGTCGGTTCATCGCCGGCCACGACGTGAGCACGCGGGCCGACGTCGTCGTGCTGGGCTCGACGACGGCCGAGGAGCTGTTCGGTGCACGGGACGCCATCGGTGAGTCGGTCACCATCAACGGGGTGCCGATGTCGGTCATCGGGATCCTCAACACCGTGGGCTCGTCGGGATCGTCCAGCTCGACCACCGCCGACCAGGACGACCAGGCCATCGTGCCCATCTCCACCGCCGCCACCCAGCTGTTCGGCGGTACCAGCCGCAATACGGTCGGGGAGATCCTGGCCAAGGCCGATTCCTCCTCGACCCTGTCCGCCGCCTACCAGGAGTCCAACGCCGAGCTGCTCAGCCTGACCGGCACCACCACGGCGGCGGACGCCCCCTTCACCATCACCCCGGACACCTCGCTGGTGGGCACGGCCACCTCCGTGGACAGGACCCTCACCGTGTTGCTGGGTGGCATCGCCGGCATCTCGCTGCTGGTCGGCGGGATCGGCGTGATGAACATCATGCTGGTGTCGGTCACCGAGCGCATCCGGGAGATCGGCCTGCGCAAGGCCCTCGGGGCCACCCCGCGGGTCATCCGCCGGCAGTTCCTGGTCGAGGCGTCCGTGCTCGGTCTGGCCGGAGGACTGCTGGGCGCCGGGCTCGGCCTGCTGGTGGCCTGGATCCTGCCCCACTTCATCTCCGATCCCATCACCATCTCTCCGGTGGCCATGGTCGGCGCCATCGTGGTGGCCGTCGGCATCGGGGTGGCCTTCGGGGTCTACCCGGCCGGTCGGGCCGCCAAGCTCCCACCCATCGATGCCCTCCGTAGCGAATGACCGTCCGGAACGACAAGAGCAGCATCAACGAGAACGACGACAACCACAACAGCATCAACAAGAACAACAACAGCATCAACAAGAACAACAACAGCATCAACAAGAACAACAACAGCAAGGAAGGGCAATGAAGACCTCAGCGAGATCCCAGGCACGCCACTCCAGCGGAGCTGACCATGGCCGCGCCGTACTGGGCCTGCGGCGGGTGCTGACCGTGTCGGCCATCGGTGCCGCGGCCGCAGCCGTGGCGCTCGGCGGTGCCACGTCGGCGTTTGCCGCATCGACCAGTGGAAGCGGGTCGTCCGGTCCCGGTGGGGGAGGGGGCCAGTTCCCCGGAGCCAGCGGTACCATCGCCGCCATCAACGGGACCTCGCTCGAGGTACAGAACACCGAGACGGGACAGACCACCGTCACCTACACCCCGACCACGACGTTCCAGCAGACGGTGAGCGTCAACGCCTCGGCGGTGACGGCGGGCACGTGCATCACCGCCACCGGGAAGCCCACCGGCAAGCTGCCCAAGAAGTCGACGAAGAAGTCATCCAAGCCGTCGTTCAGCCGGACGTTGGGCGAGCCGGTGACGGCCACGTCGGTGAGCATCACCCAGCCCACCTCCGGCAGCTGCAGCACCGGCTTCGGAGGGTTCGGAGGCGCCGGCGGGGCGGCAGGGGGAGGATTCCCCGGTGGCGGCGGGGGGAGGGGTGGCTTCGGCGGTGAGTTCCCCGGTGGAGGACAGCGTCCGTCCGGGAGCAGCTCGTTCCGCACCCGGACCGCCCAGTTCGGCGTGGCCTCCGGATCGGTCACTGGGGTCAAGGGCTCGAAGGTAACGGTCAAGGAGACCAACCCCCAGACCAAGAAGACCACGAGCGTCGTGGTCACCCTGACCTCGTCGACCACCTTCACCGAGCGCCAGTCGGCGACATCCTCGGATCTGGCCGTGGGCAAGTGCGCCAGCTCGTTCGGCTCCGCCGACTCGACCGGTGCGGTGACCGCCACCTCAATCACCATCTCGACCCCGGGGCCCGACGGCTGCACCAGTGGCTTCGGAGGCTTCGGCGGCTTCCGCGGCGGGGCCGGTGGAGGCGCACCCGGTGCATGATCCGGCCGCGTCCGAGCCCGAGAGCATCCCGCCGGATCCGGACCAGGGGGATCCCTCCTCGGTGTCGGACGGCGGGGAGGCCTCTGCGCTCGGCGTGGTGGCCGACCTCAGGTCCGAACGGACGGGGGCCGGACCCGGGTGGTTCTCGCCGTTCCGGGCCATCGTGCTCGTCGTCGTGGTGGTGGCGGGACTGGTCGCCTGGGACCTGACCCGGGGCTCGGCCACCACCTACCGGACCGCGGTGGTGGGGACGGGCACGGTCCTGGCCACCCTGGACTCCGTGGGCACCATCACGCCGGTCAGCCAGGCCAACCTCGACTTCAACGCGTCGGGGACGGTCAGCACCGTCGACGTGTCCGTCGGCCAGGTCGTGACCCAGGGCCAGACCCTGGCGTCGCTCGACGTGGCCACGCTCAACGCTGCCGTCGACTCCGCCCAGGCGTCGTTGGCCTCGGCCCAGGCCACGCTGGCCAGCGCCGAGGCCAGCGAGACGGCCACCACCACGACGAGTACGGCAACGTCGTCGACCGCCTCGGGCTCCTCGTCGCACGCCGCCTCCTCTACCGGCGCCACCACCACCTCGGGCTCGGCCGTTGGGTCGTCGCCCTCGTCACCTTCGTCGTCCTCGTCGTCCGTGGCCACCCTGCAGTCGACCCTGGTCTCGGACCAGTCACAGCTGGACAGCGATTCGGCCCTGGCCGGAACCAGCCTCCAGGCGGCCACTGCGGCGTGTGGGAGCACGACCACCTCCACGACGTCGACCACCACCACCACCTCCTCCACCACCACCTCGACCACCACACCCCCCTCCGGCGGCGGCACGTCCGGCTGTTCGGCCGCGCTGGCCCAGGCGTCCTCGGCCCAGGCCAAGGTGGCCGCGGACATCAAGCAGGTGGCCCAGGACGAGCGCTCCCTCACCACCGCCCTCGAGTCGACGTCCAGCTCCACGGGGGCCTCGGGCTCCGGAGCGTCTGCGTCGAGCACCACTGCCACGCCCGCCGGGACGACCGCGACGACCGCGACGACCGGGTCGGGCGGGTCGGGCGCCACGGGGGGCCAGTCGGCCAAGAAGGCCACGCCCCAGCAGGTGGCCCTGGACCAGGCCTCGGTGGACACGGCCCAGGCCAACCTGACCGACGCCCAGCACGCAGTGGCCGGCGCCAACCTGGTCAGTTCCATAGCGGGCACGGTGGCATCGGTCTCCATCGCCGACGGGGACTCGGTCACCGCCGGCTCCACATCGACCACCGCCCAGGTCGTGGTCATCGGCAAGGGCTCGTCCTACGAACTGACCACGAGCATCCCGGTGACGGACATCGCCCGTGTGGCCGTGGGCCAACAGGCCGAGGTGACGCCGGACTCCACCAACACCGTGGTGCAGGGCAAGGTGGCATCCATCGGCGTCATCGCCGACAGCGGGTCGACCACGACGACGTACCCGGTGACCATCTCCCTCGACTCCACCGACCTCGGTGGCCTGTCGGGCGTCGACGCCGACGTGAGGATCGTCACCCAGCGCGCCACCGATGTCACCACGGTGCCGTCGTCGGCCGTCCGCACCGTGGGGACCATCCACCTCGTGACGGAGGTCAAGGACGGAAAGCCGACACCGGTCCGGGTGACCCTGGGCACGGTGGGGGACATCCTGACGCAGGTGACGTCGGGCGTGGCCAAGGGCGATCTGGTCTCGTTGGCCGATCTCCAAGAACCCCTCCCGACCACCTCCACCGCCACCACCCGATCCGGATTCGGTGGTCTGGGCGGTGCCGGCGGCTTCGGCGGTGCCGGCGGCTTCGGCGGGGCCGGCGGCTTCGCCGGAAGGTTCGGGGGTTGACGGCGCGCTCCCGCCGACGGCATCGACCCGTCTGACCGGACCGTGCCGCCATCCGTGGCCGGGCCCGTCCAGGGGATAGCGTTCCCGGCGTGATCGACGACGAACTGGTGGCCGAAGCCGTGCACGACACCGGGGTACGCCGGCTGCAGCACGCCTACGCCGACGTGGTCAACCGGAGGGCCTGGCCGGAGATGGACCATCTGTTCCTGCCCGACGCCACCGTGACGCTGGACCTGCGGGCCGGCGAACCCCTCCTGCTCACCGGTGGACCGGAGGTGGGGGCGTTCATCGAGAGCGCCATCGAGCAGTTCGAGTTCTTCGAGTTCGTCATCCTCAACGCCCATATCGCCTTTCCTGACGGCGCCGGCGCCGGCCACGCCGTGAGCCGGCTGTTCATGAGCGAGGTGCGCCAGGACCGGGCCGGGGGCAGGTGGACCACGGTCTACGGGATCTACCACGACCGCTACGCGTTCGGGTCCGGTCGCTGGCGGATCGCCGAACGGAAGTACCACTCGCTGGCGCGGAGGGCCCGCGATCTCGACGCCTTCCCCTTCCCTGCCGACCCCGGGCTGACCGTACCGGGGATCTCCCCGTGAGCCCGGCCCGCTAGGGCATCATCCCGGGCGATCGGTGGGCATGGCACCATCATGAGCATGCCGCTGCTGGTGGTACGCCATGCCCATGCGGGAAGACGGAGCGCCTATCGGGGTGACGACCGGACCCGGCCCCTGTCTCCCCGGGGGGTGGTCCGGGCCGGCGAACTGGTTCCGCTGCTCAGCGAGTACCGACCCCAGCGGATCCTGTCGAGCCCCTTCGTCCGCTGCTGCGCCACCGTGCAACCGCTGGCCGAGGCGCTGGGGCTGGCCGTGGAGTCGGTCGATGAGCTGGCCGAAGGGCACGGGGCTGACGCGGTGCGACTGCTGGCCACCATGGCCGGTGAGTCGGCCGTACTGTGCACGCACGGTGATGTCGCCACGGCCATGCTCGAGGTCCTGGTCCCCGATCCGTTGGATCCGCAGCGCAGGTCGTTCCGACTGCAGAAGGGCGAGGTGTGGGTGGTGCAGTCGAACGGGTCGCGGCCGGCCATCGTGCAGCACCTGCGGCGGCTGACCTCACCGGGCCAGGGGCCGGCGGAGGGTGCCTGACCACTACGCTGGCGGGGTCATGTGCCCCCTCAACCGGTTCGATCCGGCCTCTGTCGGGGTCTTTCGGGTGCTGGGCCGGACCTTCGACGGCGATACCAGAGTGGTCTCGCTCTACTATGCCCTCGGGGAGCGGGCCACCTGTAGGGAGACGCTCACCTTCGAGACGCCGTTCTCCCCCGGGGCGGACCTCGACGCGCCGGGACTGCGCCGGGCGCTGCTCCACCTCCATGTGGCCGCCGGGACCAGCTACTACAAGGCCGCCGCCCCACCGGAGGTGCTGGTCGAGGAGGATGCCCTGACCCCTGAGGAGCGTGCGTTCCACCACCACCTCTACGACGAGGGCCTCCGCGAGTTCGCCGTCACCAACGGCCTCGCCGTGCCGCGGCCGGTGGCCATCCGATCGCTCGACGGGCCGGTCCCCGGCCCGCCGGCGGCCCGGTCGGGGTCGGGCCCGGGTGGCCTGCTCGTCCCCATCGGGGGAGGCAAGGACTCGATGGTCCTCATCGAAGCGGTGAAGCACCTCCGCCCCCGGCTCTTCGCCGTCAACCCCCACCCCTTGGTGCTCGACCTGGCCCACCGCACGGGCCTGGAGCTGATCGTGGTGAGGCGGCGGCTCGACCCCGAGCTGGGGGCCCTCAACGCGTCGGGTGCCCTCAACGGCCACGTTCCCATCACCGCCATCATCTCGCTCATCGCCGTGGTGGGCAGCTTCCTGTACGGCTATGACTCCATCGCCATGGCGGTGGAGCGGTCGGCCAGTGAGGAGACGGTGCTGGTCGACGGGATCCCCGTCAACCACCAGTACTCGAAGAGTCTCGAGTTCGAGCTCCTGCTGCGGACCCTCATCGCCACCTCGGTAGATCCCGGCCTCCGCTACGGCTCGGCGCTCCGGCCCTATTCGGAGCTGGCCATCGCCCGCACGTTCGCCCGCCTCACCGACTACCACGGCACGTTCTGCAGTTGTAACTCGGCGTTCCGCCTGGCGGCGCCGACCGGGGACCGGTGGTGCGGGCACTGTCCGAAGTGCCGCTTCGTCGCCCTGATGCTGGCGCCGTTCATGGAGCGTGCCGACGTCGCCGCCATCATCGGGCGGGACCTGTTCGCCGACCCCGATCAGATCGAGGGGTTCGCCGCCCTCATGAGCGCCGAGGACAAGCCTTTCGAATGCGTCGGCGAGCGACGCGAGTCGGCCGCCGCCCTGCGCATGCTGGCCTCCCGACCGGCCTGGCGGGAGACCCCCGTGGTGGCCGCCCTGGCCGACCGGGCCCGGGCGCTGGTCGATGATGAGGCGGTGGTGGCGTTGCTGACGCCGGACCCCGAGCTCCCGGGTGGCGACGCCGAGGTGGCCGCGGCCGTGCGCCGGCTCATGGCCGGGGTGCCGTGACCCTGGACGAGGTGTGTGCCCGCCGAGTGGCCGTCTGGGGCCTCGGAGCCGAGGGACTGTCCCTGACCCGGCTGCTGCGTGACCGCCACGTGGAGGTGGTGTTCGTCGACGACCGCCCCGAGGCCGCCGCCCGGCGGCTCGAGGAGCACGTGGGGGTGGCCTGCCCGGTGCTGGCGCCGGCCGCCGTCCCCTGGTCGGGCATCGACGTCGTGCTGCGCTCCCCCGGGGTGAGCCGGTACCGGCCCGAGTTGGCATCGGCGCGCGCCGCGGGGGTCACGGTGACCACGGCCATGGCCCTGTGGCTCGAGGACTTCGCCGACGCCCGGGTGGTGGCCATCACCGGCACCAAGGGGAAGAGCACCACGGCGGCACTGACCGCAGCCATCCTCGCCCACGACGGATCCGATGTGGCTCTGATCGGCAACATCGGCGTGCCGGTGGTGGAGCGGTACGGGATGCCTCTCGCCGATGCCTACGTGGTCGAGGTCTCCTCCTACCAGGCGGCCGACGTCCAGGTCAGCCCGGGCCTGGTGGTGCTGACCAGCCTGGCCCCCGACCACCTCGACTGGCACGGGAGCGAGGAGGCCTACTACCGGGACAAGTTGCGACTCGTCGAGGCCGGTCCCCCGGGGGTCCTGGCCGTCAACGCCCGGAGCGAGGAGGCCGTGCGCCGGACGGCCGGACACCCACGGAGGACCCTGTTCGGACCGTCGGGCCGGGTGAGCGTGGACCACGCCGCCACGGTGACCGTCGACGGCGAGATCCTGGTGGACGGCTCGGGCCTCCGCCTCCTTGGTTCCCACAACCTCGACAACCTGTGCGGTGCCATCACCGGGGCCATGCTGCTCGACGGGCATCCCCCCGCGGCGTCCACCGTGACCGACGTGGTGGCGAGCTTCGAGGGCCTCCCGTCGCGCTGCCAGGTGGTGGGGGTCCGGGACGGCGTGACCTTCGTCGACGATGCCCTGGCCTCCAACCCGTTCGCCTCGGCCGCGTCCATCGGCGCCTTCCCCGACCGTGAGCTCACGGTGATCCTGGGAGGCGCCGACCGGGGTGTCGATCCCGGGGACCTGGTGGAGATGCTGGCGCGGCGTCACCCGACGCCGGGGGTGGTGCTCCTCCCACCCGACTCGGAGCGCCTCGTGCGGATGCTGGCGGAACGGTCGGCCGAGGCCGGGACGACCGTGCCGGTGGCCGTGGCCGGTGACGTGGCCGACGCCGTGGACGCCGCCGTCGGCATGACCGCCCCGGGCGGCGTCGTGCTCTTCTCCCCGGCTGCGCCCACGCCGGCGGGTGAGGGTGGCTACGGGGCCCGGAGCCGGCAGTTCGTGGCCGCCGCCGGCCTCGGCGCCCAGCACTGAGGGTCCGTCGGGGCCCGGCGTCAGGTCGGGAGTGCCTAGAGTGACGGGCGCCGGGTGGCGACAGCGGTGGATCGCAGGTTGCCGTCCGCACCGAGGGACGGGAATAGAGGGACGGGA
>Ga0181534_10002358_pt1 | contig 11747 bp, 9 predicted proteins | sample PEATcosm2014_Bin_37_FD_119758 | JGI IMG/M metagenome (GOLD analysis project Ga0181534, IMG submission 119758) | Peatland microbial communities from MTU Mesocosm Facility, Houghton, MI, USA - PEATcosm2014_Bin17_10_metaG | ecosystem: Environmental > Terrestrial > Soil > Wetlands > Peat | place...
ACCAGCGGCGTATGGCCGATGGACTTGGTGTTGTCTTCATAAATGGGCATGGGAGATTCCTCGAAAGTGGGTCGCCGGATGGGCGGATTTTCCTCCTAAGCGAGGGTCAAATGCCAGAGTAGTTTGTTATGAGCGCCTGCCCTGCGGTTATAAGCCGGCCGGGGTCACCGAGAGGGGCTGGGGGCGGGCGATGAAGAACCCCTGGACTAAGTCGATTCCCATGCCCTTCACCGTGTCGAGCGAGGACTCATCCTCGACCTGCTCGGCCACGACGCGAAAGTTCAGGCTGCGCGACATCTCGACGATGGCGGTCACCATGGCCTGGTTGACCGTGTCGCCCGCGAGGTTGCGGATGAAGGACCCGTCGATCTTGAGGTAATCCACGGGCAGGGTCTTCAAGGTCGAGAATGAGCTCAGGCCGCTGCCGAAATCGTCCAGCGCGAACTCGCAGCCCATGCCGTGCAGCACCGCGATGAAGCGCCGCCCGTGATCGAGATTGCCGATGACGGCGCTTTCGGTGATTTCGAAGCAGATGTCGTGGGGGCTCGCCCCGGTATGGTCGAAGCAGTCGACCACGAACTCGAGAAATTCCGAGTCGCCGAGCGTCTGGCCGGCGATGTTGATGGCGACGCTGCGTCCCGGCGGCAGCTTCATGCCGCCGCGGCCGAGCGCCGACAACACCGTCTGTACCACCCAGCGATCGACGTGCGGCATCAGGCGGTAGCGTTCCGCGGCGCGGATGAATTCGGCCGGCGGCGGCGCCGGCTGGCCGTTTTCCGCTTCCATGCGCACGAACACCTCGAGCGCAGGTCCGCGCAGCACCGTGCTGTGCGCGTGCACGATGGGCTGGTAATACAGCTCGAATTTGTTGTCCCGCAGCGCACTCTGCAGCCTTTGCAGCCAGTGAATCTCGCCGCTGTGGCGCGCCGTCGCCTCCTCGCGCGCCGAATACACGTGCACGTGAATGCCGCCCTGCTTTTTGGCCACGTAGCAGGCCGAATCGGCCGAGTTCATGATGTCCTCGATCGAGCCGCCGCCGCCGCCGATCTCGACGAGCCCGATGCTGACGCCGATGCTGAAGATCTTGTCCTTCCACACGAAGCGAAAATCATTGACCGCGCGCACCACGTCATCGGCGATCTGGCGCGCCTTCTCGAGCGGGCAGCCGACCAGCAACAGCGCGAACTCATCGCCGCCGATGCGCCCGACCGTGTCCGAATCGCGCACCGCTTCTTTGATGATGGTGGCGATCTCGCGCAGCATGTTGTCGCCGGCCGTGTGTCCGCAGGTGTCGTTCACCACCTTGAACCGGTCGAGATCGAGGTAGCACAGCGCATGCGCCCCATCGCCCGATTGCGCCGCATCCATCGCCTCGCTCAGCCGCCGCTCGAACTCGCGGCGGTTCACCAGCCCGGTCAGCGCATCGTGGCTCGCCTGGTAGGTCATTTGCCGGGTCAGGCCGCGCAGCTCGCTGGTGTCGTGCAGCACCAGCACGAGGCCGAGCGTCTCCTTGGAGTCCGAGGTGAGCGGCGTGACGCTGATCTCCACCGAGTGCTCGCGATTGACCTGTGCGGTGGGCACCAGCACGGCCCGCTTGCCCATCGTCACCCGCCCGCCGGTGGCCAGCGCCTTGCGCACCGGGTCGCCGAGCGAACGCCGGTCGGACTCGTCGATCAGCGAGGCGACGTCCGCGAAGAATTTGCCCTTGAGCAGGTCGAAATTCTGTCCGAGCAGCACTTCCGCGGCATGATTCACGTAGTCGATGCGGCCCTGCGCATCCACGGTGATGACGCTTTCGCCCATGGCGTCGAGCGTGGCCATGGCGCGCGGCCGGCCCGAGGCATTGTCCGGGGGCGAGTCCGGCAGCATTTCGAGCGCCGTCAGCAAGAGTGCGGGCTCTCCCGCACTGTCGATGACCGTGCTCGACAGTTCGACGCGGGTGACCTCGCCGTGCGCGCCCACCAGCTCGACTTCGTAGCGCTCGGCGGCCGCCTCGCCGGCCAGGCGCCGCCTGAAGTTGTGCATCACCAGTTCGGTGTACTCCGGCCCCACGAAATCCCAGAGCGGCTTGCCGACCACGTCGGACACGCCGGCGCCGAGCAGCGCCAAAAAGCGCGTGTTCGCGAACAGGATATGCGTGCGATGGACCAGCACGGCGTCGTGCACCGTCTCGACCAGCCGCTGAAACAGCTGCTCGCGGTCGTGCAGGCGCGCGCCGCGCTGTTCGAGGTTTTCGAGCAGTTGATTCACCGCCGAGCCCATCTGCTCGATGGTCTCGGGCTTGCCCTCGAGCCGGATGCGCCCGGCCGCGCCGCTATCGCGGGTGAGCTGCCACAGCTGCTCGGAAAAATCCGTGACGGCCCGCTCCTGGCGGCGCTTCCAAATGAAGAGCACACCGACCCCGGCGGCCAGTAAAACTGAGGTCGAACACCACAGAAGGATGGAAGACAAAAGCAAGCCTGACCTCGATGACGACATATTCCGAAGACGCTTGGTTTTTCATGGCCCTCGCGGGTAGGACGCGTCTCGAATCTTCGTGTCATGGAGAATAGCGCACAGACATGGCGCCGCCTGTCGAAATTGACCATAATCAGCGGCCTTATCGCCAAGAGACCCTATGGATACCCTAGCCGCTCGACAGCAGATGGTGGATCAGCAGATTCGCACCTGGGAGGTGCTCGATCCGCGGGTGCTCGAGGCGATCGCCGCGGTACCGCGCGAGGCTTTCGTACCCGCCGCCTACCACGAACTCGCTTTCACCGATGGCCCACTGCCCATCGGCTGCGGCCAGTCGATGCTCGCGCCGAAGATTCAGGGCCGAATTTTACAGGCTTTGGGCATCAATTCGTCCGACCAGGTGCTGGAGATCGGCACCGGTTCGGGCTACCTCACGGCCTGCTTGAGTTTGCTGGGCGCCGCCACCCATTCGATCGATATCCATGCGCCGCTCACCGCATTCGCCACCGCCAATTTGCGCGCGTTGCCCCAGGCGGGTTACGTCCGGATGGAGACCCGCGATGCGTTCAACACCGCCCCGCTGGGTGAATACGACGTGATCGCGGTCACCGGTTCTCTGCCGGTCTACGATGCACGTTTCGAGCGGGCGCTGCGGGTTGGCGGTCGGCTGTTCGCCGTGGTCGGACCGGCCCCCGTGATGGATGCGATTCTGGTGCGCCGGGTCGATCACGGAGAATGGACGCGCGAGAGCCTGTTCGAGACCGTGGTCGATCCGCTGATCAATGCCACGGCGGCGCAAGGATTCGTGTTCTGATGATTCCCGAGCTCGGCCCGCGGGAGTTCCTCGATCGGCTCGCGCGCGGCGACGCCCTCACCCTGCTCGACGTGCGCGAGGACTGGGAGACCCGGCTCGCGCCGGTACCCTCCCCGATCGTGCATATTCCCATGGGACAGATCGTGGCCCGGCTGGGCGAACTCGACCCCAAGACGCCGACGGTGGTGATTTGCCGGTCCGGCGGACGCAGCCTGCAGGTGGCGCAGTTCCTGGCCGCACAGGGATTTACCGACGTGGCGAATCTTGCCGGCGGCATCCTGGCGTGGTCCCGCGACGTGGATCCGCGCATTCCGCAGTATTGATCCTTGGGCGCCAAACCACTCCACAGGCTGTTGGCGCTCCTCGCTTGCTGTCTCGCCGGCCACGCCGCACCGTCGGCCGACCTCATGGCCGTCTATCAGCGTGCGCTGCAGAACGATCCGCAACTGCGCGAGGCCGAGGCCAATCGGCTTGCCGCGCTCGAATCGAAGCCCCAGGCGCTCTCCGCCATGCTGCCGCAGCTCGCCGCCAACGGCACCAGCAGCCAGGAACACGACGCCGGCGCGTCCAACACGGTCGAATCGGTGCAGGTCACCGGAGCGCCCGGCAACGGCACGGTGCTCGAGAGCTTTCCGTTCAACGGCCGCACCACCACCAACATCCATCACTACGGCGTCGATCTGAAGCAGAATCTGTTCCGCTGGGAGAACTGGGTCGCCCTGCAGCGCGCCGACGCACAGGTCGCGCAGGCCGAGGCGGATTATCAGGCGGCGCAACAGGATCTCATGGCGCGCGTCGCGCAGCGCTACTTCGACGTGCTCGCGGCGCAGGACGATCTCGATGCCCAAAAGGCCAACCTCGCCTCGGTCAATCGACAGCTCGAACAGGCCGAATCGCGCTACCAGGTCGGCCTCGTGGCCGTGACCGACGTGCAGGAAGCACGCGCCGCCCACGACTCGGGCGCGGCCGCGGTCATTGCCGCGAAACGCCAGCTCGCGTCCGCGCATGAACTGCTGCGCGAGATCACCGGCGACGTCTTCGACCAGCTGGCCCGCCCCATCGAACCGTTCGAGCTCTCGAGTCCCGAGCCGAGCAGCGAGGATCGGTGGGTGGAAATGGCCCTGCAGCAAAATCTGTCGCTGGTATCGAGCCGCCTGGCCGCGGACATGGCGCGGGAAAACGTCAGCGCGGCGCGCGGCGGTCACATGCCGACGGTCGATCTGGTGGCGAGCCGCTACAAGGCGAGCGGCGACGGGGTATCGATCAATGCGGACGGCACCCCCTACGGGAGCAGTTCGCTCGATCAGTACCAAAACACCATCGGCCTGCAGCTCACCTTTCCGCTGTATTCGGGCGGCCGGGTCGCCTCGCAGGTGCGCCAAGCGGTCTATCAGCACCGGGCGGCGAAGGAGCGGCTCGAGCGGGTCGCGCGTCAAACCGAGCACGACGCGCGCGATTCGTACCTCGGCGTATTGTCCGAGATATCCCACGTCAAAGCGTTGCGCCGTGCCCTCGAGTCGAACGGCACGGCACTGAACGCCACCGAGTCGGGGTATGAAGCCGGCACGCGCACCGCCGTGGACGTGCTCGAATCGCGCCGCCTGTGGATCCAGGCGCAAACCGATTACTCGCGCAGCCGCTACGACTACATGATCAACGTGCTCAAGCTGCAGCAGGCAGCGGGCATCCTCTCGGAACAGAGCCTGGGCCGGCTGAACGCGCTGCTCAAGGATTCCCCGCCGGGGGCGGCGGCGCCGAATGACGGCCCAACAGCGGATCGATCAAACTGAGCAGGCGCCCGACGCTGCCCCGATGCAGCTCCACGAAGGCGCGTCCGTGCGCACCGGCCTGGGCGCGCGCGGACGGGTCGGCAAAAAACCGGCGCAGCGCGTCGGCCAGCGTGAATGCGTCGGCGACCTGCACGGCCCCGCCGCATTCGACCAGGAGCCGCGCGATGTTGCCGCCATTGGCATTGTAGGGACCGACGATCACCGGAATGCCGAGCGCCGCCGGCTCGAGCACGTTGTGTCCGCCGATCGGCACCAGACTGCCGCCGACGAAGGCGACATCGGCCGCCGCGTACAGCGCGGCGAGTTCGCCCACGCTGTCGACCAGCAGCACCTGCGCGTCCGGCCGCACCACGGCCGCGCGGCTGCGCCGCTCGAAACGCACGGCCCGCCGCGTGAGCAGTGCGGCCACGCTGTCGAAGCGCTGCGGATGCCGCGGCACCAGCAGCAGCAAAACATCGGGCTGATCCACACCGAGTTTTTCGTGGGCGTCGAGCAGCTGCTCCTCTTCGCCGCCGTGGGTGCTGCCGGCTATCCAGACGGGCCGTGAGCTCCCGAACGCGGTGCGCAATGCGCGGCCCTGCTCGCGCAGCGAGTCCGGGATTTCGAGGTCGAATTTGACGTTGCCGACGGGATGCGTGCGCTCAGGGTCCGCGCCGACGGCGACGAAGCGCTCGACATCGGCCGCACTTTGCGCCGCGATCACGGTCACGCCCGCCACGGCCTCTGCAAACAGTGACCCGAAACGCCGGTAACGTGCCACCGACCGGGCCGTGATCCGTGCGCTTGCAAGCACCGTCGGAATGCGTCGGAGCCGGCATTCGTGCAGCAGATTGGGCCACAACTCGGTCTCCATGATGATCGCGACGCGCGGCCGGATGCGCGACAGGAAGCGGGCCACGGACCCCGGCGTGTCATAGGGCAGGAAGCGGATGTCGATTTCATCCCCGAACAGAGCGCGCGCACGCGCGCGGCCGGTCGGAGTTGCCGTGCTCAGCACGAACGGCAGCCCGGGGTGACGCGCGCGCAGCGCCCGGACCAGCGTCGCGGCGGCGGTCACTTCGCCGAGCGACACGGCATGCAGCCAAATGCCCGGCTCCGCGGCCTGCGGGCCCCATCCGAAGCGCTCGCGCAGATGCTGCCAGTAGCTGCGGTCGCGCAAACCGCGGCCGAGCACCACGGCGAATGCCGCCGGAACGAGCGCGCGTGTCAGCCAACTATAGAGAAGGCGCATGATTCTCGGCAGCTGCTGAATCGTAGCCGCGCAGCAGGCTCTCCCACGCCCGCGGGGAGAACCGGCCGGCGGGCAGCGGACCCGATATCTTGAGCAGCGAGCGGTGCAAGCGGCGCAGGTTGCGCGCGCTCCACGCACCGGGTGCGCGGATCCGGCCGCGATCGAAGTCCACGATGCTCACGGCGCCGGCGGGATCGATCAGGATGTTGTGTGCATTCAGATCGGCATGGTCGACATGGCAGCGGTGCAGCCGGGCGATCACCGCACCGATGCGCTCCCACAGAGCCTCGCCCGGCGCCGCGGCGGCGAGCACGGCGCTCAAGGGCTCGCCGCCGGCGATACGCTCCATGATCAGATCGCACCGATAGGTCATGCCCGCGCGCCGGTAACGCGCTCCGATCGGCCGCGGCACCGGCAATCCACGCCGCGCGAGCTCGGCGAGCAGGCGGAATTCGGCAAAGGCGCGCACGCTCGGCTCGCCGGTCCAGAGATACCGATCCTGCGCGAAGCGTGCGATGAAGCCGCCGCGCCGATAATGGCGCAGCACCCAGTGCTGCGTTCCGCACTCGATGAACCACGCGGCGCCGCGCCCCGCGGCGATGGCGCTGAGCGCCTGCCGCGCGGCCCAGAACCGCGGCTCGAACAGCGACTCCGCCGCCGTGTCGAGAAGCGCGTCGGGGCAGGCGGGATCGGTCAGCATGGCGCCTGTCGGGGTGAGCATGCGCCGGGCGCCGTCATTCGTCATTGCGGCGAGTTTATCACCTTAGACAAAGCCGCTAAGATGCGCCGATGAAAGAGATCAAGGTGCCGGTATCCCCGGGTGAATTGCTCGACAAAATCACGATATTGCGCATCAAGTCGCGGCGCATGTCGGATCCTGCGAAACTGGCCAATGTCCGCCGCGAACTCGAGGCGCTGGAGGAGACCTGGGGCAGGTCCCCGTACGCGACCAGCGACGTCGATGACGATGTGCACGCCCTGCTCGCCGTCAACGAGCGCCTGTGGCAGATAGAGGACGACATTCGCGACAAGGAGCGGCAGAAGGCATTCGATGCCGAGTTCGTGCGTCTGGCCCGCGCGGTCTACGTGGAGAATGACGAGCGGGCCGCGATCAAGCGGCGCCTGAACATCGCGCTCGGCTCAGGGCTGGTCGAGGAAAAATCCTACCGCGACTACAAAGGCTAGCGAACCGCCGCACGGGCGCACGGCCGCGCGGGCGCAAAAGCGCACAAGCGCACACGCAGGCTAGCGCGCGAGCGTGTACTCCGCCCCGCAGTATCCGCATTTGGCCCAACCGGTCGATTCGATGGCGAGATACACCCGCGGATGGGAATTCCACAAGAACATGCCCGGCATGGGGCAGGACAGCGGCAAATCCTCGCCGCTCACCGTGTACTGATGCTGTGCATTGGGTTGAATCAGATTGTGCTTCGTGTCTTCCTGAACCATCGCCGGCATGAACATCGCTCCACTTTGGCTTAATTGACGGCGTCTTTGATGGCGCCGCCGAAGACCTGGCGCCAGATCTCCCGCACCCGCTCACGCGTATCGGCGTGGGCGGCCGCTTCCACCACCCGCTGTCCGCCCTCCAACGACAGGTGATGCAGGACGGTACGATAGCCTATATAGGCTTGCTTCAGCCACTCAGCCGTCGCCGCATCGAGCACGCCGACCCGCGCGAGGCCCTCGAGCTGGCGGATGTTGTCGGAATAGGTCAGGAGTTCCGGGTGCGCACTCGCCGCCGCCAGCACCTGATACTGGACCAGGAATTCGATGTCGGCGATTCCGCCCTCATCCTGCTTGATGTCGAACTGGGCGGGACCCGCCTGCGACAGTTCGCGCCGCATGCGCAGGCGCATCTCCATCACGTCGGTGCGCAGGGTGTCACGGTGCACCGAATCGCACAGTACGCTGCGCCGCACCGCCTCGAAGCGCCGGCACAGACCGGGATCGCCCGCCACCGCACGGGCCCGCAGCAGCGCCTGGTGCTCCCAGGTCCAGGCCTCCTGGCGCTGGTAGCGCTCGAACCCGTCGAGGCCGGTCATCAGAAATCCGCCCTTGCCGTTCGGCCGCAGGCGCATGTCCACTTCGTACAACCGGCCCGCGGCCGAATGCATGGTGAGCAGATGCACGATGCGCTGCCCGAGCCGCAGAAAGAACACGCCGTTGTCAAGCGGCCGCTCGCCGCGGGTCTGCTGCAACTCCCCGGCGGAGTCGTGCAGAAACACGAGATCAAGATCCGAGCCGTAGCCGAGCTCGAGGCCGCCGAGCTTTCCGTAGCCCGCCACCGCCACCTTCACGACCCGCGGCGTACCGGCCTCGTCGCCGCAGTACGGCACGCCGTAGATCCTGACCATCTGATCCCAGGCGAGATCCATGCAGCACTGGACGATGAGCTCGGCGATGTCGGTCAGCCGGTCGCTGACCAGCATCAGCGGCAGACGCCCGGTCAGATCGGCGAGTGCGACGCAGAAGACGGCGACTTTTTGGAATTGGCGCAGCGCCTCGACCTGCCGTTCCGGATCATCGGCGGGCAGCCGCTCGGTGCGGGCCAGCAGCTGGCGCGCGAAGGCGGCGCGCGTCGGCACCTCGTCGAACGCCTTGGCATCGATCAACTCGTCGAGCAGCAGCGGGAAATCGGCGATCTGGCGCGCCAGAAATCCGCTGATCGCGCACACCTCGATCAACCGATCGAGCGCCGGCGGCTGCTCGTTGAGCAATGCCAGATAGGATGAGCGCGCGCCGATGGCATCGAGCACCCGCAGTACCCGCTCGATCACCGCCGCCGACGGCACCTGACCGGCCGGCACCTGCCCCGCCGGCACCTGCCCCGCCGCCGATTGCCGGGCCGCCGCCTTGAGCAGGCGATCCAAAATCACGTGCACCCGGCGCCGGCCGGCCTCGTCCAACCGCCGGTACGGAGCGGCGTGCCGATACGCCTCCAGCAACGGCGCGACCGCTGGAATTTCCAATGCCGGAAATCCGCGCGCCGCGAGCTCCTCCGCGACATCGATTTGCTCGATGCCGAGCCAGTTCATCGCCGATTCGCCGTGGCGGCGCTGCGATTCGGGGGCACCGAACAGCAGGTCCGCGAAATTGCGCGCGACCGTGCCGCGCGCCGCCGCGATGCGCGCTTCGGCCGCGGGCCAGTCCGGACTGCCCATGGTGAGCGCGATGCGCGACCGGTCGGCCGGATCGTGCGAGATCACGTGGATCTGCTCGTCGCGGATCATCTGCACGGCGTTCTCCGCCTTGCGCAGCTCGAGGTATGCGTCGGCAAGCTGCACGATGGCCTCCGGCGAGAGCAGTTTCGAGTCGGCCAGCAGCGGCAGCACCTCGAGCAGTGCGGGGTTTTGCAGCCGCCGGTCGCTGCCGCCGCGCACCAACTGCATCGACTGCACGATGAATTCGATTTCGCGAATGCCGCCGGCGCCGAGCTTCAGATCCTGCTCGAGATCGCGGCGCGCCACTTCGCGCGCAATCAGCGCCTTCATGTCGCGCAGCGACTCGAACACGCCGAAGTCGAGATAACGGCGGTAGACGAACGGTCGCACGAACTCCTGATAGGCAGCCGCGTAGTCCTCGCCGCCCACGATGGCACGCGCCTTGATCCAGGCATAGCGCTCCCAGTCGCGGCCGTGCTGCTGCAGGTAGTCCTCGAGCGAAGCCAGGCTCACGGCCAAAGGTCCGCTCTCGCCGAAAGGCCGCAACCGCATGTCCACGCGAAACACGAAGCCATCGACGGTACGCGCATCGAGCAGCCGGATGAGTTCGCGGCCGATCCGGTTGAAATACTCCTCGTTGTCGATCGGTCGCGCCCCGTCGGTGACGCCGGCCTCCGCATACAGGAAAATGAGATCGATGTCGGAGGAGAAATTGAGCTCGCACCCGCCGAGCTTGCCCATGCCTAGCACGATCAGCGGCACCTCGCGGCCGGCCGCATTTCGCGGTTTGCCGAAGGTCGTCGCGAGATGCCGCCCGGCGGCGGCAGTGGCGGCGCGGATGCACCCATCGGCAAGTTCCGACAGATCGCGCAGGGTTTGCACCACATCGGCGCGTCCGCCGAGATCGTGCCACGTAATTCGAATCATTTCGCGCCGGCGCCATTCGCGCAGCACCCGCTGTGCCTCGGCCATCGTCGGCGCCGCTGCGGCCTGCAGCTCGTAGGCGGCGCTTGCCGCGCGCAGGTTTTCCCGGTCAGGGTGCTCCAACGCCCAGGCGAGGGCCGCGGGATCCTGCAGCAATGCCGCGGCGGCAAATTCGCTGGCCGCGATCACGCGCAGCCACTCCTGGCGGAGCGCCTCGGGCAGCGCCGCGTAAATGTCGCACAGCGCGAGCTGCCCGCGCGTGACCTGCCCGCTCGCGCGCTCCCACCAGCGGATCACCGGGTCGCGCAGATTTTCCGGGATTGATTGCAGCGGGGGAAGGGCCACGGTCATGCGGAACGATTGAATCACATCCGAATCAAGGATACCGTGCAGAGTAATGATCAGGGATGACAGCCGCGGGAGATCGACGTGATCGCAACGATTCGAGGTGCCTGGGAATCTCCCCGCACACCGGTGATGCGCTGGCTCGTCACCTTCGTCCTTCTGTTCACCACCGGAGCGTTCGGATTTGCGCTGCCAAAGTTCGGCAGCATCCTGCCGTTGCCGATCCTGCCCAGCGGCATTGCCGTCGCGGTAACCTACCGCTGGGGACGGCGCATGTGGCCGGCGGTCTTCGCCGCCGCACTCGCCATCGACCTGTGGACCGCGAGTCCGCTGCTGGCTGCGATCGGCGTCGGTGTAGGCCTCGCCGGGGCGGCGGTATTCACCGTGTGGATCCTCGAACACAATCGTTTCGATCCTAGCTTCAGCCACGCGCGCGACGTGCCGCTGTTCATGCTGGCCGCGGCGATCGGCATGACGCTCGCCGCCGCCTTCGGCCTGCTCGGCTATTACCTGTCCGGCATCGAAGAGGGTGTGCTCGGCGCGGTGAGCTGGCTGCACTGGTGGAGCAACGCCACCGCCGGTGTCCTGGTGCTGGCGCCCATGCTGGTGGCCATGAGCCGCCGCAGCCTCACCCAGATCCGCGAGCATTGGGCGCAGGGGGCGTTTTGGCTGCTGGGTGTTACGTTGTGCTGCGGCGCGATATTGATCGCCTTCGACGTCCAGCTCGTCCGGCCGCCGATCATGGTATTGGCCGTGTTTTTGGTGGTGGTGGGCTCGATCCGCTTCGGTCTCGTGGTCACCGGATTTGCCGCGCTCGCCATCTCGATGTGCTCCGCGTACTGCATCGCCTTTCAGCACGGCACATTCGTTCATTTCACCCAGCTGGAGGCGCTGATCCTGATCTGGTCGTTCAGTGCGGCGCTGGTGGGGCTGACGCTGATCATCACGGCGCTGCTGGCGGAGCGCGATTCGGCGGGCCTGGAGCGGCTGCGCGCCGAGCAGCGCTACGCGCAGATCTTCGA
>Ga0181534_10002359_pt1 | contig 11746 bp, 4 predicted proteins | sample PEATcosm2014_Bin_37_FD_119758 | JGI IMG/M metagenome (GOLD analysis project Ga0181534, IMG submission 119758) | Peatland microbial communities from MTU Mesocosm Facility, Houghton, MI, USA - PEATcosm2014_Bin17_10_metaG | ecosystem: Environmental > Terrestrial > Soil > Wetlands > Peat | place...
CACTTTATTGGATTGGCTCATATTTTCCTGGATTCGAGCGGCAGGCTCAAATGCACGGCCACGCCGCCGGCCGGCTGGCTGCTGATTTCACACCGGCCGCCGATCTGCGCCATACGTTGACGCAAATTGTCCAGGCCGTCAGCACCCGATTCGATGCTCCCCGGCAGCCCGCGGCCGTTGTCCTCGATGCTGACATACAGACGCCGGTCCGGCTCGCACGAAATCCGGATGCGGACCTCGGTCGCGCCGGAATGCTTGGCGACGTTGTTCAACGCCTCCTTGAAGGCCAGAAACAAGTTGTGCCGCTGCTCGGAATTCAACGGCTGGTCCGGTTCCGCCTCGTGCATTTCCAGCCGGCAGCGCACTGCGGTCGGCTCCAGAAAATTCTGCGCATACCGGGAGAGGTAGCTGACCGCCGAATTCACCGAGTCGTTGCGCGGGTTGACCGCCCACACGATTTCATCCAGGGCCACCACCATGTCGTGGCAGCGCAGGACGATCCGCTCCAGGGCCTCCTGCTTGCGCGTCGAATACCGCGATGGATCCTGCAGCAGGCCCCCCAGCAGCCCGACTTCCGTCAAGCCCGCCCCCAGATCGTCGTGCAAATCCTGCGCGATGCGCGTCCGCTCGCGTTCCAGTTCATGCTGGCGTTCCAGTTGTTCCATGCGCCGGTGCAGCCGTTGCCGGATGACCGCCGCGACGGTCAGCGACAACGCCACCAGCACCAAAAAACCGACCCCGCCGCGGAACCAGACCGTCTGGTAAAAATGCGGCCGCACGGTGATCGTCAGCAGGTCGCTTTCAATGCTGCTGACCCCGTCGCTGTTGTACGCGACCACGCGAAAAACGTATTCGCCGGGCGGCACATGCCGGTAGACCGCCTTTCGGCTCGTCCCGGCGGGAGTCCAACCGCTGTCCAGCCGTTCCAATTTGTATTTGAACTGCACATGCAGCGGTGAACCCAGGCTCAGTCCGGTGTAATCAAATTCCAGGTCGCCCCGCCCGGGTTCCAGCGTGATGGCTTCCGCAGTTTGCTCGCCGGGTTTGACCGCGGTGAGGATGGCCCCGGCCCGGCCCGGCCAGACGCGTTTGTCATCGGCCCACATCTCTTCGAGGGTGACCGCCGGCGGGTGGGCATTGATGTGGACCTGGGCCGGGTTCACCGCCGCCACGCTGTTGGCCATCGCAAAGAACAACGTCCCATCCTGGCCCCGCCAGCAACTGGGTTGATAGATGATCGCACTGCCGATGGTCAGCAGGCCGTCGGCCTGGCCATAGACGCTCACCGGCAGTTGGTCCAGTTCACCACGTGTGAACTTGGCGAGGGCGCCGGCCAGGATGCGCACAATGCCCGCCCGGGTGCCCAGCCACAAGTTGCCGGGGGCATCACCCAGGATTTGCACGATGCTGTCCGAGGGCAGCCCGTCCTTCATCGTGTAACGGTGAAACTGGCCGTTGCTCCAGTGCAACAAACCGCCTTGTTCCGTTCCCGCCCACACCCCCCCGTCGGGGGTCGGCCATAATGCCCAGACCCGTCCCAGCGAACTTTGATCCGGCGGCGACAACGTGACAAATTTTGCGCCATCCCAGCGCAACAACGTTCCCGCCAGGGTGCCCGCCCAGATCGTTCCGTCCGCCGCCTCGGCCAGCGCCGTGGGGTGGTCGCCGACTGTTTGTGATGTATATACCAACGTGGGGTTGTCATTGGACACGCAGATGATTGAAAAGAGCGTTCCCACCCAGAGCCGGCCATCGCGGGCCGGCACCAGCAGGCGCGGATATCCTCCTTGCGGCTGTCCGGCCTGCAATTGTGCCTGCGTGGCGATGGTCCGCATCTGCCCGCCTTCATCAACCACCAGCCCGGCTCCTTGGGCGCCGATCCACACGCGGCCATCCGGCGCGACGACGGCGCAACTGTCCTGCGCCTTCGCCCGCCCGGGCAAAGTTAGGTTGGTGCAGCCGCCGTTTTCATAGCGCCCCACCACGCCGCTGTGCGTGCCGATCCAAACCACCCCGTTCGTGTCGACGGAAACCGTGTTGATGAGGCTGTCGCCCAGCCCTTCATTTTTGCTGATGGATTGAAAGAGCCGCCGCCGCACCTCCACCAGGCCGCCCCGCTCATAACCGGTCCAGATGTTCCCCTCATGATCTTCACAGGCAAAACGGATCGTGTTGCTGGGCAGCCCGTCCCGGGTTGTGAGCTGGCGCAGGCCGCCATCCGGGGCGATGTGGATCAGGCCCAGGTCGCCGGCGCTGGTCCACAAACCGCCTTCGCTGTCGCCGTGCAAAAAGCGCAGCGTTTGGCGGCGGCCCAGTTCGATGTTCCAATCGCCGCTTTCCGCGCGCCATTGCCGCCCGGCACAGCGCCGCATTTTCCCGTTGGCCTCCACCCAGAGATTGTCGTCCCCGGAAAAGGCGATCCGCTTCACGTTCAGCTCCGGTTCGCCGTTGGTCGGCGTCATGATTTCAAAATGGTTGGTCTGCCACCTGGCCAGCATCTTGTCCGTGCCGATCCATATCTGGCCCTGTTTGTCGGCCGTCAGCACCTTGATGGTCTGGTCTCCAAATTCGGGGGGCAGCGACAAGGTGTTGGTCCCCTGCTCGCTCCAGATGCCGATTTGATTTTGCCCCTGCAAATACCAGACGCGTCCGCCGGTATCGGCGCAATCCTGGCCGGCCGCCGCAGTCACGGGCAGGTTGACCATCCGCCAGGCCCATTGTTCGTCCGTCTTTTTCACGACCAGCAACCGGCCGTCCAGATAGACGAAGGTGGCCGCGCCGGGGGCCGACCACAACAGCCGGTCCGGCTGGTTGGTGCTGGTCAGTACCGGGTGGAAACCGCGTTGATCCCAGGCCGTCATGCCGCCGTCGTACATGCAGATCCAGAGCGTGCCATCGCTTCCCGGCATGAATCGCGGCACGCCCCACTTCAGGGAAAATTCCGGCGTGCTCGCGGAGTTGTAGCTCACAAAATGCGTGCCGTCGAACCGCAGCACGCTCCCGAACAACGTCCCGATCCACAGGTAGCCTTCGGGCGTCTGCGCCACGTCCGTCACCGAGCCTTCCGTCAACCCGTCATCCGCCCCAAAAACCTTGATGCTGTAATCCTGGGTGCTGGCGTTCGTATCATCCGCCAGCACCGGCAGCGCCAGCGCCAGGCCGAATGACATCAGCCAGCCGGCGGCATGTTTCGCGGGGGAACGCACGGGGCAAGTATGAAACACGCGGCGGTTTTTAAGCCATGAAAAAATCAAATACCACAGTTTTTGGGGGCTGGCCGTTTTCCGGATCGGGGCTACAGTAACAATATCCAAAGCCGCCAAATCAATCATATCGCCGTGAACCATTGTCGTCACCAACCTCGTATCAGCCGTCAACTTGACACGAACCAGCTCAAGTCCCTGTTGCCGCTATGATTTTTTTGCCCCCCCTGTTCCCCGCCGCCGACCGGTCCAAACGCCTTTCCCGGGCGTTCACCTTGATTGAACTGCTTGTCGTCATTGCCATTATCGCCATTTTGGCGGCCATGCTGCTGCCCGCCCTGAGCAAGGCCAAGGCCAAGGCGCAGCAAGTCTACTGCTTGAACAATCTCAAGCAGTTGCAGCTCGCCATCGTGATGTATTGCGGTGACAACGCCGATCGATTTGCCGAGAACCCGGGCAATACGAACACGACCAGCTCTTGGGTCAGCGGCACCATGGAATGGGATACGCTGGCTTCGCCGTGGTCGGATAACTACGACACGTCCACGCTGACCGGGGGTGAACTCGGACCTTATGTGGCCAAAAATGTCGGCATCTTCAAATGCCCGGCGGACATCATTCCCGGGGCGAAGGGGCCGCGCGTCCGCAGCGTTTCGATGAACGGTTTCATCGGCGACGTCAACAATATTGAAGGAAAAGCCACCCAAAACCCCGGTTGGAACCGGTTTTTGAAGGCTTCTGACTGCTCGAATCCCGGACCTTCCATGACCTTCGTGATCGATGATGAATGTCCCGACAGCATTAATGATGATTTCTTTTCCATGAAGATGTCCGCCACCGGCCTGCCCACCACCTGGTCGGACGTGCCGGCCTCCACCCACAATGGCGGCGGGGGATTCTCGTTCGTCGACGGTCATGCGGAGATGAAAAAATGGCTGGATGCCAACACCAAGGCTCCTGTCCATAAGGTGAATCCCTGTCCGGATAATTCGCAAACTTCCCCGAACGACAACCTCTGGCTCCAGCAACGGACCAGCAGCCTCTGACCACCAAACCCAACCGCCAGAAACCCGAAACCACCCAAGCCAACCCATCATGAAGCCACTAAAACATTCCCTGCTGAACCCGCTGTTGTCTTTCTGTGCCATCGTTGCCGCCGCGGTCATCTTCTCCAGTTCCGCCCCGGCGCAGCTCATTGCCTACGACGAGGCGGATAATTACGTGGTCTCCGCCAACTGGACCAACGGCGCCAACCAGGGTTTCGGTTTCACGCCGTGGGCGATTGAAACCAACGGGCCGAACTTTGAGGGTTCCTTTCTGCAATCCCTCAATGTCCCGGTTTTCTCGATTGCCACCGCCACCAACGTGATGGGGACCAATTACGAAGATATCTGGGGCCTGTATGCCAACGGCACGAACGGCGTCAACGAAGTCACCGCCTATCGCGGTTTCAACAATTCGCTGGGCACGAATACGTTCAAGTTGCAATGGGGCTCCACCGGCGCGGGCAATCAAAACGTCTCCGGCGTGGGCACCGTCCATGGTTTCATCGGGTTCAGCCTGCGTACCGGGAACAATACCAATGGCACGTACGATCTGGGCAGCTTCCCCGAAGGCACCATGCAGTTTGCCCTCTATTTCGTCGATGGCAGCGCGTTCAACACGCTCATTTACTATGATGCCAACGGCGCCCAATCCGTCCCCAAAACTTCGTTCAGCAACCTGGGCCGGGCCAACATCACCAATGCCGTTGAAGCCGAAATCACCCCCGGCGCCGACGGCGCCACCTACCATTTTGTATTGAAGGACTGCGTGCTGAACCAGGTGCTGTTTGTGACCAACGGCACTTTGATCAGCGCCGGCTCGACCATCGACAGTGCGGCGCTCTTCTGCTACGAAGCCACCGGCGACCAGATTTATAACCGGATGCAGATCGTCAACCCCACCAACATTCCCCCGACCATTGTCAACCCCCAACCGGGCGACGGCTCGCTCTACGTCAGCCCCGGCGCCACCAATCTTTCCTACGAGGTTGATTCGTTCAACTCCACCGTCGCCGGCGGTTCGGTCAGCGTCTATTTGAACGGCGTCCTGCAATCCGGCTCGTCTTTCAACACCCCCGGCGGCACCAACCAGCTTTTGGGGACCAATGCCGTGACGCTCGCGTCGGACACCCTTTACAACTACACCATCGTCGCCCAGGATGCCAACGGCAACGTCGCCAGCAACAACTACACGTTTAACACCTTTCTGCCCACCGACCTTTACATCGATGCCGGCGATTACAACGACGGTTCCGGCCAGTTCATCAACAGTTCAACCCCTTCCGACGCCTACGCCAATCTGCTGGGTACCAACCTCGTTGATTATAACATCTCCGATCTGACCGGCGCGAATAACACCGCCGGCTATCGTCCGGGTGACCTGGTGCAGCTCTTGGCCCTGGCCACTGATGCGACGGGCGATCCGGTCGATCACGCGAACCTGCGGCTCAACGGCGGCACCGCTTACAATATCGGCTTCACCGTCGCCGGCAACTGGGAGAACTACACCCGCGTCATCCCGGGCGCGACGAATTACAGCATCTATGCGCGCGCCGCCAGCGGCACCGGCGGACAGTTTGAGATCGAACGCCTGACCAACGCCACTGCCGTCACCTCGAACCTGTCGGTGACGGCCTTGGGCCGGGTCAATGTCCCGGTCACCGGCGGCAGCCTCATCTACAACGGCGAGCTGACTCCGCTCACGGATGCCTACGGCAATACGGTTGTCCTGCCGCTTGCCGGCACGAACACGCTCCGCGAAACCGCCATCTCCAGCCAGGGTTACAATCTTGAGTATCTGCTCGTCGTCGCGGTCACCAACGCCACGAGCACCCTCCGGCCATATCTCGCCACCGCCACCCCGGCTCCCAACGCCACCGGCGTGGGCCTGCTCGCCTCTGACACCTTCACCATCGCCAACCGGCAGACCACGTTGAACCTGTCCAATATCAAGTTCTATACCAACTCGGTCTTGGTGGCGTCCGGCGTCTCGTCCAACGCCAATTCGGCGGGCATCGCGCTCTCGTTCACCCCCACGGCCAACCGCGCGCCCAACACCACCTACACCAACACGGTTATTTACATGGACAGCGCCAGCGTCCTCACTTCCAATTCCTGGACCTTTGTCACCGGCACCTCGGGCGGGTTCAATGCCAACGGCGTCTGGACCGGCTTGGGCGGCACCAACAACATGACCTGGGCCAGCGCCACCAACTGGGCGGGCGGCACGCCCGGACCGGGCTTCTTCGCCTCGTTCGCCAGCGGGGGCGCGACCACCACCCCGGTCACCAACAACATCGTCGCCGCCAATGTGACCATCCAGGGGCTGTTCTATGCCACCAACAACAGCGGTTATCACACCACTTGGATTCAGGACGGCGTCACGCTCACGGTCACGAACGGCACGACGGGCGGCGCTACCGCCTTGATCCAAGTTGGCGGCCAGCCGGGCAACGGGGGAGATAATGCCTTCAACCAAAAAGTCACCAACACCATCACCGGAACCGGTGGGACGCTGCTCGCTTTGGGCAATCCTTTGAGCAGCGGCCTGGCCAACAACCTTAATTTCCAGATCCGCCAGGATGCCGCCAACGCGTCCATTCCAAACCTCGTCACCTTCGACATGTCGGGCCTCGGCACCATGGTCGCGACGGTTGGTAAATTCTTCGTCGCGCAGGGCGGCTCCGGCGGCAATCAAACCAACGTCAGCGCCTGCGTGTATCTGGCGCGGACCAACATCATCTCGTGCCTGCGCCCCAATGCCGGCCAGTTCGAGGTCGGCGACAGCAGCGGCGGCCTCATCGAGTGCCCCGGCAGCACGCTGTATCTGGGCATCACCAATGCCCTCTATGCCGATACCGTGCGGTTCGGAAAACAAAAGGCGACCAACAACCTGATTTGCTTTAATCCGGCCTTCACCAATAGTTTCACGCCCGCCGTCGTTTGGCGTGGCGGCACCAACGGCCCGGCCAGCCGCGTGTACACCATGACCATCGGCGACGCCGATACCGAAACCACCGTTCCCAACTACGTCCAGGCCAACGTCGATTACAGCGGTGGCAAAGTGGATGCCATGGTCAGCACCTTGATCATCGGGCGCGGTGAAACTGCCGCCGGTGATACCGGCTACGCACAGGGGACGCTCAGCCTGACGGCCGGCACCCTGGACGTGAACAACGTCACCAACGGCGTGCAACGGGCCAACAACACGGCCACCGAAACCGGCGTGGTGAACCTCAACGGCACCGCCACCCTCGTCAGTTCCAACATCACGCTGGCCCTGGCGGCGTCGGGCGCCAACGCCTCGCTCGTCTCCGGCACCCTCAACGTCACCAACGCCACCGTTCGCGGCAACATTTATTCCGGTGGCGGCGTCAGCACCGTCAACCTCAAATCGGGCACGCTCATCGTCTCCAACAGCGCCGGCACCGCCACGCTGCCCCTCACGGCCCTGAACCTCTCCACCGCCTCGCTGCACTTCCGCGCGGATGGCAATGCCACCGGCACCTTCATCTACGCGTCATCCGTCGGCGTCAGCGGCACCTCGACCATCACGATTGACTCCGTCGCCAACGTCACTAGCACCCGCACGAATCACCTGATCAACTACGCCGGCCCCACGCCCCGCGCCGGCCTCACGCTCGCCCCGATGCCGTCCGGCTACACCGGCAGCCTCGTGGACAGCGGCACCAGCATCGACCTGCTCATGGGCGTCGCCGTGTCCAAGCCCCCGACCATCCGCAACTTCACCATCAGCAGCAGCGGCCTGGTCATCATTAGCGGCACCAACAATGTCGGCGCCGGCGGCAGCACCTACTCCGTGCTCACCACCAACAACCTGCTCGCGCCCCTCACCAACTGGACCGTCCTCACCAACGGCGCCGGCTTTGACGCGTTCGGAAACTTCTCGTACACCAACTCGGCGGGAACCAACGCCCTGCAGTTCTACATCCTCCGGGTGCCCTGATGCTCGCAGGCTAAGTTCATTATGAATTGAAACATCTTGTGGGGACATCTCGCCGCCGGGCAGCTACACTGCCCGGCGGCTTGTCCTTTACCATTTGCCGGTTTGTATTTATTAAAATGAGAATGCGATTTGTTTGCAGATTGGCGGCCGGCGTTTTGCTGGCTGGATTTACCTTTGCCGGCGTGGCGCATGCCCAGCCGGCGGTCGGTGCGCCCGTGCCCGGACAGTTCAAGTCCCGGTATTACGGCAAGCTTTCCGAACTGCCCGTCGGCGCCGTCCAGCCCCGCGGCTGGCTCCAGCAATGGCTCCTCCGCCAGGCCCGGGGCCTCACCGGCCACCCCGAAAATCTCGACTACCCCTACGACACCTGCATGTTCGCCGGCCTCATCCCGCCGCCCGCCATCAAGAACCCCTACTGGAAATCCTGGTGGCCCTACGAACAGTCCGCCTATTTCACCGATGCCACCACGCGCTTGAGCCGCCTCATCGACGACCCCGCCATCAGCCGCCGCCGCGATGCCGCCATGGCCTACATCCTCGCCCATTCCACCGGCACCAACCTTGGCGGCTCGGCGGCCTGCTGGCCCAATGCCGTCGTCGGCCGCGCCCTGATGGCTGAGTTCTCCGCCACCGCCGATCCCCGCATCGCCTCCGTCCTGCAGAACTGGCTCCTCACCAGCGCCGACGCCATCGCCTCGGGCGGCCGCAACGGCGTCAATTGCGAGGAGGCCTTTTTCCTCTACGGCCTCACCGCCGACCAGCGCCTGCTCGATCTCTGCAGCCAGGTCTACGACGGCTATTTGAGCGACACCAACTCCTTTTGCACCAAGGAAAAAATCCAGGGCAATGGGCTGTTCCACGAGCACGGCGTCACCGCCGCCGAGGAATTGAAATGCCTCCCGCTCATGTACAGCTACACCGGCGACCCCGCCGCCCTGCAGCTCGCGCAACGCGCCTACCAAAAAGTTTTGGACAACGACCTCATGGCCGATGGCGGCGTCGTCAGCTCTGAACATCTGGACAAACCCGCCTTCTATTCCGTCCACGAAAGCTGCGACATATCCGACTGGTCCTGGAGTCTCGGCTATTTATTCATGGCCACCGGCGATGCGCGCCTCGCGGACCTCATCGAGCGCACCACCTTCAACGCCCTGCCCGGCGCCGTCACCAAGGATTTCAAGCAGCTCCAGTATTTCTCCGCCGTCAACCAGACCGTCATCGCCAACACCAATAACCACACCTCCTCCCACTGGGCCACCCGCATGACCTACCGCGCCGCCCACGACACCGAATGCTGCGCCGGCAACATCAACCGCGCCATGCCCAACTACGTCATCCGCATGTGGATGCGCGCCGCGGATGGCGGCCTCGCCGCCGTTTACTACGGCCCCAGCGAAGTCACCACCCCCGTCAACGGCCAAAACGTCACCCTCACCGAGCAGACCGATTATCCCTTCCGCAACGAAATCTCGTTCAAGGTCAAAACCGCCAAACCCGTCGCTTTCAACCTGCAACTCCGCATCCCCGCCTGGTGCGACCATGCGGATATCCGTGTGAATGGAAGCACCTTGGACTCCAATCCCGACCCCGGGACCTTCGCCGCCATCAACCGGGAATTTCACGACGGCGATGTCGTGAAGCTCAAACTCTCCATGCCCGTGAAGATCGAAGACTGGTTCAAGAACCAGGGCGTCGTCGTCACCCGCGGCCCCCTCGTCTATTCCCTCAAGATCGACGAACAGCGCGTCGAACACACCAGCGACCCGGACAATATCAAACCCCTCCTGAGCGGCCATGACATCCGGGGCTTCCCCGAGGTCGAATTTTCCGCCGGCAGCGACTGGCGCTACGGTTTCCCCGCCGGTCTGGCCGATGACCTCAAGCACATCAAAGTCGTCGAGTCACCCATGACGGACAACCCGTTCATCGAAGCTCAGACGCCTGTCCGCCTCGAACTCCCGCTCTGCCACCTCACCAACTGGGCGCCCGGCCAGAGCGAACCCGCCGGCCTGCCATCTTCCAAACAACAACTCGTCTCCGGCCGGCCGGCCAAAATGACCTTGGTGCCCTACGGCTCCACCCACCTCCGCCTCACCACCCTGCCACTCGTTCAAGTGGCTGATAAACAATAACATATTATAATACCGCCATCTCAGCGCAACTCTCAGCCTGCCTTGATCAACCTTGATTAGCCTTGATTAGCCTTGATTCGGTTTGACTCACTTTGACCCCGGCGTGGCCGGGCGGACCTGCCGGTCCGCCGGGATGACGGGGCATGACCGTCCAGAGCCCGGAGCCTCATGACCCGTGCCTCGCGCCTCAACTTCAATATGTCAAAGAACAACCCCCGCCGGCCAATGCCGCCGGAGTCCGGCCAGCCCGGAACCAGTCATCACCGGATGACCCCGCCCGCCCGCCACCCTCTCAACCATCAACCAACCACCATCAACTTTAACTTAATATATATACCAACCTGAAAATCGCAAGAACTGTTTTTAACTTTTTGGCGGCTTGGCAATTTCCCCCGTAGGGCGGCTTTCCCTGTCGCGCCGTAGCCTTGGCGAAGGCGGACAGCCCCCAGCTCAGTCCCGCCCCATCCTCCATCTTCCATTCACTCCCTTGTCCGCCCGCCCCGCACTTTCCCCTTGCCCCACCCCGGTCAACCGTTGAAAATTCGCGCACATGCCCGCCCCAACCGACTTTTCGCCCGGCCGCAAGCCCGGCATTTTCGACGGCGTCACCCCGTATCACTGGCTCGTCCTCCTCATCGCCGCCGGCGGTTGGCTCTTCGACTGCATGAGCCAGCGCATCTTCGTGCTCGCCCGCGAACCCGCCATGCACGAACTCCTCGGCGCCGGCGCCCCGGACGCCCTCATCAAGGCCTGGGGCACCAAGGCCACCTTCGTCCTTATGATCGGCTGGGCCACCGGTGGCATCCTTTTCGGCATGATCAGCGACCGCTATGGCCGCGTGAAAGCCATGGTCGCCACCCTCCTCGCCTACACCCTCTTCTCCGGGCTGACCGGCCTGGCGCGCACCGGCAATGAATTTCTCATCTACCGCTTCATCGGTGGCATGGGCGTCGGCGGCATGTTTGGCGCGGCCACCACCCTCGTGGCGGAATCCATGCCGGCAAGCATCCGGCCCCTTGCCCTCGGCATCATGCAAACCCTCTCCGCCCTCGGCAACATCACCGGCTCCCTGACGAGCATCTTGATTCAGCCCGGCAAGGCGGATTTCTACCACGGCTACGCCGGCTGGCGTTTCATTTTCTTCGTGGGCACGATACCGATCCTCCTTGTCATCCCCATCGTCCTGTTCCTGCGCGAACCGGAACCTTGGAAAGAGGCGCACCGCAAGGCCAAGGCCAGCAACGATGACTCCAAAAAAGTCGGCTCCATCCCCGACCTCTTCCGCAATCCCGTCTGGCGCAAACACGTCTTCGTCGGCGTCGCCCTCGGTCTGGCCGGCATGGCTGGACTGTGGGGCATCGGCCTCTTTTCCCCCGAACTCATCTCCACCGCCCTCAAGGG
>Ga0181534_10002360_pt1 | contig 11744 bp, 6 predicted proteins | sample PEATcosm2014_Bin_37_FD_119758 | JGI IMG/M metagenome (GOLD analysis project Ga0181534, IMG submission 119758) | Peatland microbial communities from MTU Mesocosm Facility, Houghton, MI, USA - PEATcosm2014_Bin17_10_metaG | ecosystem: Environmental > Terrestrial > Soil > Wetlands > Peat | place...
GAGATTGACAAGTGCGGCCGCAGCCAGTGCCGGCAATAGAGACAAGCGAGCCGCGGCGCGAAACCGGAGCGCCGCTCCTGTTCCGATGAGTTGCTGCAGAAACAATCGCGAACCTTGCGGCAGCATAGGCACGCGTAAGAACTGTTCGCCCACATACGTGACATCAGCTCCAAAAAGCGCCGAGCGCATTACAAACTCCGGCAGCGGGAGCGGGCCAGCTCCCATGCGCTCGTTGTAGTCCGAAGTAATCTTCAGCAGCGTCGCAATCCCCGGCCAGATCGACCAGCGCTGGGAGGAATCGCGTAGTCGCATGAAATCCAGACGGCCCGCTCGCACCAGCCCCGTAAGATTCACCAGGTCGGTTAGTCGAATGTAGAAATGGCGATACATCCTTTGTAGAGTCGCAAGCGTCACTTGTTCTTCTGGTGCAGGGACGCGAAAGCGAAAAGAACCTGCATCGCGCAGCCCGCTGGTTTCTTCCAAATGGGCAGGGAGGGCCTCCTGCTCACCGGTTTGTCCGAGGCAGCCTACATGGATCTCGACCAATCGCATCAGTCCGGGAATCCGAAAGTTCCATTTGTGCGCCAATCGATCGCCCCAACTCTGGGGCTGGGGCTCGGCTCTCAGTTCGCTCTGCATCACGCGCACGGTGTCGGCTTCGGTGGCTGCGATAAAGAGATCGAGATCGCTGCCTATATCGGGCCAGTGATCGAGAGTCTTGATCACGATGGGAGAATGCCCCGTCAGTTCCAGTGCGCAAGTTACCTTATATAAGGATGCGAGAGCATGTCCGACTTGCTGCTGCTCGATTTGCACCAGTTCCTGAAGCCCGAACTGCAGCGGCCCGACCACATCAGCCACATTCCATTTCTCCAGGAGCTGCAACGTGCGAAGGTATACGCGCTGCAGTTCAGCAAAGCTCAGAAACTCGGACCACTCCTCCTTCGACATGCGTTGCAATCTCGAGAGAACTCGCTCGAGCTGCGCGCTAGTTTCACCACGCTCCCCCTGTAGGGTGAGCGCATGAAGATGTAATACCGCCAGCGTCTCGAACATAGCAGCCGCGCGTTCCCTACCCTTCTTCATGGACGCCCTCCGTGCGCGGAGTCCGTTTGCGATTCACTGCAGTGTGGCAATCCGGATTCGATCGCGGTTCCTTCTTCATAATCGTTCCAGGTGGCAATCAAAACGAACGGAATGGGGCGCGAGGAGTCGTTATTCTCCTCGAACAAGCGCAAGGTGTCTTCGAATGTCTTTCCGCACCGTGTATCGATGTACCGGTTCAAGCTCCAGGAAGCCTTGGCGTCATTAAAACCCGGCCACACTCCGCCCACCGTAATCTCGTCGGGATGTTTGGTTCGCATCTTGGTATAGAAATCGCTCAGGTAATCTTCGCCCCACGCTTGGCCGTCCGGGTTCCATCCTTGCGCCCGGGATTCACCCACGCGTACTCTCCGTCGAAGGCTTTGCCAAACTGCGGCGGCGGTTCGTCCCCATAAATCAATAGAGGCGGCGATTCCCACTGATCCACCTGCTGACGCACCTGGTCCCAATCCGTGTGGCCGCGCTTGGGAAATACAAAGATGACGGGCCGGCCGCGATACAGCAGATACGCATCGCGTCCCGGAGCGCCGGGGCCAATGTATTTCTGGTAAGCCAGTTCCATCGCCTCCATGGCGTCTTCCGTGGCGTGCCCGTTGTCATCCTGGGTTTCGTCGTACATAAGCGCGATGTGAAAGTGCTGCTCGCTGGCAATTCGCTGCAGGAGCGCAGTGCTTCGATCGAGGAAGGGACGGCGCGACCCATACCAATCCACCGCAAAGGCATAGATACCCATCTTCCGTGCGTTCTCAATTTGCTTGCGCAGGAAATTTGGGTCCTGGCTGCTATAGCCGACATCGATGTGCTCCGGATCGCCGAACCAGGGCTGGTAGTCCGCGAGAACCCTGGGATGGCCCGGCAAGTCAGAGATGTCCTGCAGCGTGAGGTTCCGCGCATTCGCGTGCGAGCACGCGCCCGGAATCGAGTTCACGATCACGACGTACGCCAGGAGCGCACTTTGGCAGAGTTTCATTCGCTATTTCCTGCTTTGGTTACGATGAGATGGTGCGGCGAACAGTTGGCACGAAATTGCGTGTTAGCAGCGAGCGCTTAAAAGGTTTTGGCAGAGACTTCCTCTAGATCGCGCACGTACCAGCGATCGGCGCCGGGCGTCATCAGAACCATGTATTCCTGGGGTGCATTTTGTGTATCGATTAACTTGTTTCCATCGAAGGTCTGGATCTCCAACTGGGCGTGGTCGAGAAGCTGCATCGCAGATCCATCCGTTGAATAAAAGATTGCCTTCAACTGGTGGCCGTGATCCACGATCCGAACATGTAAACCAACCTGATTCTGTTCAACGATTCTTCGCACAAGGCGATCTTTTGCGATTCCTGTGAACTCTTCGCCAAGGCCTTCGGTTCGACCGGATTCAAGGGCCACCGCCCTGTCACGCCACGCCAATGCATAGTGGCGCACTATCGTCGTGCCTGTGAGCTCTTCGATGGGGCGTGGAGCGAGTCCGGCAGCATCCAGGTGAACCTGAGGCAACGATTGGGCGGTCGCCAGAACGCAAGCCGCGACAGCGAATCCTGTAACTTCAAGAAACCAGTGCGAGAATTTCTTGAGCGCCAACGCGAGATGGGCAATGCTCGTCATAGTTTTCCGTTGAGGGCCAGTTCATCGCCCAGCACCACGCCGCACGCGACGCCAATTCGAGCCGGCCCGTGAATGCTGAACTGCACTCGCGCTACACCTTTCTTGATCGGCGTGTCCACGGTGCTCTTACCCTCTCGATCCACTTTGGTGAATGAAACGACGGTGCCATCCGGAAGCGCGTTGCCACTGCAATCGCGTACCGGATCAGTTTCGATGGTCACCACATCCCCTCTGGGTGTAGCTCTCATGCGCAACCCGCAAGCCTCGGCGGCGACCTGCTGAATCACTCGCGCTTCTTGTACATCGCCTAAAATTGCCGTCACCTGAACCCGGCCCTCATGTGGCGTTGAATCCATCCGCATCCAAGCCACGCCATGCTGCGCTGAGGCTGGCCGCGAGAAGCCCGCGCCAGTAGCCGGAGTGATTCGAAAATCCACGGCAGTCGGGGTCAGAACCAGATTGGAGTACTGGTCAAACACAAACACAGTGGCGTCAATCGACTGCGGAGTGGAGACCGGCACGCGCGAAGGACGCAGAAAGAAACTCAGATGCTCAGGCTTCGCGGCCTCTACCTGGAAAACCGCGGAGGTGCATGATGATGAGTCACATAAGATCGCCTGATAGCGGCCCGCAGCGCGCACATCGCTGGACTGAATCGCCAGATCGCTTCCCAGAGTCACGTTGCGTTTCACAATATGATCAGGACCCACAAGGTAAAAAATGGCTTGCCCGGCTCCTTCAACCGGAATCGAGAAGCTTTGTCCCGCTTCTACGACTGCGGGTACGTGCAGTTCAGCAGCACCCGCCCAACCGGACAACACGCACAGCAAGACCAATCCTGCCAGGCAGTTGTGCAATACGAAACCGCTGTGAATTGTGCGCTGCATGTTAGTTGCTCGACCGCGAGTAGTGATTCACGATGACACGATAATTCTTCAACCTTCCCGCGATGTCATCCGGAATGTCGACGGCAAACGGCACCGGCACCTGCGGCAGGAGAGCCCGGTCCACATAGCCATCCGACACCCAGATTACTTTTCCGGAGTTGTCGTAATAGGCTGCCAAAACCTGCGCGATGTTGACGGGGCGGCCGCTTTCATTCACCAATTCACCCTTCAACACATTTCGATCCAATCCATCTTTGCTCACTGCCTGATCGCTGACCGCAATCACCGGATCTGCGCTGGCCGGGACCAGGAGAGCGCGTGCATCCATGCGCACGCTTTTTACCGAGTCCATGCGAACGCCCGGGAAGTCAATGCGATACGGCGAAACCTGCTTGGGAAGCAACACGTGCGAGATCAGATCGAAGCTGCCTTCTTCCTCAATGGGAGAACCGTCAGCCTTCAGCAGCGTCGCATTCACGTTCAAATATGCGGGGACGGTGTCTTCATTCTCGACTTCCCCGAGAATCACCACGCGGCCGGGGCGCGAGATCGCATTCATCGAGGTGATGCGAACTTTCGGCGAGTCTACGTCTTGCGCACCCCAGTTTTGCGAGGCGTTGCGGCCGATTACTTCCCAACGCAAATAATTCACGGGCACCACTTGCGGGGGCACGGCGGAGGGCGCCGGCTTTGGCCACACCACACGCCAAACTGAACCATAGCGGCGTACGTGCAAATCCCGGACGTCATCGAGCGAACCCAACGCGCTCGACCAATTCATCCTGACGCGCACCAAAGCCTGGTCTCCATCGGCGTGCAGCGGGGAAACCTCCGCGGTCTGCAGCGAGGAGTAGGTGCGCAAACTGCCGTCGCTGCCACCCAACTCGCGAACGAAGGATGCTAAGTCCGTGTCACTGCTGCGGTCGAGCGAAGCATATGCCTGCTCATAGTTGTGCGCTTGAATCTGGGTCATCAGAGCCTGCACGGCTTCTTCAGGCGTCACCGCGGAGAACATCGCATGCTGCTTGAGCCCTCCGGACTGCACCCAGGCAAGAGCAACCAGTACCGCGGTTACGATGGCGAGAAAAGCCACAATCCCCCACTTCATGAGCGCACCCCATCGGCGTAGACACCTTCCGGCGTTTCACTCGGAATCATGATCACTTCGTGCGCGCGGCGCGGCTCGACCAGCAACCACACAAACAAGATTGCCAGAATGCTGCTGCCGATGGGCAGGATGCCCCAAATCAATCCCTCCCATGGAGCCGGCATGGCGTCTGAGGGAATAGTTCGCGCCGGAACCGCATCATCCTTGGACCACACCGTGATCGTGCCGGAGCCGTAGCTCTCCACCTGACGCCATCCGCCGAAAACCAGCAGAGGCTCATAAAAAGGATCGTGCACGAAAATGAATTTCAAACCGTAGTGGTTGGCATGCTGCAGCATGGCGCGCAGTGAATCCATGCCGGCGGCGCCGAAGAACTTCGCGCTCGTCAATTGTGCTGCGCCGTAACGCGTCATCTCCGGAAGCAGGCGAGCCGAGTTGTACTCGCCATCCACGCTGTTCGCTTTTGCGTAGGTACCAACCTTGGAGAGAGCGTTTCCGAATCCAAGCGTGAGATAGCGGTACTGATCGTGGCCATCGCGATTCAGGAACCCGACCACCGAATCCACATTCAGCGAGCTAACCGTTTGAAACGGGCTCCATGTCAGCCAACCCATCGCGAGCGCCAGGCTGGCGACCGCGGCTGTACTAACGGCGATCGCACCCCAGCGCGGAGAGCGGTCGATCATTTGCTCCACTAACAATCCAACAATCGGCAATGCCAGCGCCGTTGCCCAAAGCGTGAAGCGTTCATAGGTGAGAATTTCAAAGGCTCGACCGAATATCCAGCGCGGAACCGGCGTCGTGCCCCCTAATGCAATCAGGAAGGTGACCCAGAACGCCAGCAGCAGGACTCGCAAACGCGGATTCGACGCACCCTTGATCGCGATGAAGGGCAAGGCCAGGATCAGAGCGCCATAGGGCACGATGAAATAATTCATGCCGTAGGCCCAGTTCATCAGGAAGTTCGAACGGCTCGCGTGCGGAATGGGCAGCTGCTCAATGGGATGGCGAATGATCGCAATCCAGTAAGGCAACAGAACGACTCCAACACCCACAGCAGCAATCGCGGCGAATACCAGACCGCGTCCAATGATGGGCGCGCCAGGTTGCTCGTTCCCGCGACCGTCGTACCACGCCAGCCACAACACCGGCACCGCAAACAGGACCGAGCCGAAGATGAGCGTGACGTGATGAGCCGATGCGGCGGCCAGCGTGAGAGCAATCCCCTTCAATAGTGATCGCCAGCTGGCCGATCGGCACCACGAATAGAAATAAGGGAGAGCCAGGAGGTACAGAGGCGCTGACAATGTCGTGGGCAACTGTCCTGCCGAATAGACGAGAAACGCGATGCTCCCGGCGAACACGGCCAACACCCCCGCATAGCTGGCTGCACGGTCATCCACCCAAAGCTGCGCAAAGCGGTATACCCCCACCGCAAGCAGGACAACAGCGGCCAACTGCACCAGCATGAAGGCTTCGGTGAGTCCAACAATATATGAGAGCAGCGCGATCCATTGGTGAGTAAGAGGAGGATAAGTGGTTTGAGAGAAGCCGCCAAACCACTTCTCATTCCACGGATCGAACCAGTGATGTGCATAATGCGAGGCAAAAAAAATGTGCAGATTCGCGTCATAGGACGTCGTAGCCGGCAACTGCATCACGAGCAAAGGCCCGTGGATGGCGAGCGCCAGCAAGATGATCGCTGCAACAGGAATCGGACGTTGCCAAATGCTGGCCTTAGTCGGGAGCACAAACGTTTCCTCGCGGTCTCTCATTTGAGCGACGGTTTGATTGCCGGAGGCCGGACAAAGGTTGGCAGGTATTTTTGGGCGAGGGTGCGTGTCCGCATTCAAATCTCCGCAACCGCTCCGGGATGTTCCTGCATCTGAGCGACGACGGAAGGGCAGGTGTGTATCCTTTCGCCGCCAGCCAGACGATAGCCAGGAGGTCACGGAAAGAGGAATGGTGCATTCAGCGTTCAGGAGATCGCTGGGCTTTGCAGTCCTGATGGTGGCCACCGCCAGCGCTGCCCAAACCTTTGATGTGAACGGCCAAACGTCCTCCACTTCGCCCGCTCCTTCGAAAAAGCACGCCTCACCGTCCTCCAGCAATCCCTCCAGCACTAACGAGACCGGGATGGGCTGGGGAGCCAGCATCGAAGTTGCACGCGAGGCGCGAGCCGCGCAGACGGCTCTGCAACACGGTGACTCCGCAGGCGCCACGGCGCATGCCCAGCGCGCGGTGAACTCCGCTCCACAGAATTCAGACCTCTGGTTCACGCTGGCTTATGCCGCCCGATTGAACGGACAGTATTCGCTCTCAGTCGATGCTTATCGTCGCGGCCTCGCATTGAAGCCATCATCAATAGAGGGGCTATCCGGTCTGGCGCAAACCTACGCCCGGATGGGACGCAGTGCGGAGGCGCAGCAAACGTTAGAACAGGTTTTGGCCGCAAATCCCAGAAGCGAGTTGGACCTTCAGCTCGCGGGCGAACTATTGCTGCCCAGCGACCCGAAAGGAGCGATTGAATATCTGAAGCGCTCGGAAGCTGTAAAGGCGTCGCCGCGAACCGAGCTTCTGCTGGCGCGTGCTTATGAGCGAATCGGAGACGGCGAGTCGGCACACAAAATGCTGGAGAACGCGCGCCGCTCGGCTCCCACTAATCCCGAGGTCGTGCGCGCGGTTGCGTCTTATTACCGCGATACCGGCCATTACGACGAGGCCATCCGCGCTCTCGAGGACTTGCGCGCAAAAGATGCGAGCACGCTCGCGGAACTGGGATACTCCTACGCGCTGGCCGGCAATACCCACGCGGCTGCCCGCAGTTATAGCGCGGCCGCAACCCGGGCGCCGCGGGATATTGAGATCCAACTGAACGCCGCGCAAGCCATGCTCAATGCCGGCGAGTTCGACAAAGCCGCGGCTCTTCTGGATCTTGCCGCAACGCTCAATCCCGAACACTATCGCGTGTTTGCCTTGCGGGGACGGCTCGACGCATCTCAGCATAAGAACGAAGATGCGATCCGCGAGTACGAGGCCGCGCTTCAGCACCTGCCCGAAGGCGTGCCGGAGGGCGTTCTCTATCCGATCGCGCTGCGCGTAGACCTTGCCCAGATTTATCGCGACGCGGGGGACAACACCAACGCTGACCGCGTAACGAAAGACGCAACCAACGCAATCATTGCGATCAACGTGACCGGCTCCGGCCGCCTCGAATTCTTGCGACTGCGAGCGGCAACCGAACTGGCCGCCGGGAACGCTGACTCCGCCGAAAAGGATTTTAAGGAAGCCCTTCAAATCGAGCCACGCAACCCCACTTTGCTTCTTAATTACGCGAATCTACTCTGGAAGACGGATAGAAAAGAAGAGGCCCTAAATACTTACCGCGAGGCGCTGGCAATCGATTCCTCGAGTGCGGGCGCGTTGGGCTCGCTCGGATTCCTTTCCCGCGAAATGGGCGACTCCGCAGCCCCCCGCGGTTACTTCCTGGAACTGGCCAAAAAACATTCCGACGACTATGTGCCTTTCCTGGCTCTGGGTGATTTGTACAGCGCAGACCGTCAATTTCCGGAAGCGCAAGAGAGCTATCAGCAGGCGTTCCAGCGGTCGTCAAGCAATCCGTTGATTGTCGCCGGAGCAATCAATGCGGCGCTCGAAGCGCACCATCTCGACCAGGCCAAGGAGTGGCTCGGGCGCGCCTCGCAGACGATGCAACAAAATCCGCAAGTCATGCGGGAGCATGAGCGTTACTTGACGATGACCGGGAACTACGCGGAATCGGCAGATCTCGGATATCAGGTGATCGAGAAACTGCCGCAGGACCGCGAGGCCGTCGACTATCTTGCCTACGATCTTCTATTTCTCCAGCGTCTCGATGAGGCGATGAAAATCGTCAACCGCTATGAGCCTGTGCTGAGCAATGATCGCGACCTGCCCCTGATCGCGGGGTACGTGCACGCCGACCACAACCAACACGAGGCCGCAGTTCGCGATTTCACGCGCGCCCTGGAGATCGATCCCAAAATAGCGGTGGGTTACATGAACCGGGGCTACGTATATAACGACATGCGCCTGGCCACCAAAGCAGAGCAGGACTTCCGCAAGGCATTGTCGTTGAATCCACTGTATGGCGAAGCCCACCTGGGACTGGCCTATGCGCTGCTCCAGTTGCGGCGTTCCACGGCGGCTCTCAAAGAGGCTGAAATCGCAGCCCGTTTACTTCCCGACTCGGAGAGTTTGCATCTGGTCAAGGCCGAAGGCTACCGCCAGCGAGCTATGTTGGTTTCCGCGGAAGCCGAATTTCGGAAGGCCATCAAGCTGAATCCGAATACTCCGAATTCCTACATCGCGCTCGCGGATGTCCAGTACCGGGGCCACAAATATGCGGCCTCGGTTGACACTTTGCACAGCGCTCTCGCGGTTGCGCCGGATGATCCGATGATTTCGGCGCAGATGGGGAGATCCTATGCGCAGCTCAAACGGTCGTCCGACGCGCTGCAGGCAATTGATTCCTCGCAGCGTGCTGGCGGGGCGAAGGACTACAAAGTCCTGCTCGTCATCGCGGACACACTGCGCATCATGGGCCATCGCGACCAGGCGATGGCCTGGTACGCGCGGGCCCTGGAAGGTTCTGACGAAAATCGTCTTGAGGTTCGGCTTGCCCTGGGGCGGCTGTTTGCGGATGAAGGCAAAACATCCGATGCGCAACAACAAGTGGCCCTCGGTTTTGCCGAAGCAAGAGTCGCCCCTACCGATGTAACCTCCCCAGACGATTACCTGAACGCGGCAGAAATTTTGATGGGGATCCACGAGTATCCGCTGGCGCAGCGCATGTATGGACGCGCACAGGCGCTGGGCGCCGACGATACGTCGGTCGCCGTGGGCATGGCAAACGCGTCGCTGGCCCTCGGCGACACGCGTAGCGCGGAATTGCAATTGGCCAGCCTGCCCGACGATCCGGATCGCAACAGCAACTATAACTTTCTGGTCTCCCAGGGCAACGTCTACCGCCAGCGCGGCGAGAATGATCGCGCACTTGCAACCTTCGTCCAGGCCAACCAACTCGACCCCCAGGACCCAGCGACCCGAACAGCCGAAATAGAACTGGCCGAAGAAGAAGGCCGTCCTATGACCGATCGCCTTGGCATGGCTTCTGACGCGCGTGTAGATGCAGTATTTGAAGATGTAAATATCTATCAAATGGACGCTAGACTGCTCGGCGTGCAAAATAAAGGCGCGTTGTTGCCACCCCCTCGGCGTTCCATCGAGACCTTCGCCGATTCGCGCTTTCAATTCAGGCCGCACTCTTTTCCTCAAATTCAAGGTTTTATCGGCGAGCGCAATGCTGAGGGAAGCATCTCTTTTCCGAGCGAACTTCTCATTCAGAATCGCAACACCTTCGACACAATCTTCAATATTTCTGTCGCGCCGGTTTTGCAACTTGGCAGTGTGAAGCTGAATATTTTGCCCGGACTTCAGTACACCGTCCGTCGCGACACGCTCGCTCCGCTGCCCATGAATCAGAACCTGTTTCGCCAGTTCGTTTATGTGGCCAGCAGCCCAATCGGCGATTGGCTCTCGTTCTCCGGCAATCTGATTCGGGAAGCGGGTCCCTTCACAGAACAGGATCTCCACTCTCGTGATTTTTCCGGGACTATCGATTTTCGCGTGGGCAGGCCCTGGGGCAAGACCGCACTACTGACCGGGTACACCGCCCGCGACCTGCTCTTCGGACCATCGATCCATGAGTACTACCAGACAATTTCCTACGCGGGCCTGCAGCGTGCATTTGGTTCCCACATCCGGGTTTTGGCGGCGGCGGAATTTCTCCGGGCCTGGCGGGTTGAAGGCAGCGAGTACGCGATTGCGCAGGCTCTCCGTCCGCGCTTCGGGGTAGACGCCGTGCTTAGTCAGCACTGGACGCTCTCCGCCTCGGGTGCGTGGTCATCGGGACGCAGCTTTCACGCGTACGACAGTGTGACTTCGAGTTTCCTGCTCTCGTACACCCGAGAACGGGGCTTCGGCAAAGCCATATCCACGGAGACGGCTTCACTCGCCTATCCATTGAGATTTTCTTTCGGCCTGCAGCAGCAGAGCTTTTACGATTTTCCCGGACAAGGGCGCACCCAGATCGTTCCAGCGGCGCAGGTCACCTTTTGACGCGCCTGGCGCCAACGGTTTAAGGACCGCAACTTCGTTATGACCACACTTCCGGAAGCACAAGCCACCATAAGGTCGGGCCATGTCGAAATCCTGCGCGGTCATGTGGTGCGGGGCAGTGCCATCCTCTTGCTCAGCACTGGACTGGTGGCCGCAACCAACCTGCTCTACAACATTTTGATCGCGCGCATGTTAGGCGCTTCGGGTTTCGGCCATGCCTCCGCCTTATACACACTGCTAATGCTCGTGGCCGCCATCCCGTTGTCGTTCCAGATCGTAACTTCTAAATTTATCGCCCGGAATTCAGAGACCATTGTCCGAGCGCAAATCTACGCCAGCATGCTGCGCCGGGCCTGGCAGGTAGGCTTGGGAATTGCCCTGCTGCTCGCTGCCGGCAGCGCTTACCTTAAGTCGTATTTCAATCTCCCGGCACAACACGATCTGGTATTGCTGGCACTCGCGGCTGGAGTGTATATGCCTCTGGGAGTCCGCCGCGGCAGGATGCAGGGCTGCTGCGACTTTCGCGGCCTAGCCATCAGCGTCGTGGTGGAGGTGGCGGTTAAGTTCGCCTGCGCTCTTCTCTTCCTTCACTTCGGAATGGGAGTGACCGGTGTGATGACAGCGGTGCTGCTCTCAATCGTCGCCGCATATATCGCCGGTGAGCCGGGGGCCCAAGGCCGGGCGAAACCGGGGCTGATCAAGATTGCACCTTTTGGTGAAGGCATGCAGGCCATCCTGTACTTCATCGGGCAGGTGATTCTCAGCAATCTCGACATCTTACTGGTGAAGCATTTCTTTCCGCCGGCGCAAGCGGGAGTCTATGCGGCCGTGGCCCTGGTTGGCCGCGTGGTATTCATGTTGTCGTGGTCGGTAGTGAGCAGCATGTTTCC
>Ga0181534_10002363_pt1 | contig 11741 bp, 9 predicted proteins | sample PEATcosm2014_Bin_37_FD_119758 | JGI IMG/M metagenome (GOLD analysis project Ga0181534, IMG submission 119758) | Peatland microbial communities from MTU Mesocosm Facility, Houghton, MI, USA - PEATcosm2014_Bin17_10_metaG | ecosystem: Environmental > Terrestrial > Soil > Wetlands > Peat | place...
GGCACGGTTTATGGCGACGTGGGCACGACGGTGACGCGCGAAAATCTCGGCCCCGCGCTGCCCATCAGCCTTTACGGCGCGGGCAAGGTCGCGGCGGAGGCGCTCGTCTCCGCGTTCTGCGCCACGTTCGGGCTGCGCGGAGTCATCCTGCGCTTCGGCAACATCGTCGGCGACCGCACCACGCACGGCGCGATTTACGATTTCATCAAGCAGCTCGCCAAAAATTCCGCCGGACTCAAGGTGCTCGGCAACGGCCTGCAATCGAAACCTTACATCTACGTCCGCGACATCGTGGACGCGATTGTCTTTGGCGGGAAGAAATGCGGGGAGCTGGAGCCGGGCAAATTCGACGTGTTCAACGTCGCGCCGGACGGCGGAACCACCGTGCGGTTCATGGCCGAGGAACTGGTGACGCAGCTTGGCTTGAAAGGCCGGACAAAAATTTCCTACGGCACCACCGCCGGCGGCTGGCCGGGCGACGTGCCCCACTCGCGGATGGACGCCTTCAAAATCCGCAAGGCCGGGTTCAATCTGCCGCGCAGTTCCGACGAAGCCGTGCGACTGGCCATCCGCCGCATCATCGAATGGCTGCCCAGCCGCAAAGGCGCGAAGGACGATTTGCGGCTGCCGCCCGACGCGAAGCCGCCACTTTGAAATAATCTAGCTCATCAAAAATGGCCGATGTGTTTTCCAAAAAGAAACGGTCGCAAGTCATGGCCGCGATTAAGTCCAAGGGAAACAGAGACACCGAACTCAAATTGATATCAATCTTCCGGCTGAATGGAATCACGGGCTGGCGGAGAAATCAAAAGTTACCGGGCAAACCAGACTTTGTTTTTCGCCGCGAACGGCTGGCTTTATTTGTTGATGGTTGCTTTTGGCACGGTTGCCGGCGGCACTGCCGAATGCCGAAATCAAGGCGCGATTTTTGGTTTCCTAAAATCCAAAGGAATAAAACGCGTGACCGTGAGGTTAACGGCGTGTTACGAAAGGCCGGGTGGAAAATCTTGCGCATTTGGGAGCATGAGCTAGGGAAATCAATTCAACTTAACACCAAGCTTGCGCGCGCGATTAAAAAGAGTTAAATCGCTTCCAATGAATTCGATTGAACTCTTCGCTGGCGGCGGCGGGCTTGCGCTTGGTTTACACCAAGCAGGGTTCAATCCGGTCGCGGTTGTCGAGCGAGACGCCGAATCGTGCGAGACACTCCGCGAAAACTGGCTCAATGCGATGTCCTCCGGCTTGCAGCTTTTTGACACCGATATTCGCCATGTAAATTTCCAACAATGGCGGGATCGCGTTGATTTGGTTTCGGGAGGGCCACCCTGCCAGCCTTTTTCAATAGGCGGCAAGCACCGTGGTTATCGTGATGAACGCGATATGTTCCCACACGCGGTTCAGGTTGTCAGAACTGTCCGCCCGAAAGCCTTCATTTTTGAAAACGTGCGCGGCTTGCTTAGAAAATCATTCGCTAAATATTTTGGCTATGTTCTGCTACAACTCCAATATCCGGAACTGCCGCGTCGCAATGGTCAATCTTGGGCTGATCACCTTGAGAGCCTTGAACGGCATCATACCGCTGGAAAGGAAACCGGGCTTCGATATCGGGTTGTCTTTCAGAAGGTAAATGCAGCCGATTACGGCATCCCGCAACATCGCGAGCGGGTTGTCATTGTCGGATTCCGCTGGGATATCCAAGAGCCCTGGAGTTTTCCGCAGCCAACACATTCGAAAGAGGCGTTGGATGCCGCCAAGTGGTTTTATGGAACTTACTGGGACGAGCATCACGTTCCGCGATCGCGTCGTCCGCAAACTCCGCCAAACATTTTGGAGAAACTGGAGAGAACCGAAAATTTTCTGCCAACAGCGCGTTGGCGCACGGTCAGGGATGCGCTTGTTGGTCTGCCCGATCCGCGAAACTCCGAAGCGGCGCGCATTGCCAACCACAGATTCCAGCCGGGCGCGCGAAAATATCCCGGCCACACAGGAAGCGAATTCGACAGCCCGGCCAAGACCTTGAAAGCGGGCGATCATGGTGTTCCCGGTGGAGAGAATATGCTGGCGAACCCCAATGGTTCGGTTCGATACTTTACCGTGCGTGAAAGCGCGCGACTGCAAATGTTTCCTGACTGGTATGTTTTCCAAAGCTCGTGGACTGAAAGCATGAGGCAAATCGGTAACGCCGTTCCCGTTAGGCTTGCAACAGTCATTGGAGCAAGTGTGTCCCACACGTTGGAGCAACACGAAAAGCGCAGGGCGAGGAATCAATAATGGAAGCTCAATCACAGACCGATCACCTTGCGGCGCACAGATTCAACCCGCTGGATATTCCGAAACATCTTCTTGAACGTTTCGTGGAAAGTCCGTTGATGGGCTTTCCGGCTCCCAAAACGCCTGCGGAGACGGGCATCTACGGCTTATACGTTGAGCGGAAACTGGTTTATATCGGGAAGGCGACAGGCAAGAGTCATTTACGTAAACGGTTTTCGGAACACGCACGCAAAATTAGCGGCAGAAAGAATATCAAACTTTCCCAAATGCAGTGCCGTTTTCTCATAATCGCGGAAGAATGGGTTCACTACGCCGAGCATCATCTGATTAATTATTACAAACCGGAGTGGAACGGGTCCGGATTCGGCAGCCACGTTCCCGGTGCGGTTGGCCCGGCGTGGAAGGCCCACCGACTTGGGATCAGAAATATCCACCCAAATGATCGCCCCGGAAAATGGCGTTTTCCGACAGAACGGCGTGAGCCAGTTGGTCACTCCATCGGATATTTTTTCAAACCGCAAAGCTGGCCGAGAATTTTCAGCGCGAAGAGCGGGTTGTTTTTGAAATAGCGTTTCGCCAGCCGGCGCGGTTCCTGGCACAGCCGGTAAAACCATTCCAGCCCGCTGCGCTGCATCCAACGCGGTGCCTGCTTCACCCGCCCGCTGTGGAAATCAAACGCCGCGCCGACGCCAATCATCAGCGTCACGTCCAGCTTCGGCAGAAATTCCGCCATGAACTTCTCCTGCTTCGGCGTGCTCAAGCCCACCCACAAAATGTCCGGCCTCGCCGCGCGAACGGCTTCCGCAAAATTATCTTCCTCGGCGGCGTCCAGCGGGCGGAACGGCGGCGTGAAGGTGCCAGCAATTTCCATTTTCGGAAAACGCGCCTTCAATTTTTCCGCGAGCGCTTCCGCCACGCCGGGTGCGCCGCCGTAGAAAAAGTGGCGGCACGGATTTTTTTCGCTCCACGCGCAGACGTCCAGCATCAGGTCCGGGCCATAGACGCGGCGCATTTCGGAATGGCCGTGGATTTTTCCCATCCAGACCATCGGCATCCCGTCGGGCGTGCAGAGAAAGGCTCCGTTCAGGATTTTTCGGAATGCCGGGTCGTGCTGCGCCTCCATGACACCGTGGACGCCGGTGACGCAGATGTAGCCCTTGCGCCGTGCGCGCACGGCATCGGCGATGGCGTCCACCGCCGTCTCCAGATTCAGGACGCTGACGCCGACGCCGAGGACGTTGACACGGTTTGTCATTTACGATTCACGATTTACGATTTACGATTCCCAAGTTCACAGGGCGCGCAAATCGTATATCGTAAACCGCAAATCCGAAATGAAATTGCTTGTCTTTGCCCATGTGCCGCCGCCGTATCACGGCCAGAGCTACGGCGTGCAGCGCATGTTGAATGGCTACGGCGGCGACCGGCGCAAACGGAAAAACCGCGAATCCACCAGCCCGGCAAACGCCTTCGGAATTGAGTGTTATCACGTCAACGCCCGGTATTCCAAAACGCTGGAAGATGTCGGCGAATTCCAGGCCGGAAAGGTTGTTCTCATTCTGGTTTACTGTTTGCAGGCCATCTGGTGCCGGTTCCGTTACGGCGTGGAAACTTTTTATTACGTTCCCGCGCCGGGCAAGAGCTTCGCGCTTTACCGCGACTGGATGGTGATGCTCATCTGCCGTCCGTTTTACAAAAAGATCATCTTCCACTGGCACGCCGGCGGGCTGGCCAAGTGGCTGGAAACCACGGTATCCCTCCGCATCCGCAGCTTCACCTACCAGCGGATGCGGGACGCGGACTTGAGCATCGTGCTGTCGGAATTCAACCGGCGCGACGCCGAGAAGCTCACCCCCCGGCGCGTCATCGCGGTCGCCGGCGGCATCCCTGATCCGTGCCCGCAATTTGAAACGGAAATCCTGCCCCACCGCCGCGCACGCGCCGCCGTCTTAAAAAGAATTGTGGCTGGCGATTTTCAAAGCGCGAACACCAGCGACCGAACCGTGAATGTGCTCTTTCTGGCGCATTGCACGCGCGAAAAGGGCGCGTTCGATGCCGTCGAAGGCGTGGCGCTGGCCAATGAGGCGCTGGGCGCCGAAAAATCGCCGCTGCGTTTCCGGCTCACGCTCATCGGCGCGTTTGCGTCCGAGGCGGAGGAAAAGGAATTGCGTGAACTGGCGGGCCGGCGTGATTTGCGGGGTGTCGTTGAAATCCTCGGCTTTGTTCAAAATGAACGGAAGACAGAGGCGCTGCGCACCGCCGACATTTTTTGCTTTCCGACCTATTATCTCGCTGAAAGCCAGCCCAGCAATTTGATTGAAGCCCTGGCGTTCGGCCTGCCGGTGGTCACGACGCGCTGGCGCGCGATTCCCGAAATGCTGCCACCGGGTTATCCCGGCCTGGTGGATCCAAAATCACCGGACCAGATCGCCAAAGCCCTGCGGCGGCTGGCCGCGGAGGATTTGGCCGGGCCGTTGCGCGAAGTGTTTCTGCGCCGCTTCACGGTGGAACAACATCTCGCCAACATGGCCGGGGCGTTTCACAGCGTGGAATGAATTTGCGATTTACGATTTACGATTTACGATTCCAATTCGCGCCCGGCGCGTAAATCGAATATCGTAAATCGCAAATGAAAATCGGCCTGCTCCAACTCAACTCGACCGTCGGCGATTTCGCGGCGAACCAGAAAAAACTGCACGACGGCTACAGAAAGGCTGTCGCGCTCGGCGCGGAATTCGTCCTCGCGCCGGAAATGTTTCTGTGCGGCTACCCGCCGCGCGATTTGCTCCAGCGCGCCGAATTTGTCGAGGCCAATCTCGCCGCGCTCGCTGAAACCGCCAAAGGTGCCGGCGCGATCCCGCTTTGTGTGGGTTTTGTTGACAGAAATCCCGAACGGCCAGGCCGCGCGCTGCGCAACGCCGCCGCGGTTTTGCAAAATGGGAAAATCGTCTGGCGGACGCATAAATGTCTGCTTCCAACCTATGACGTTTTTGACGAGGACCGCTATTTTGAGCCGGCCAAGACCATCGCGCCGTTTGATTTCAACGGACACAAACTCGGCATCACGATTTGCGAGGACATCTGGAACGACGAGGATTTCTGGCCGGAACGGCTTTATCGCCGCGATCCGGTCAAGGAACTCATCACGCAGGGCGCGGAAATGATTCTGAACATTTCCGCGTCGCCGTGGCATGACGGCAAGGAGCGGATGCGGCTGGAAATGCTCCGGCGCGTCGCACACGACGAGCGCATGCCGCTGGCGCAGGTGAATCTGGTGGGCGCAAACGATGAATTGATTTTCGACGGCAACAGTGTCGCGCTTGGTTCACGCGGCGAAGTCATCGCGCTTGGGAAGGGGTTTGCGGAGGAAGTTTTTGTCGCGGATTTAAGTCAAAGCGGAAAGCGGAAGTCGAAAAGCGAAAACGAATTTCCACCGCGCGAGCAGCAATTGTTTTCAGCATTGTCGCTGGGCGTCCGCGATTATGTCCACAAATGCAATTTCGAATCCGCCATCGTGGGTTTGTCCGGCGGCATTGACTCGGCGCTTGTCGCCGTGCTTGCGGCGGACGCGCTGGGCGCGGACAAGGTGCTGGGCGTTTCGATGCCGTCGCGTTATTCGAGCGAGGGCAGCTTGAGCGACGCCGCCGCGCTGGCGAAAAATCTCGGCATCCGTTACGAAGTTTTGCCGATTGAGCCGGTGTTCCAGTCGGTTGAACTGCAGTTGCAAAAAGTTTTTGCCGGAACGAGGCCGAACGAGGCCGAGGAAAACGTGCAATCGCGGCTGCGCGGCGTGACGCTGATGGCGCTGTCGAACAAATTCGGCGCGCTGGTGCTGACGACCGGCAACAAGTCGGAGATGGCGGTCGGCTATTGCACGCTTTACGGCGACATGTGCGGCGCGCTGGCGCCGCTCGCGGATGTTTTCAAGACGGACATTTGCAAAATTGCGCGCTGGGTCAACCGTAACCGCGAAATCATCCCGGCGGCTTCGATTTCAAAACCGCCGAGCGCCGAACTGCGACCGGACCAGACGGATCAGGACTCGCTGCCGCCTTACGAAACGCTCGACGCGGTTTTGGATTTGTATGTCGTGAAAAATCTGGGCAAAGAGGAAATTATCGCGCGCGGTTTTGACGCGGCGATGGTCAACGACGTTTTGAACAAAATCAATTTCAGCGAATACAAACGGCGCCAGGCCGCGCCGGGCTTGAAAGTGTCATCGCGGGCATTCGGCATCGGCCGGCGGATTCCCGTCGCGCAAAAATTCCGCGGGATTCGGTGATTTGCGTCACGGTGAATGGCTTGTTGTCGCCTTGTCAACGTAGAGACTTTGGAACATTTTCAGCAAGCCCGCCTCCGATGGGGTGTCGGGATGGTTGATGGAAATGCTTTGGGTGACCTCGCCAGCAGACACGATGATGCTAAGTTTGTCATTGAATCTCGTGACATAGGGCGTGATGTCGTTGGTATAAAACACGCTATCCCCCCACCATCCTTGCGGTATTTGCAATCCCAACAGGTGCGCCATGCTCGGGGCGAAATCGAGCTGGGAGCAAAATTCGTCGTTATCCACCTTGGGCAGGGGCTGGCTGCTGAAAAAGGCGAGGGGAATACGGCTCAACATGGTGCCGGGATAGCCGGGAATGTCGTTCAAAGCCTTGGTGCGTGGGAAACAATGGTCGGCTGTCACCACGACAAGCGTGTCGTCGGTCAACAGGTTTTTCTCCTGCATCCGGCGCAGGGTCAGTCCGATGTCGTAATCATGCCTGAAAATCCCCCCCAGAATCGCGCGGGCCTGGTCGTCCGTATCTCCCGGCACATCTTTGACCAATGCCTCCACGCTGTCAGGCACCGGCGGGTATTGCAGGGAGCCGAAATAATCGCGGGGAACGGGTCCGTGTGTGTCGGAGTTCATGACGTGGATGTATATTTTTTTATCGCGGTTCAGGGCCAGCAGGTTCAGGGCGGTGTCGTAGATGGCACGATCCATCACTCCCCGGCCTTCAATGAACGGCAAAATTTTCGGGTCTTTTTCCAGCGTCTCAAGGCCGATGACGTGTTGAAAGCCGAGCTTGGTGAAGAAATTCCTGTTGCCCAGGAAAGTTTCCGAGCATGGCATCAGGACGTAGGTCTCGTAACCTTGAGCGTTCAGCAGTTTCACCAGCGACAACTCTGATTTCCCCACCATCAACGCGCGGGCATTGGGATGGCTGTTGTAGGTCACGGCCAGCCCCGGCTGCGTGGGCAACGCAATGCATTTGTAATTTACAAACATGGCCTGCGTGACGGCGGTCGAGCCGTAAAACGGGCTGATCTCCGGCGGCAGGTTGGTATTGTAAGGCGACAGAAAATCGAGCGACAGCGATTCAGTGGCAAACACGATGATGTGGTTGAATGGTTTCAGGCCCAGCGAGGGATAGTGCCTCGTCCCCAGGGCGAGATGCCAGGTTTTGATGGTATCGGACATCGCGGCCAGTTCGCTTTCCGGCCGCAGTTGCAAAGGCTTCCAGGTGGTGAACAGCGCTTTGGCCAGAATGACGACCGGATTGTCCGCCACCATTCTTAGTGTTTCCGTTTGTGTGACCTGCCAGACCCCGGTTTGTCGTTGTCCAATCATTTTGGTGACGACCGCCGTGGGATGGATGCAATTATGCTTGCTCGACTGCACCGCCGCCCAAAGGAGAACCAGCAACACCAGCAATTTGCGGACGCGCACTTGTTTCAATGCCGGCGCGTATTTTTTCAACAGCCAGAATGCAGCCAGCGCGCTCAACACATAAACACCAATCAGCAACCACACCCACTCTGTCAAATAGGACATCCAGTCCGTGGTGTCGGCAATCCGCAGGAAAAAATGAGTCAGAACAATTCCCGCCGAATGCAGCAAGCCGGTGTTCACGCCATAAAGGAACAGATAAAACCACGCGAACAGAACCGCCAGCCACAGCGACCGCAAATACCTCAAACAGACCACCAGCCCCAGCCAATAACCGGTCACCCCATAAGCCCAGCCGTAAAGAACGTATTCCCAGAATTTCACAGTGTTGGTCAGGAGGCCGAGCGTTTCCTGGGCGGTGAACCACAAAATGGAAAACATCACGAGCAATGGCAGCGCTTGCAGCCAAATGCCGATTCCGAGATGGGGAATCCACTTGTTGATTTCGGACTTGATTGGCATGAACAGAGGGCGGGCGGCGTTACGATCGGACGCACAAAACAATCCTGTGGCAAACCGGTGTTGGAGAAATATTCATTCCAGCAATCAATAAACTCATAAGCTTCAGATTGTTCATATCGTATCACCGCCTCCAAAACACTGTCAAACTGACAATCGCACAAAAAAGCAAATTTGCGAAAGAATCCGGTTGCTGCTAAACATTCCGCGATGCGATTTTCCATCGTTACGCCCAGCTACCGCAATTCGAACTGGCTGAAGCTCTGCATCGCGTCGGTTGCCGACCAGCAGGGCGTCGAGCTGGAACACATCGTGCAGGATTCCTGCTCGGACGACGGCACGCAGGACTGGCTGCCGCGCGAACCGCGCGTCAAGGCGTTCATCGAAAAGGACGACGGCATGTATGACGCGGTGAACCGCGGTTACCGCCGCGCCACCGGCGACGTCCTCGCCTACCTGAATTGCGACGAACAATATCTGCCCGGCGCACTCAAGGTCGTCCGCGATTTTTTTGACGAACACCCGCAAATCGAAGTGGCGCTGGCGGGAACCATCGTCACCGACCGCGACGGCAGATACCTCTGCCACCGGCACTCGCTGGTGCCGAATCCGCAGCACGTCTGGTTCCGATTTCCCGTGCTGACCAGTTCGGTTTTCATCCGGCGCAAGGTCATTCACGAACGCGGCATTTTATTTGACACCCGATGGCGGGACCTTGGTGATTTCCACTGGATGCTCGCGCTGATGAAAAACAAGGTGCCGATGGCCGTTTGCGATTCCTTCACTTCCACCTTTGCCGACACCGGCGAGAATATGAATTTGAAGCCGAACGCCATCCGCGAAAAAGCGGCGACCGGCGCGATGACGCCGTTGCGGGCGCGCGCGTTGAAACCGTTCTGGATCGGGCATCACCGCCTGCGCCGGCTGGCTGCGGGGCATTTTTCATTGAAGCCGATGAGCTATTCCATTTACACGCTGCAAAGCCCGGCGCAGCGCGTCCGTTTCGACGTTGCCAAACCCACGGCGGTCTGGTGGAACCGATTGTAAAAGATTTTCGGGCGACAGCATCGTTTTGATAGGATGCGCAAGCCGACAAAGCGGGAGTCAATCTGATGAATTTGAAGAGCAAAAAAATATTGGTTTTCGGCGGCGCCGGTTTTATCGGCAGCCATCTGACCGAGCGGCTGGTCCGGGAGGGCGCTTCCGTCACCGTGTTCGACAATCTGAAGACCGGCCGCACCGCCAATCTTGCCCAGGTCTGGCAGCAGCCCGGCTTCCGCTTTGTCGAAGGCGACGTGCGCGAAAAAAGCAAGGTGGAGGAGACCGTCCCCGGCCATGAGATTATTTTTCATTTTTGCGACGACAGCGACATCCGTTCAGCCGCCGAGCACCCGGACACTTATGTGGAGCAAAACATCATGGGACTGTTTTACGTCCTGGAATCCATGCGCAAGCACGGCATCCGCCATATCTTATTTCCGAGCAGCACCACCGTTTTCGGCGAGCTGGCCAATCCGCCGGCTTCAGAGTTGCACGGTCCCCTGATTCCCCTGACGCTGTATGGCGGGGCGAAACTCGCCTCGGAGGGGCTGATTGCAGCCTGGGCTCACACCTATGATTTTCATGCCGTCGTGTTTCGCTTCGTCGGCATCATCGGCGGCCGCATGGATCACGGAGTGGTTCACGATTTCGTCAGGAAACTCCAGAAGGATCCGACGCAACTGGAAATTCTTGGCGACGGCACCCAGCAGCGCTCCTTTGTGCTGGTGGATGATTGTGTGGAGGCGATGCTCGTTGCCTTCGCGAAAGCCGGGAAGAATTACAACCTCGTCCACATTGGCAACGTGGATCAGATTTCGATCAACGAAACCGCCGGGGCCATATTCGAGGTGATGAACCTGAAAAACGTCAAACTCCACCCCACCGGGGGCAAGGTGGGCTGGAAGGGCGATGTCGCCTCCAATTTCATTGCCACCGAGACCATGACCGCCTGGGGATGGAAGCCACCGCGTTCGAGCCGGGAGGCGGTGTTGGAAGCGGCCGGGCGCCTGGCTCTGGAACGAAACCGTGCATGATTCATCCCCGAATATTCAAAAGATGTCGAGAATGAGGAAGACAGCAAAAATGTTTTTGGGTTGAAATATTTTCACGGGAGGCCCGACAGGTGTTTGGCGATGAATTTTTCCACGCGCGCAAAAACCTCCTCTTCGCTGATGTTCCAAAGGCAGTGCGGCGCGGGATAACGGCAGTAATCCGAGCACGGCATAAAGGGACAGACCCTGCCTTCCATCCACTCCGCCGCCGTGTGGAGTGGCGCGAACCACTCCGGCAATTGCGGTCCAAAAAGGGTGAAGGTTGGCACGCCGCAGAACGCCGCGAGGTGGCCCGGGCCGGAATCGTTGCCGATGAACGCCCCGGCGCGGTCGGTCAGCGCAATCAGTTCCGTCACCGTGGCGGGCGTGGCCACGTGATCTTCCCCCGCCCGCAGCCACCAGTCACGCTGGTCGGGGTCGCAGGCGATTTGCACCCGGACTTTTTTTTCGCGCAGGCGCGTGGCAAGCTGACGATAGTTTTCCAGCGGCCAGACGCGGACGGGCTGCCCCGCGCCGCTGTGGATAAAAATGGTTTCGCGTTTGGGCGCGGCGGGGATGGGAATTTCCCAGCGCGGCGGCAGTTCGATGCCCAACGCACGGGCCACGGCACGCCAGGATTCGTAGCGATGCGCCTCCGGTTCGGGCCGCGCCAGGGGACTGGTCAGAAAAATCCGGCTTCCCACACGTGGAAAGCCAATGCGGTTCCGGACACCGGCAAGCGTCAACAACAAATGGTCGCGCGGATCCCAGCGCGCGGAGAGACCGAATTCGAAATGTTCCCCCGCGAATTGGCGGCGCAGGCGGACAATCTCCCGCCACGGCCATTGCCAGAAGCGGTATTTGTTTTTGAATTGAAAGGCGGTCCACGGTGCGACAAAGGGCACGACGCGCACATCCGGCCAGAGGCGGCGTTGCAAGTCGAGGGCGTAGGGTTTGGCGAGGAGGGTGATATCGAAGCGTTGCGCGGCGGTGCGCAGCAAGGGGGTGGCGATGACCAGGTCGCCCAAGCCCCACAATTCGACGATGAGCAGTTTGGGTTTCATGGCGGCGACGCTCCCGATGTTCTTTGCGGAAACACTATCTTTGAAAAGCGGGCTGTAATCGTGTCCGCGCCGGAATGGCCGGCGGCGGCCCGGCGGTGGTCACGACGGGATTCCGGCCTGGCCGGCAGACGCCGCCGTTGAGGCTGATGCTCAATCCAA
>Ga0181534_10002364_pt1 | contig 11739 bp, 8 predicted proteins | sample PEATcosm2014_Bin_37_FD_119758 | JGI IMG/M metagenome (GOLD analysis project Ga0181534, IMG submission 119758) | Peatland microbial communities from MTU Mesocosm Facility, Houghton, MI, USA - PEATcosm2014_Bin17_10_metaG | ecosystem: Environmental > Terrestrial > Soil > Wetlands > Peat | place...
AATTATCTCGGACTCTCGGGCCACGTGGTCGTCTCGGCGGCGGCGAAACAGGCCATCGACCGCTACGGCACCTCCGTGTCGGCCAGCCGCCAGGTGTCCGGCGAGCGTCCCCTGCATTGCGAGCTGGAAAATGCGATCGCCCGGGTGTACGACGTCGAGGACGCCGTGGTGCTCGCGAGCGGTCACACCTCGAACTTGAGCTCGATCGGCTGCCTGTTCGGCGCGGACGATTTCATCGTGTACGACGAGTCGGTTCACCCCGGGACCGTGCATGCGATCGCTCACGGATCGGCCCATCACGGCTCGTTCGCACATAACGACTGGTCGGCACTGGATGCCCTCCTGACCGAGCGGCGGCGCGAATTTCAACGCGTGCTGGTGATCATCGAGGGGCTCTACAGCCGCGACGGCGACATCCCCGATCTGCCGCGCTTCATCGAATTGAAGGAACGGCACCGCGTGTTCCTGCTGGTGGACGAGTCGCATTCCTTCGGCGTGCTCGGCGCGGGGGGCCGCGGCATTCGCGAGCACTTCGGCCGGCGCGGCGATGAGGTCGACATCTGGTTGGGATCCCTCGGCAAGGCGCTCGCCGGTGCCGGGGGCTATGTCGCCGGCTCCCATGCGCTCATCGAGCAGCTGAATTTCCTCGCGCCCGATCTCAAGTACAGCATCGGTCTCGCGCCGCCGCTCGCCGCCGCGCCCATCGCGGCACTCGAGCACCTCGAACGCGATCCAGGCCGCGCGGTGACCTTGAAGGCGCGCGGCGCGCTGTTCCTGCAGCTCGCCCGCGACGCCGGCATCGACACCGGCACCAGCGCGGGGATCGGCATGATTCCCGCCCTCATCGGCCACTCGGCGCGCGCCGCGCGGGTGTCGGCCGGGTTGTTCGCGCGCGGCATCCACGTGCGCCCGACGCTCTACCCCGAGGTGCCGGAGGAGCGCGCCCGCCTGCGGTTTTTCATGTGCTGCGAACACAGCCCGGCGGACATCCACCGCACCGTCGCCGCGCTCGCCGGTGAACTCGCGCTCGTGACATCTTGATCGATCCGACCGATCCCAAGGTGCTGTGCCGGCTGTACCTGAATGCCGTGCTCCCGTGCCTCGCCGATCTCACCCACGAGGATCCGGCCGCGCGCGCGATCGGCGCGGATGTCGACGCCTCGATCGTGCTCTGCGTGCTCGGCGGCCCGGCGGTGACGCTGCATTGGCGCCACGGCGAGATCGCCTGGGCTGCGGGCTTCGGTCCGAAGCCCTCGGTGATCCTCGCTTTCCTGAGCGATCGGCACCTGAACGCCTTTTTCGACGGCAAGAAGTGGGCCGCGCCGCTGCCGCTTTGGGGCGGATGGCGGGTGGGGCTGCTCAAGCGCTTCTCCGCGCTCGCCGCGCGGCTCGAGCAGGTCATGGACGGGGCGCCCGAGGTCATTGAAAACGCCGATGGACGGCGGCTGCACGCCCGGCTCACGCTCATCACGGTGGGGCTCGGCCTGCAGGCGCTGGCCCAGGGCGATCAGGCGGTGCGGCGCATTTTGGGCACCTTGCCGCCGGGCCTCGCCTCCTTCAGCATTGCCGGGGAGAGCAAGGCCCGGGTGTGGTTCGATCACGGCTCACCCGGCCAGCAGGCCGGCTGGGGCGATCCGCCGCGCCGGCCCGACGTGATCGTGCAATTTGCGGACATCGGGGTCGCGTACGATGTGATGCGCGAGCAGATCGACACCCTGGCCGCGGTCGGCGCGGGGCGCATCCGTGTCGATGGCCTGGTGCCGCTCGCCGACGGATTGAACTTTGCGATGGAGCGGCTGCGCGTGTATCTCAAGCGGTGACGAGTATGGATAGGAACATTAACCGCTTCCGCCGTTCGCACGAGCTGTTCGCCCGCGCGAGCGAGGTGATCCCCTGCGGCATCTACGGCCACGCCAGTCCCGCGGCGGCGCTGCCGGGCGCGTTTCCGTACTACGCCGAGCGCGCGCTCGGCAGCCGCTACTGGGACGTGGACGGCAACGAATACATCGATTACATGTGCGGGTACGGTCCGGTGGTGCTCGGGCATCAGGACCCGCGCATCGAGGAAGCGGCCGCGCGCCAGCAACGCGATGCCCTGTGCGTGAATCATCCCGCGGCAGTGATGGTCGAGCTCGCCGAGTGTCTCGTCGAGATGGTGGATTTTTCGGCCTGGGCGGTGTTCGGCAAGAACGGCTCGGACATGACCACCTGGTGTGTGCAGGTGGCGCGCGAGCACACCCAGCGGCGCAAGATTCTCAAAGTGGCCGGCGCCTACCACGGCATCGATCCCTGGTGCACGCCGGGGCATGCCGGACTCATACCCGAGGACCGCACCCACATCCACGAATTCACCTGGAACGATCCCGACTCGTTCGACCGGCTGCTCGCGCGCTTTCGCGGCGAGGTGGCCGGGGTCATCATGACGCCGTTCCATCATCCGGTGTTCAAGCCCTCGGAGATGCCCGCCCCCGGCTTCTGGGCGCACATCGAGGCGGCCTGCCGGCGCGAGGGCATCGTGCTCATTCTCGATGACATCCGCGCCGGATTCAGGCTCGACCTGCGCGGCTCGCACCGCGTGTTCGGCTTCGAACCCGATCTCATCTGCTTCTGCAAGGCGATCGCCAACGGCCATGCGCTCTCCGCCGCGCTCGGCCGGCGCGAGCTGCGCCTCGCCGCGAGCCGGGTGTTTCTTACCGGGAGCTACTGGAACAGCCCGCCCGCCATGGCCGCGGCCCTGGCCTGCCTCAAGATTCTGCGCGCCGAGGACGTGCCGGCGAAATTGCGCGCCACCGGCGAGGCGCTGATGCAGGGCCTGGTGCAGACGGGTGCGAAACACGGCTACGCCCTGCAGCCGTCGGGGCCGCCGGCGGTACCGTTTCTAACCTTCGTCGAGGATGCGAGCTCGCGCCGCCAGCAGCGCTTCTGCGCAGAAGTCGCGCTGCGCGGGGCCTTCCTGCATCCGCATCACAACTGGTTCATCTCGGCGGCACACGGCCCCGAGGATGTGAGACAGACGCTCGCGATGGCGGATGAGGCGTTCGGGGTGCTGCGGGGGGAGGGGTTGTAGTCGATCAGCGGGGCAAGGCGCGTGCCGCGCGCGCGTCCTCGTGTTCGAACGCCGGTTCGAGCCTGGCAAGGTCCTCCCCACTCAAGCCTATTTCTTTGGACATGGCCAACTCCCGCCACTGCGCGAGTTTCAGCGCAATGCCGCCGGCGATTGTCTCGGCGTCGGCCTGCGTGAGCCCGAAGTAGGCCGCTTCACCCAACAGTTGCGCAAGCGAGGTGATCGGTCCCGAAGACTCACTCAGCCAGGTCTTCGACTCGCGAGCTTTGTCTGGAAATGGGTTGACGTCGAAGGCAGGTGCCAGGCGCCACTTTCCATCCCCCGAATATAAGAAACCGACGTTCCATAGGTGATCATCGACGTTCGTGATCAGCAGATTGATCACCAGCCGTCGCCACAGCTCCCGCAGATCCTCACCCGGCGCAGCACCCATACGCCGGATCGCGTCGGCGAGTTCCGTGTACGCGCGGTCCTCGTCGCGACGAGCCTGCAACATCGAGCCACCGGAGAGATAGGGGATTCGTGTACCGCCGGTGCTGCGGTCAAAGCGCCGGATGACGGCGATTTCGGTCTTGTCGATCGTGACGACACGCGCGACCGCCGCGGAGGAACCGGCCTGTGCGACGAGTCGAAGCGCGAGGACTTCACTTCGGACGATTGAGCGCTCGTCGTTGACGCTTGCAAACTTGCCGATCGCCAGCAAACCATCGTCATCGATGACCGTGCATTTAGGCCGCAACCCACCCAGCGATGTCGCCTTGCCCTGCAGGTACTCGAGATCCGCCGCGCGATCGGTGCCCAATTCGACCTTGTGCGCGGCCGCTGCGATCGCGCCGAGTTCGATGAGGTGCGGGGTCCGGTACTGCGGGCCGGAGCTCAGGAAGTGGCCGTCGTCGTCCATGAGTCGCAGCGCGCCGATGCGGCTGAAGTCATCGACGGAAGCGAGATAGTCGAACGCCGTCAGCGGCTCGAGCGCCGGGTCCAGTGCGCGACGCTTCGCGTGAGCGCGGGCGATGACGCGCCGCCCCCATGCATCCGGCGCCGTGTCGGCGAGCGCAAAGGGAAACGGCGAGTCCATCTCGTTCGGCGCGCGCCGCGTCACAAACCCCTCACGCAGCGGCAGATCCGGCGAGATCTCGAAACTCTCGGATGAGCGCAGCCAGAGCTGCGCATAGGAGAAGGCGGAGTATTCGCGGCGGCCATCGCGCACGAAGTTCAGGTGTCCGACGGGCATCGCTTGGGCGCCGATCGCGACCTGCACCTGGCGCTTGACCGGTTGAGCGGTCACATCGCCCCCGTCGATTTTCGTTGCCGGATTCTTTGCGGAAGATTTTCATCCATCATCACCAGCCCGACCTCGTCGGCACCTGTGTCGATGAGCCGCTCGAGCCGTTCGATTTCACCAAGCACGTGCAGAATTCGAGCCAAGTGCTCGATCGAGCCCCTCGGTTCACCCTTTTCCAGGCGCCGCAAGGTGTTGAGCCCTATACCGGCTCGCTCAGCCAGTGAGGATTGCGAGAGGCGACGGCGGCGGCGAGCGAGCGAGAGGTCTCTGCCCAGTTCGGCGAGAGCGCGAGCGGCGGGCAGCGGCAGCGGATATGACTTCATAAACACCCCAAAAATGGACTTTAAATGACAATAAAGCCCATGGGAGGACTATTATATCGAAGTGGAGTTCACGCCGCAATCCATTCGAATTTAAACACCCGTACCTGGGCTTTTATATCGATTTAAACGCCAAGTTAGGGCTTCTATGCTCTTTGGGGATGCCGTTTAGCGCAATTTTATCGCCGCTTCAGCCCGTAATACGCACACAAGGCCCACTGCACCCAGGCGCGCGGCACCCATCGCACCAGGAAGGGCGCGATGCGCGCCTGAAACACATCGCCCACCGCAATCACCGGGCCGCCAAGGCGCCCCTCGACGAGTTTCACCAGCGTGTCGGCTACCTGCTGCGGGTTCGGCGCGCGCCCCATGTTCCGATCGATCGCGGCCCAGGCCGACTCGAGATTGGGTGCGTAGCCTGAATTCAACGCCGTATCGAGCCGGCGCGTGTCGGTGTGAAATCGCGTGGCGAAATCCCCCGGCCGCACATCGGTGACGCGCACGCCGGTGTGCGACAGCTCGAGGTTCAATTCCTCGCTGAGCGCGCTCAACGCCGCCTTGTAGAGGCTGTAGGGCGCGAGGAACGGCAGCGGAAATTCCGCGGCGAGCGAGGACACGTTGATGATCAGGCCCGCATTGCGGGCACGCATGGCGGGCAGCGCCAGGCGGATCAGGCGCAGCGGCCCGAGCAGCAGCGCCTCCCCCTGCGCGATGAACTCCGCATCGGAGAACGCCTCGAGCGGGCCGAACACGCCGGCGCCCGCGTTGTTGATGAGCACGTCGAAGTGTCCGGCCTCGCCGAGCGCCGCGGCGAAGCCGGCTTCGATGGAGCGCGGATCGTTGAGATCGAGGACCACGGGATGAAAGTGCTCGAGCACCGGCAGGCGTGCGAGCGCGCGGCTCGTGCCCCACACCTCGTGGCCGCGCAGGCACAGCGCGCGCGCCGTCAGAAGCCCTATCCCGGAGCTTGCGCCGCTGATGAACACCCGCTGCATGGCTATTTTTTCGGCAGCGCCGAGGTCAGAAAGGCGTGCCACTGCGGCAGGATCACTTCGAAGGCGTAGCGCTGCGAGACCACGGCGCCGCGCGCCACGAGCTCGGCGCGGCGCGCCGCGGATGAAGGGTCGATGACCCGGTGGATCGCACCCGCAATGTCCGAGGCCGCGTACGGGTTGCAGAACTCGGCCGCATCCTCATAGATCTCGCGATGCACCGGAATGTCGGAGGCGACCACGGCGCCGCCCGACTTCATGGCCTCGACTCCGGAGAAGTCGAATCCCTCGCCGAAGCTTGGGCACACCGTCGCGCGCGCATGTTTGTAGAGCAGCCGCAGATCCGCCGAGGGCACATCTTCGATCAGGAACGCATCGCCCCGTTCCATCCAATGGCGGAACTTGCGCACGATGGGCTTGCTGCGCCAGCCGGCCTCGCCCACCACCACCAGCTTGAGCTTCGGGAAGTGCTCGACCCGCAGCCGCTCCCAGGCGGCGAGCAGCGAGAGATGATTCTTGCGCGGCTCGATGGTCGAGACCACCAAGAGGTATTGCAGCGGATCGGCGACGTCGTCCCCCTCGAACAGGGTGCGCTTGAAATTCGGATCGAGCGGCGGCTTCAGGCGGGTGTTGAGCCGCGTCTTGATGATCTCGCGCACCCGCTCCACGTTCGACGCCTCGTCGAAATAATTGTGCGAGACCATGTTGTGAATGGTGAGCGAGCGGGCCTCGACCTGCGGAAAGATCGAGATGAGATCCTTGCGCGTCGCATCCGAGACGCACACGAACCACGCCCCGTTCTCGACGTTGTTGCGCAACGCCCGGTAATGCGAGGCCTGATGGTAGCTGCGATCCGAGATGGTGTGCGGCATCAGCACCGGGATGGCGTCGTGGTAGCGCACGATCATGGTCGTGTTGCGCGCCACCGTGGCCGGATACGGCGTTTCGGTGATCATGAGATCGAAGTCCCGGGTGGCAAGGCGCGGGTACAGCGGCCGCGGAAACATTCGCGTCCAGAGCCCGGTCAACTGCATTGCGGTCCAGGGGATGCGCGCGATCCGGTAGTCGGCCCGCGTGACGAGATCGAAGTCCGCGGGCGGCAGCGTGCGCGAGAAGAACCTTCGCCATAGGAAATCCCGGAAGTGAAATGCGTCGAAGCGCGAGAGCTCCTCGCTGCCGCCGAAGCCGCGCTTGATCGCCATCCCGCAGGTCTCGATGACGGTCTGGATCATCCCCTGCCAGTTGTTCTGCTCGAGCGAGATCACCACCCGCCCCAGACGGTTCAGCTGCCGGTCCACGGGCAGGGGCGCGGACCAGCGGCTTTTGCGCGCCGGCAGGCCGCGGGCGAGCAGCCGGTCGCTGCTCTGGAAGAGGCCCTCGACGTGGACCTCATCGAGCATGGACAGGCCGCGGAACAGGAGCCGGGTCTCCTGAGGGATACCGGCGTGGCCCTCGAGCGCGGGGCGCAGTTCGACCAGGATTCGCAGCGGCGTGGCCGGCACGGTCATTCGCACACCCGCGGCGCGCGTGTCACATCATCCAAGGTGTTCTCCAGAATTTCGAAATGCCGCTGCCAGCGCGGCGCCTGCCAATGCGACAACCGCTCGAGCTGCGCCGCGCGGCGCGGCGAGTCGGGGCGCGCGTACTCGAGCACCATGTCGCGCCAGGCCATGAGATCGAGCGGATCGAGGTACTCGGGGACCCCGGCGCCGACCTCGCGAAACGCCGCGATGTCGCTGCAGATCACCGGGACGCCCGAGGACAACGCCTCGGCGACCGGCAGCCCGAAGCCCTCGGTGAAGGAGGACATGAGCAGCGCGCGGGCATCGCCCAAGAGCGCACCGACGGCCTGATCGTCCAGGTGGTTGTGCTCCTCGACGAGCCCCCGCAGGCGCTTCGAGCGCTCCAAATGGTCGACGACCTGTTCGTTGTCCCAGCCGCGTGCCCCGATCACCTTGAGGCGCGGCGGCTCGGCGAGAGTTTCGGCCAGTCGGGTCCAGAGATTGAGGAGCAGCAAGTGATTCTTTTTCGGTTCGATGGTGCCGAGGACCACGAAGTATGGCATCGATTGAGCCGGAGGCGGCGGGTTCGGCGCGCCGCGCGGGAAGGCGCGCACCCCCGGCAATGCCACGGCGATGGTCGGGACCGACGTGCCCGGGGCGAACTTGCTGCGCAGGAGCTGCCGGAATGCATCGGCCGTCGTTTGGGAATTGGTGATCACGGCATCGAACCAGCGGGCGATGGTCGCGGTCGCCCGCTGATGCCGCAGCGCCCGGTTGGGCTGCACGTATTCCGGAAAGTCGATCGGAATGAGGTCGTGCAGCAGGCACACGCAGCGGGCGCCGAAGAAGCGCCGAATGCGGCGGATGGTGTAATCCACCGACAGATGATGGTGCGAGACCACGATGAAAATCGGCGGTGTGCCGTGCTGCCTCAGGCGGCGGCGCAGCTGGAAGTTGTTCATCCAGTGCCCCGCGAGCAGCGCGCGATAGACGCGCCAATCGGTCCCGGCCTTCGGTGGGGTCTTGGGAGCGGCGTCATCGCCAGAGGGACCGTTCCAGCGCGCGGCCAGCCGCTCGATGAAGCGTCGGGCGCCGGTCGGGTTGACCCCATACAGCCGCCCGAAAAGATGCAGCACGGCATAGGCGGGCCGGCGCGCATCGGCCCGCAGGAAATGTTGCGCATAGGCGAGTTCGACCCGATCGATCCCGCCGGGACCCGCGTGCCGTGCGCTGTAGAGCAGGCGCGAGATGTCCAAGAGCACCGGGGCCGGTGACGGTTCGGTAACCAACAGTTATCCGGGAGTACGCGATTCGGTGCCCGGCCGCGCAACGGGCTTGGCCAGCGGCGAGGGATCCTCGAGAGCCAACGCCCGGGCCTCGCGAATGGCGAGCGAGAGGATCATGACGACACCCACCACCGACAGGAGCGAGATCCCGAGGTCATAGCCCGTGATCGGACCCCACCCAAGCCACGCGGTGATCGCGGGTGGCATTTGGAGCAGGCCGAAGGCGAGCGTCGCCAAATTGCCGAAAAACAGCAGCGCGCGCACCTCGGTCGGCCCAAAACCAAAATACGTGATGCGCATGGTGTTGTGCACGTGTGCGCCGATCAGGGTGTAGAGGAAACCCATCAAGAACATGATCAGGCCCAGACACGCCACCGCGAAGTGCGCGCAGGGCGAGATCCCCAGAGAAAGAAAAACGAGCGCCTGGGAGAAGAGATCGCTCACGTGATCGACGAAAAACCCGTAACGCGGCCGCTCGATGCGCCGATATCGCGCCACGTTGCCATCGAGCGAATCACCGAACCAGTTGACAATCAACCCGAAGCAGGCGAGCCACAGCCAGGAGAGCGACCAGCGGCTCAACACAAAACCCGCCGCGGTGATGACGGCGCCCAGCACGCCGAGCGTGGTCAAATGATTCGGGGTGACGCCGGCCGGCATGCGCTGCGCCATCCAAGCGAGGGCCGGGCGCTCCAGAGGCCCCAGCACGCTGTCGTTCACTCTCTTTACGGCCATCCGTGGGGCGCCTTGGGGCTAGCGAATTGTGCGTGCAGGGTACAGAAACGCTCCCGGGCGCTCAAGTCCGCCGAAGCGCCGCGACGCCCCGTGTTACTGTCTCGCCAAATGGAGGTCAACCAAAACTTTTCCGGCACGTTGTTCCTGGCGTGGTTGCTCATCGATCTCATCGCCACGTATAGCGTGATTCACTACCTGCGCGGGCTCGTCCCCTTGCTGCCCGCCTGGGAGGCTCCCCCGGCGGCGATCCTGATCGCCATCAAGGGCGTGAGCGAGAACACCGCGCCCTTTCTCGCCGCCCTGTGCGGCCAGAAGTATCCCAAGTTTCGGCTGATTTTTTCGCTGGAATCCGCCGCCGATCCGGCCTTTGCGGTGGTCGAGAAATTGCGCCGGAAATTCGCGGGCCGCATCGGCATCGAACTCGTGGTGGCCGGCCGCGCCACCGAACGGGCGCAGAAGGTGCACAACCACCTGGCTGCGCTGAAAGTGCTGCACGCAGACGACGCGCTGGTGGTGTTCGCCGATGCGGACATCGCGCCGCACTCGGACTGGCTGGCGCAGTTGCTGCGCCCGATCGTCTTAGGGGAGGTCGCGGCCAGCACGGGCTATCGGTGGATCCTGCCCGCCGATCGGCACCTACCCAGCCTGATCGCATCCGCCGTGGACAATGGGATCGCCACCTCGGCGCGCTCGTTTCGCTGGAACCTGTGCTGGGGCGGATCGACCGCGGTTGCCCGGGCGGCGCTCGATGCGATCGATCTGCCGACGGTCTGGGCGCGCGCGGCCACCGATGATCTGACCCTGACCGCCGCGCTGCGCGCAGGGAATTACAAGATCAACGCCCCGCTGCGAGTTCTGGTACCGAGCCCGGTCAAACATACCTGGGGTTCGCTGTTCAGCTTCGCGCGCCGCCAGTACCTGTTCGTGCGCACCTACACCCCGCGGCATTGGCTGCTCTGCGGGGCGACTTTGTGCCTGCCCACCCTCGCGGCCGCGGTGGCGGTGGCCGGAGCGCTGGCAGGCAGTCCCTGGGCGCCGCAGATGATCATAGCGAGCTTCGTCCTCCTGCAAGTGCGCGTGCAGGCGCGTCGCCGGATTGCCGATCAGGTGCTGCCGGCCGGCGCCATCGACCCGGCCCGTGCCAGTCTGGTTTTCGCCTGCTGGGCGTGGCCGCTGATTCATCTGGTGCACCTCGCCGCGTTCCTGGCGAGCGTCATCGGCCGACGCTACACCTGGGCCGGGATTGATTACCGGCTTGATGGCGGCGCGACAGTGGTCGAAGGACGCGCGGGGGACGCATGATTCACCGTCGTTTAATGGCAACATCCGGGGCGTTTGCTGGCGCTCATGGGTGCCGCGCGATATCATTCCCGGCCCCAAAAGGGATTGTCTTCGTTACCATTTTTCGCGCTAGGGAGATGCGGCTATGCTGATTGTTGGCTCTGCAACCAGATCTTGCCGGTAACGACACGCGAGCCGGGGATCCCGTACATCGCGTTTCCGCTCCGCACACGTCGAGCCCCGCTGGCGGCGCTTGCCGCCATGGCTGCCGGACTGCTGGGCGGCTGCACCGCCTTTCTGCCGACCATTGGTCCGAGCAAGGGCGACATCGACAACGCCAAAGCGACACCGAACACGGCCGCCATTCAACTCATCGACATCAACGATGCAGTGACCCGGCAACTGCTGGCGCAGCGCGCACAGCGCCTCTTCTCCGAGACCTTGGGCAACCAGCGCATCGCGACGCGCACCGTCGGTCCCGGCGACGTGATCCAAGTGATCATCTGGGAGGCAGCTCCCGCCACCCTGTTCGGCACCGCGCCGGTCATGAACGGCTCGAGCGTGGTGATAGCCACTTCCCACGAAACCTCACTGCCCGATCAGCCGATCGACGACGACGGATACATTTTCGTGCCCTTCGCCGGTCGCATCCCTGCCGCCGGGAAGACGCTGCAGGAAATTGAAGGCGAAGTCGTCGCGGGGCTGCGCGGCAAGGCCAACCAGCCTGAGGTCATGGTGCGACTGGCGCGCAATTTATCGTCGAACGCCACCGTCGTCGGTGAGGTCAACGTAAGCACGCGTGTGGCCCTTGTGCCGGGGAACGAAAAACTGCTCGATGCCCTGGCTGCGGCCGCCGGTGTGCGTCAACCGGTGAACAAGATGACCATCCAAGTCACGCGCGCCGACAATGTATACTCTCTCCCCCTCGAAACCATCATCCGCGATCCGAAGCAGAACGTGCCGCTGCAACCAGGCGATGTCGTCACCGCCCTGTTTCAGCCCTACAGCTTCACGGCTTTGGGTGCGACCGGCAAAAACGAGGAAATCAATTTCGAGACCCAGGGCATCACGCTCGCTCAGGCGCTCGCGCGCTCAGGCGGCCTGATCGATTCCCGCTCCAACCCCCGTGGTGTATTCATCTTCCGCTTCGAGCCGAAGACCGCACTCAATTGGACGCACGAGCCGGTGATGACGACCCCCGAAGGCATGGTGCCCACGGTGTTTCAAATCGATTTGAGCGATCCGAAGAGCTTTTTCACGATCCAAAGTTTCCC
>Ga0181534_10002365_pt1 | contig 11736 bp, 9 predicted proteins | sample PEATcosm2014_Bin_37_FD_119758 | JGI IMG/M metagenome (GOLD analysis project Ga0181534, IMG submission 119758) | Peatland microbial communities from MTU Mesocosm Facility, Houghton, MI, USA - PEATcosm2014_Bin17_10_metaG | ecosystem: Environmental > Terrestrial > Soil > Wetlands > Peat | place...
GATCGATCAACCGCCGAATGCGGCGCCGGTAGCCAAGGATACGCCCACCACCAACCCTGCCGATCCGAACACGGCGATGGCAGCCAATGGATATTTTGTGCAGGTTGCCGCGGTCAGCAAAGAAGATGACGCCGAAGCGCTGGTCGACGCACTGAAGCAGAAGCAATATCCCGCGTTTGTGGCCAACGGCGCTCCCGCCGACAAGTTGTTCCGCGTGCAAATCGGCCCTTATGCCGACATCAAGGACGCCGAGCAGATGCGCTCCCGTTTGACCAACGACGGATACAACCCGATTCTGAAGAAGTAACACACAAATCCCCTATGAAACCCGCCTGCCTGACGAACCGCCGGGTAATTTTCAAGCTGCACGGCATGGATCCGCTCGATGCAACCGTTCTCAAGCAGGATGAAACCGGCTACTGGATTCGCGGAGGCACACTGGCGGAATACCTCCGCCGATCCGGTTGCTCGGTGCTCGAAAACGACGTCCGTTATGTCGAATTCAGCCGTATCGAATGGCTGCGCACTCCACGCCAGCAGCCCTGAGGATCGTTTCCTTGATCGTGGGTCAGCGATAGTCGTTCAGTCTAATGAAAGTCTGCTCGGGGACCCCTCGCCCCGCTGGTGACAGCGCGGAATTCGCTAATGACGCACAACCAAAGTGGATGGTAAATTTCCAACCCTCCTTCTTCCATAGATTGACAATCGTCGATTTAACAGGTATCTCTGAAAGCGGTGTCTTTCGACTTCGATCACGATTCATGACTCATCCTAGTATCCCGCTTGATCGTACCCTACACGCCATCGCCGACCCTACGCGGCGGCGCATCCTGATCTCGCTCAAGCAGCGTGCCGCGAGCTCTCCGATGAAACCAGGCGCCAGTTGGGGAATGTGCGCGGGCGACATTGAGCAGCGCATGCAACTCTCGCAGTCAACCATCTCGCATCACATGGCAATCCTCACCAAAGCGGGGCTGGTGGCAGCGGTGAAGCAGGGTCAATGGCGGTGGTATCGCAGAAATGAGAAAGCGCTGCGCCAGTTGCTGAAGAGCTTGCGAGCACAGCTTTAAAGATTCGAAGGAAGACAAATTTCTAAAGAGCGGAAGCGGAGGCGGCTCGCGCCTTGTGGAGAAGGCGTCGCGCCTGAAAGATGAGATCTGCGACTTCGAAGGGCTTCACCAAATAGGCAATGCGGTTCTCCCGCAGAAAAGTCCGATCGTCCGCCTGCTCATGGCCGTTGGAAAAAGTGACAAGAAGATGATTTTCCATGCCCGGGCAGTTCTGGGCGAGCCAGCCCAGGGCCTCTTTCGTATTCCAATCGCCGGGCATTCTCGCGCTCATGATAAGCGCATCGAAGGGTTCGGAGAGCATCCTGATCTTCACCTCTTCGCTTCGAGCCGCGGTTACCACGGTTGCTCCAGCGCCCATCAGGACATCGCGTTCGAACTCCAGCACCGATACGTCGTCTTCGACCAGGAGAATGCGGCCCTGAATAGCGCCCTCGTGTTTAAGCGCAGGTAAGAGTGGGGCCTTGGGAAGGGATGGAGCGGTCGCGGCCATGGGCAGCCGAACCTCTATGACCGCGCCACCTTCGATGGCGTTGCTCGCAACGATGTCGCCGCCGTGCTCCTTGACAATCCCATAACAGATGCTTAATCCCAAGCCCGTTCCCTTGCCGACCGTCTTCGTAGTATAGAAGGGGTCGAAGATGCGTTTCGGGTCCTTGATTCCCGGACCATCGTCGATAAATGCCACCGCCACAGACCCGGCGGAAAATGAGATTTGAATCTTTAGCCGTCCCGCACGACGGGTTTCCAGAATTGCGTCCGCGGCGTTGTTAATGATGTTCAGGAAGACCTGCTCGAGTTGATGAGGATCCGCCACCACGAGCGCCGGTTCGGGCCCCAGATCGGGTTCGACCGCGATATGATTAAGCTGCAAATCGTAATCACGAAGCGCGAGGGTGTCTTCCAAGACCTTGCGAACGTCGACCAGCGAGCGCTCGGGCTTCCTCTGACGGGCAAACGACAGAAGATTCTGGACAACCCGGTGGGTGCGTTGCGCCTGCTTGAACATCTTGGCAACATAATCCTGCGCGCGATCACTTAGAGTTTCGCCCTCAAGAAGCTGGGCGTAGCCAAGAATGGCGGTGAGTGGATTGTTCAGTTCGTGAGCTACACCGGCGATTAACTGGCCGACTGCGGACATTTTTTCGCTCTGCAGTAGCTGCTCCTGGGTCCGCCGCAAGTCTTCATAAGCCTTGCAAGTCTCTTCATACAGACGAACTTTTTCGATGGTGGTGGCCAACTGGCGGCTGATCGCGACCAGGAGATTTTCTTCGCCGCTAGAGTATTGATACTCCGGACGGCTCCGCAGCCCCATCATGCCAATGGGACTCTCCTTGCCCCAGAACAAGACCCAAATCCAGGAACTCTGGGTGCCTGCGCGGATGAATTCGGCCATCTCAGGCGTAAGGTGAGGCAGATAATCGGCGGTAATCACTTCCGCACGCGAGCGCATCACCAGATCGCCAAACCCGTGAGCGAAGCGAATTTCCGCGGGATGGGATAAATCGCGGCCACGAGAGCCCCAGGCGGCACGGCGGCGATAGCTGGAGGAATCGGAGTCGGCCAAATAAACCATCCCGGCTTCCGTGCCGAACAGGGAAACCACCTGCCGGAGGGTGAGATTTAAAATCTCATCCAGGTCGAAGGATTGAGTGGCCACGACAGCCATGGCATTCATGGCATTCAGTTCGCGGTTGCGACGCCTCATTTCGTCTTCGGCCCGCCGCTTTTCGGTGACATCCAGAACAAAGCCTTGCAGACGCTCGATTCTGCCCCCTGCGCCGCGGGTGGCAAAACTGCTTTCTGCCGCCAGCAGCGGCGTGCCATCCTTTCGCCGCATGGTCATGTCAAAGTTGCGGACGTAGTCTTGCAATTCGATCTCGATGTGAAAGGCGTCGCGCTGGGCGGCATCCGCGCGGATGTGTTCATCCAGGTTCAAGTCCAGCAGTTCCTGCCGGGTTCGGTAGCCCAACATATGGACGAAAGCGTCGTTACAATCGAGCAAGCGACCGTCCGGGGCAGCCACGTAAACCCCCTCCTGCACCTGCTCGAACAGCAAGCGGTATTTTTCCTCTGCGGAGCGCCGTTCGGTGATGTCGCGGACAATGTGGATGATGCCTCTCTGGCCGCCGCCCTGTTCGCTGTAGGAAGAACTCGAAACCAGGGAAAATCCCCCGAAACAGGGATCGGCACCTTCCGTGATCTCTTCTCCGCCCCGCGCGCAGTAAGGACATCCGGTCCACTCGCCAAAGCGATGCGGCAAGGCCAATTCGCAGGTATCTCCAATCACCTCTGCCGACGATTTCTGGAGTTGCTGGAGCAGGATCTGGTTGGCCTTCAGGATGCGAAAACTGTCATCATGGGCCAGAATCATGTCGTGAACCGAATCGAAGGTGTTTCGCCATTGCCTCTGCGACCGCAGGACTTGCTCCAGCAGGCGAAGGTTCTCGATCGCGATTCCCAAGTGCCGGGCGCAGGTTTCCAGAAAATCAATTTCCTCGCGGGTCCGCTGCACCCCTCGCGTACCTCCGAAGACCAGCAATCCGATGGGAGATTTCTTGCCCAGCACCGGCGCCATCAGGAAGGAATCAACCTGAGACAGCTCGCGCGATCGCTCAGCTTCAGGGGAAGGGTTTTGCTTGTCAGCCGCGTGCGGCTTTCCGGATTCCAGCAGTTGCGTCAGGGGCACGGTCAACTCGGTGACGCCAACTTCCCGCAAGAAATCCTGCGGAACTCCCACGGCATGCGTGACCACTAAATGTCCGCCCTCGACCTCCCGAAACCAGGCGGCCTTGGACTGCGTCAGCCGCTGAAGCTCGAGCAGCGCAGCCTCCAGTATTCCGCCCGGCTGCTGGGCGGATACGATGCTTTCGGTTAAAGCGTTCAGGATGCGCAAGCGCTGCGTGCGCGCCCGCGCTTCCTGAAAGATCGTCAGCAGCATGGCCGTACCCAGCAGCAGATAGTCCGCAGCAAACACGTCCGAAGGAAGCTGGACAGGAAACGGAGACCATTTCAAATGCAGGGCGAGAAGGCCCAAAGCAAGCATCCAGGGCGCCATTTCCCGGCGTCCTCTGCGGGCGCGCAGCAAAGCGAGGGCCGCGGTGATCTGAATTATTCGATAGGCGACCTCAAGCGCAACTCGAAGAGGCAAGAAATCCGGCCACACCATAGCGCGGACCACCGCAAAGGCCGCAGTGCAAAGAACCACCAGCGCCAGCGGCGACATCCAGTCCGTGATCTGGATATAGGAAAAGACCGCCGCTGCCAGCACTCCCACCGCCAGAACAAACCCCGACGGCACAACCGCGGAAAGACCTCGGGCGGGAATATGCCATGCCGTGCCCTGGGATTCCAGGCAGCCGGAGATAGTTAGCAGCGTCCATCCCGCGACCCACAAGCGAACATAGCGTTCCCGGAAGACCCACAGCACCAACAGCGAGGCAGCCAGAATTGCGAGCAGAAGCCATTGCGCGGGCTGAAAGCCCGCGCTGGCATCCCGCATTGTGCTCCAGATGGCTTGGAGGAAATCCGACATTTTGCGTAAACGGGGGCGCAGGCCCAGTTTGGGCCTTTAGATCCCACACGGCCCCCGCTTTTGAATATCACGCGGATTGGTAAAGTTAGTCCCGTTTCCGGACCTGAGTGGTTACTTCCGGTATCTAACTCCCGGCGTAAAATCGCCGATAGAATCCTTTGATCCTTATGTCCGATCGCATTCTGGTAGTCGACGATGAGGAGTCCATCCGGGAGATCGTCTGCGCCATTCTGGCCGCGGCCGGGTATAGTTGCCGCCAAGCCAGCTCTGGCATGGAAGCGCTGGCCTTGCTCAACTCGGGAGAAGAATTCGAGCTGATGCTCTCGGACTTGATGATGGCCGAACTGGATGGGATTGGTCTTCTGGAACGCACCAAGGAAAAATTTCCGGACATGCCGGTTGTAATGGTAACCGCCGTACATGATATTTCTATTGCCCTGGCCGCGATACGCAACGGCGCCTATGATTACCTGCTGAAGCCTTTCGAGCGCGAGCAGCTGCTGAATGCCACGGGGCGAGCCCTGGAAAACCGCCGCCTCAAAGTGGAAAACCGCGCTTATCAAACGGAACTGGAGTCTCTGGTAAGAGCCCGAACGCAAGAACTGCAGGCGGCGGTCGCAGAATTAAAACGCTCGTATGACATCACTTTGGAAGCCTTGGGCGATGCACTCGATCTGAAAGACGCCGAGACCGAGGGACATTCCCGCCGGGTCACGGCTTTCACCATTCTGATTGCCCGCGCCATGGGCTTGCCCAGCGAGCAAATTGACGTGATCGCCCGCGGAGCTTTTCTTCACGACATCGGCAAGATGGCGATTCCGGATAATATTCTGCTCAAGCCCGGCAAACTCAATGATGAGGAGCGCGCCATCATGCGCGAGCACTGCTACCGGGGCTATCAAATGCTGAAGAAGATTCCCTTCCTGGCCGAGGCGTGCGAAATTGTTTACTCCCACCAGGAGCACTTTGACGGCAGCGGTTATCCACGGGGCCTTCGAGGCGAGGAAATTCCGATCGGAGCGCGCATCTTTTCAGTCGCCGACACGCTCGACGCCATCATCTCCGATCGCCCCTACCGGCCGGCCCGGTCTTTATCCGAAGCTCGGGAGGAAATTGAGGCCTGGTCGGGTCGGCAGTTCGACCCGGAGGTGGTGAAGGTCTTCATGAAGATTCCCGATGAAATCTTCGAAGACCTGCGCCGCCAAATCAACAGTCACGTATACCCTTCGTTCACCTCCGCCGCCAGTGCCCGGGGTACACTGGGTTCCTCGCCCACGAATAGCGCAGCGGCCGCGGCATCGTAAGAACTCCCATCGATGGAGCGGTGATCAAATTCCTGATTCCAGCCGAAGCCGCATGGGATGGCTCATTCAGGCATTAGACAGGTCGAATTGCTTGATGCCGAACCCTCGATCAGGAAATCCGGCACGGCTGCAAGGGTGGTGATTTGCGCATCCGGTTTCTCGGCAATTCTTTCCGGCGGTTGGCGATCCCGGTTGCACCACAGGACGCGGAAACCAAACGCCTTTGCGGAGGAGGCATCCCATCCATTGGAAGATACAAAGCAAATCTGCGATGCGTCCAGGTGGAATCGCTTGCAAGCTAAGTCGTAGACGTCGGGATGCGGTTTGTAAACCTTCACCTCTTCGACAGACAGGACGGCATCGAGCAGATCGGTGATTCCGGCGTTGGCGACGGCGGAGGTCAGCATGTTGGGGGTGCCGTTCGATAGAATCGCGAGCTTCAAGCCTCCGAGCTTAAGGCGATTCATGGTATGCCGGACCTCCGGGTAGGGACTCAGCGTTAAGTAGGAATTCATCAGCTGATGGCGAAGGGGGCGATCACCCTCCAACTGAAAGGCGGACAAGGCAAATTCCAGCGCATCCTCCGTCACTTGCCAAAAATCGGCGTGACGCCCGGTGAGAGCGCGAAGCCATGTGTATTGCAACTGCTTCGCCCGCCACAGTTCCGCCAAAGGCAGCCATTTCTCTGCCAGCAGAGGTTGAGCGGCTCGAGCCGCGCTATTGACGTCAAACAGCGTGCCATAGGCGTCGAATACACAGGCTGTGATGCCAGGAAGCTTGGGTTTCACTTACGCTCCTTCTTGCGATCCTGCCTGCTGATATCACCAACAAGAGCTCAAGTCGTGCAGACGAAATATCCGTGGGTGCTGCTAGGGCTTTCGTGCAGGAATCTCCCGGGTAGCACCAGCTTGCAGTCTTACCTTAAACTCATTATCAGCGATTTTTGGAGGCTTGCGTTGACCGCTCGGAACAAAATCTCGCCCGCGCTGAAGAAGCGCGCGGCGCAAATCCAAGTTCTGCTGATGGATGTGGACGGCACCATGACCAGCGGAGGAGTCACCTTGCTCTCCCAGGCAGACGGCACTGCGCTGGAAATTAAGACCTTCGACGCGCATGATGGCCAGGGCTTAACCCTGGCGAATAGCGCCGGGTTGCGCACCGGCTGCATCACCGGACGCGAAAGCGCGGCGCTGCTTCGCCGCGCCAAGGAAATGAAAATGGAATTTATTTATATGAAGCAACCGCTCAAGATGCCGGCCTACGAGGAAATTCTCGCCAAGGCGGGAGTAGCGGATTCTTACGTAGCCTATGTAGGCGATGATCTTCCGGATATTCCGTTAATGCGCCGGGTAGGATTGGCGGTCGCCGTGGGTGATGCGGTGCCGGAGGTCAAAAAAGCGGCGCACTACGTTACGCAATCGATTGCCGGCCGCGGCGCCATTCGGGAAGCCGTGGAGCTGATTTTGAAATCCAAAGGAATTTGGGAAGCCATGATCGATCAAGCCAGGGCATAGCGGCCGGGCAAGACGTCAGCGGCAGAGAGCAGCTCCGCCGGCGATTCCAGCTTCGCCGCCATAGTGCGCGGGGAGCAGAGGAATTTCCTGGCAGTGAGAATTTACGCACCAGGTGGGAAGGTGCTGTTCAATCTCGGCAAAGAAGGGCCGCAGCATTGCTCCTGCGCCGCCACCGATAATCATCACCTCAGGCTCCAGCAAGTCGATGATGTTCCCCAGCCAAACCGTCAGGTAAAAGGCGGTCTCCTGCAAGACTTCGGTGGCCAGCAGGTCCCCCGCCTGGTATGCCTTGCCCACCATCTCACTGGAGACGCGGTCGAGCTTCCCCTCGGCGAAGTCGAGAATGACCGAATTCCGGCCTTCCGAATTCCAGTCGGCCATGGAGAGCTTTTCGATGGCCCGGCGAGCGATCGCGGGGCCAGCTGCCAGCGCCTCGATGCAACCCAACTTACCGCAGCCGCAGCGCGGGCCACGGTAGTCGATGGTGTTATGCCCGCCCTCCGCCGCGGATCCCGTACGGCCGTGATAAATGCGTTTGTCGAAAACGATCCCGGTTCCGATCCCGGTTCCAATGGTTGCGCAGAAAACGTTGCGAAAGCCCTGCCCGGCTCCCCACAACGCCTCCGCCAAGGCCGCGGCATTGCCATCGTTGTCCACCTTCACCGGCAGATTGCAGATCTTTTTTACTTGGTCCGCGAGTGGAAAATTTCGCCAGCCGGGAAGATTCGGAGGATTGATGACGACCCCAGTTCGGGGGTCGAGGGGGCCGGGGGCGCAGATTCCAATGCCGGAAACCTCCGCCGTCGAATCGGCACGGCAGGCGGCCAGTCGAACTGACTCAATGGCCGAGATCACAGCAGCCAGACCCTCGGCTGCATCACTGGCCACCATGGCAACGCGCGTGTGGCAGCTTATTTCACCCAGAGCGTTGACCAGACCGGCGGCGACCTTGGTGCCTCCGACATCTACGCCGATAAATTGTTCGCGGCTTGCGGGTCGCGTCATGCCATCCGCACCGGCGGCTGTACCAGACTGAGTGATTGGAGTAAGGGGCTTACCATCTTCACTTGGGCGCTTTCTTGGACGTGCTTGTTGGGTGCTCGTTCTCTGGTTCGGGCAATCCCGAACCGCGCTCGTGCAGCGCCAATGGTAAACTATTTGGGCAAGGTTGGGGCGCGTAGCTCAGTTGGTAGAGCAATGCCCTTTTAAGGCATGGGTCGAAGGTTCGAATCCTTCCGCGCTCACCAGAGTTCTCAACAACGTAGATTCGCTGGCGCCACCTCGAAATAGGCGTTCGTCGATGGTGCCGAGAGTATCGAGAACTCTTGCAGAGGCTGCGACCGGGTTTAACGTGAGGTCGCTAGGCATATCGGCCTATTTCAATCCCAGGTCGGTCAGGAGCTTAGGATGTTCTTCGCCGGAGGCCAGGATCTGATGACACGCCGAGCAGTCATTAGTAATCGTTTGGCCACCGGCGCTGGTGTGGTTGCCATCATGGCAGCGGAAGCAGCCCGGTGAATCGATGTGCCCAAGATTGTCGGGGTGCGTGCCCCAGGTCACGCGCATGTCGGGAAAGATGTTGCGCAGGTAGATATTCGCCACCTCCTGTCCCGCTTGCTGCACGAGTGCCCGCCTGGCACGATCTATCTCCGGGTAGTTGGTCTGATAAAACGCCGTGATCTCGCTCGTGATGCTCTGCCGGGCGATCTCGCGAGTGGTGTAGTTCACCTTGAGCACCTCGACCGCTTTTTTCCTGATATAGGGCAGATCGGGGCTGATCCTCCCTATCGACATTTGCATGTCCACCGCGTTTTCCGGCAGTTCAGCGACGTGCGCGGGCCGGTTGTGGCAATCCAGGCAATCCATCGCACGGTGCTCGCCGCGACCCAACTGTTCTTTCGAAGGCTTGCTGTCAGTGGAAACGAATTCGGTGGTCTTTCCTTGACCGTCGGTGTAGTAAACAGCCGGAATCGTCTGTCGCTGGGGATCGGTTGAAATGTAGCGGATGGACCCATCGGCGAGATGATGCCCGTGGATTCCACTCACTCGCTGTCCACTGCTGCCACCCACTTGCAGCATGACAACGTCGGTCTGCGGAGTGTTTTTTTCGTCCTCCGTAAAGCTGGTGCGAACCAGCAATTTATCGCCCACGAAACGCCCCGGCCAGTGACATTGCTCGCAGGTCTGGCTCGCCGGGCGGAGGTCCTTTACCGGCGAGGGTATGGGCCGCGGATACGTATGGGTAGCGACCATATAAACCTGCCGCAAGCCGTTCACTTTGGCTCGCACCATCCAGGGCAACCCAGGGCCGATGTGGCAGTCCACACAAGCCACATGCGCGTGGGGAGAAAGATGGTAAGCGGTATTCTCGGGAAGCATCACGTGGCACGTCGTTCCGCAGAAACTCGTCGAATCCAGATACTCCACACCGCGGTAGGATGCAGTGCCAATAATAAGAAGGTTGATCCCCGTGGCCAGGGCAACCCACTCCAAGGTTTGCCGCACGACGGGCAGGCGCAGGTTGACGGCTGGAAACACTCCCGGCAGATCCCCACTTCCGCGCAGACTTTGCCGCTTAAGCCAAATGCCAACTGGAATTAGCAACAGGCCCAGCACAAAAACGGCCGGGAGCGTGAGAAAAACGAGGATGCCAATATAAGGGTGCGGCGGCCCCGGCAGAAATATTTCATAAAACCAGAAGGCGATCGTGGTGAGTCCGGTGCTCGTGGTAAGCACCGCGCCCGTGAGCGAGACGGGATTCTGCGCGAAGAAGTAAAGCGGTTTTGACCACTCGCGTATCCAATCTCTAACGGTCATGGAGAAAGCAAGACTCTCCTCGTTGTTTTGCCAGCTTCGTCCTGCGAGCTTTGCTGTGAGCTACTTCTTTAGTGTGCGAACATATGTCACCAGCGCCGTCACTTGATCTGGTTTCAGCGATTTTGACGCCGGCATCTTGCCCTTCCCGCCGGTGATGATGGCCCCGAGATCGGCATCCGACATTCCTTGTACAGCCGCTCCCTGGAGATCATGAGCGGCTATTTTGCTTCCGTCCGCGCCATGGCACATGGCGCATCTTGCCTTGTACGTCGCAGACCCATCCTGCGCCTGCACTGACAAAGCTGGAAAAGCCATGACGGCGATCGCCGCCGCTGTGAGAAAGACTTGCATCCTAGCCATTTTCATAATTCATGCTCCCTTTCATCTTGATGGCATCCAACATATATCAAACACAGAACTTACGGCCATTCACCCACCTCGACTGTTCAAAATTGCTCACTTTTAAAAAAAGAGGGCCATATCCAGGAATCAGAATTCGTAGTGCACTCCAACCGTTAGGTTGTTGGCATGAAAGTTCCGAGGAGCGGTGAACCCGTAGGCCGGACCGTTCACCGCAGTATTGGGCAGCGTGTTGCAGGGCACGACCGGAGCTGGGATAGTCGGCAGCGGGAGCGTGCTGGAGGGATTGCAATACTCTGCTCCCGAAGGACCACCCTCGCCGTAGCCGAAGTAGTTGTACTCGCTCTTCAAGATTAAATTCTTCGTGATCGCATAGGAGAGATTCAGAAAAGGCGACAGGTAGGTAGAGACCAGGGATCCGTTTACATCGCGCGGATCGTTGAAAAAGCGGCTGCCGTTGATCGAGCTGATTCGGTAGCCGATGTTGGCATGGAACTTGTTGTTCGACGAAAGAGTCAAGGCCACTGACGCGTACTGCGTGGGAGCGTCCATGAAGTCCCTGGCCGCACCAAAAGTATAAGGACCACTTCCCCCGCGGGGAGGCGGCGACGGGCAAGCCGTGCCCGTGGGCGTTGCAGCGCCGGGGATGGTGGGGCTTGCGGCTACACCCAGGAAACAGATGTTGGTCGCCGTGTACACGTCGCTGTAGGCATAGCCGATGTCGAACCCGTAGTGCTCGTTCGGCATCAGGTCGGCGTTTAAACCTACGATGCGGCTGTGATCGACGTGCTGGAGTGGGCCATCAACAGACGCTATGCCTGTATTGTTCGTATTGTTGTGGCGCTCGAGGTCATTGAACGCGCCGGAGAATATCGCCCAGGTCCTGGGCCGGTAAGTGGTGTGAAATCTATAACGCTGAAGCTGGCGGGGTGCGACCGGGGTGAGGACATTGTCGGCATACAGAAGCTCGACCGAACCGTTGATTTTCAAGTTGTCCGCCGGCTGCATAGCGACGCCCAAGGTGGCGCCGTCCTCGTAGATGGCGATGTTGGAGATACCGGACAGGGGTCCCGTGGTGTTCGCGGCGCCTTCGCCAATGAGGTGTTCCTGGTAGTGATAGGCGAGCGTGACCATGGTGC
>Ga0181534_10002367_pt1 | contig 11735 bp, 9 predicted proteins | sample PEATcosm2014_Bin_37_FD_119758 | JGI IMG/M metagenome (GOLD analysis project Ga0181534, IMG submission 119758) | Peatland microbial communities from MTU Mesocosm Facility, Houghton, MI, USA - PEATcosm2014_Bin17_10_metaG | ecosystem: Environmental > Terrestrial > Soil > Wetlands > Peat | place...
CGCCCGAGAAACTATGCAGCACGGAGTAACCGGCCGCGTCCAGCTTATATACCACGCCGGCGCCAATGCCGCCGAATTGAGTCGTGCCGTAAATGGCGCCGGTATGATGCCCAGGGTGACTAAGCCACATGCGGCCAGCCGGCCGGCGCGTTGGATAACAACCATGGAACCCATCCGGATAGCATAGCAGGGCCAGGAGCTTGGGCTCTGGCGGCCTGAGAGGCCGCCGGCAGGCCACGGGCCTGCGCCACTAAGAAGCTAGCTTACTCGCGGACAAGCTTCCAGCTTTCGTCCGGGTCGTATTCCGCTATGGCAGCCGCTATTTGCGCGGTCTTCGGACCGAGGTTCTTCTCATAGACGCGGCCCTGCTGGTTGACGATGAAGGTCATAACTCCGGAACTGCCCCACTTATCGGGATAAGCGATGAGGGCATAACCGGCGATCATGTTGCCGTTGATCACATAGGCGAACTTTCCGCCCGGGGCGTGGGCGCCCTGGCGCGTGAGGATCTTGAAGTAGTATCCGTGATACGGGCGCTTGGGCGCGCTGGCGGGGCGGGGCTGGCCTGCCGCATAGCCTTCGGCGCGCGCTTGCGCCACCAGGGGACCCAGCGGGCTGGGCTTGGCGCCGGGAGGCGTCTCCCAATAGAGCCCATCGCGGGTGCCCGGAGTGCTGACGAACTTCCGCGCATAAACGGCCAGGCCATCGTGGGAAGTACCCAAGGCCTGCGTGAAATATTCCCACTGGGCCAGCACATAGGCGCGGCAGGTGAGGATGGCGGACAATTCGTCTTCGCCGATGTGCCGGTTGAGGATTTCTTCGAGTCCGGCGGCGGTATCGAAGCGCCACTGGTTGCCATCTCTGACGATGGGAATGGGAGACGGCCAACGGTCCTCGCCCACCAGCAGAGTGAACCGGGCATCGCTCACCCTCTCGATCACGTGCGATTTCTCGAGATTGGCGGCGAAGCGCTCAAGAGCGTGGTTATCCTGCACCGGGTCGCCAGTCAACAGTTTGGCGCGGTCCGGACCGAAGATGGCGGTGAGAACCGTTTGGTCCTTGGCCCGGGCCGCGCTGGCCAGAGCGGTGACGGCCTCTTCAGGGGTCGCGAAGCGGGTCTGGCCGGGCAAGGCCAGAGGCAGCGCCAAGGCGGCGGCGAGGAGCAGGCCGCGGGTTTTCGTCCAACAACATGGCAGCGGATGCATCAGTGCCTCCCTCCGCCGCCGCCGTGCGAACCACCACCGCCGCCGTGCGATCCGCCGCCACCGCCGGCGGCGTGGGATCCTCCTCCGCCCGAGGATCGGGGCGCAGGAGCGGGACGGGACGCGCGGCTGCTTTGTCCGCGCTGGCTGGAAGCCTTCTCGTTGATCTTGCTGCGGTTGCCGCCAAACGCGCCCGAAGGCTCGGACGGCGCGGCGCGCTCCGGCTCGGACCGCGCGACCGCGGGTGGATCGGGGGCGCGGCCGCGGAATTGATCGATGCGCGGATCGTCGACGTTGGTATTGCGCTCGATAATCTTGTTATTCACGTTGTTGGCCGGCGGGGCGCTGCTTGCCGCACTTACAACGGAGTTAGTCCGCGAATTGCCATAAGTCATGTTCGGATGGACGCTGTTATAGCGAGTCAGATTGGCGTAATTCACCGCGCGGGCGGGCGCGGGCCGTTTGGCTACGGCATTCTTCAGGTTGTCATTCACATAAACAGCGCTGAGGTGGACATAGGGACGAGACCGGAAAATCCAGCCGCCTCCGACCGACCATCCATGATAGTAAATATGACGATGCAGCCAGTCGAAGTCGGAATTGAGCCAGACGCCTATGGGGAAACCACCGCCGAAGGTGACGACTGGTCCGCCGAAGACCCCGCCGGAACCGAAGAATGCCAGACCGGGATCGTATATGGGAACGTAGCAGAACTGCGGCTGAGCGGGCCAGATTTCGATGTTGCCATCGTCAACTTCGACGTCCTGCTGCGGCGTGGTGACGAGGTTCCCGGCGCCGCGGGCCTCCTGGCGGAGGCGCTGCACGGAGGCCATTACGTCATCAGCCTGGTTGGCGTAGGCTTGCCCCAGGGCGGTGGTCCAATCCAGGCCGTCGGCCATCATATAAAGCACGGTGGGGTAGTGCGCCACGGCTTTGACGCTGACATCCCAAGGCTCGCCATCGATATCGGCGGGAGGAGCGCCGGCCCGGCAGAATCGGGCGGCCGCATCCACCTGATCGGGGAAAGCGGCGGCCAGCAGAATCTGGGCCAGCAAGGGGTCCGGATAGAGAGCGATGGGGGCCAGCAGGTTGTCGAGCTGATCGGGAGAGAAGGGCTGCGGGGAAGAATCGTCCTGCGCCCGGAGCGCCGGCCCGCAGGCCAGAAGCGCGAGTGTTAGAGAGACAGCCAGAAGCTTCGACATGGAGTGCTTCCTCCTTACCGGTCATTTCAGATGCCTTACTCATCTATCGGCATCGCACTCGCCATAATAGACGGTGCGGGATTTAACAAAGTTACGACGGCCGGTGGATCGCGAGTTAGTTCGGGCAGACGGACATGTGACCACTACTGACAATTAGTGAGAACATCAAAACCGTTATCGGGCGCCATGCTTTCGGGCGCAGATATAGTTTCGAGCGCGACATACGATGCCGGGTTGAGGGCTAAGATGCTGGTTTTTCCATCGTTCGCGTTTGTTAGTGTGATCAGTTTGGCGCGGGCTCGGCGTCTGGCGCGTGGGAGGGTCGGGCCTGGAGGCCCTCCGCAGGCCTGGAGTCCTGCCCCACATCCTCCGCAAAATGAAGGGTTTCCACGAAATCTTCGGACGAATCCCCGGCGGCATTTGGGTTTGCTTCGTATTCTTGGGGGGCAGGGGGGCTGGGCGGGTTGAGGCGCGCGGCCTGAAACATTTTCAGCAGACGGACACATCCGTCGAGCGAGCGCTCCAGCGCGCCTTCGTAGCGGGCGAGCTTGGCGAGGGAGTTGGGGGCGATGGAATCGTTGTCGAAGGCGCGGGCCAGCAGGTCGTCCTCCTGGTGCACGGCGGGCGCGGGGGGCGGCGATTGGCCGTGGAGTTCGGTGCGCTCCTTTTGATAAGCGTAGCTGGCTTGGCTGGCGGCATCGGCTTCGGCGACCTGCAGAAATCGCTCGCGGTAGATGCCGGTTTCCATGGTTAGGGCGCGGTCCAGGCGCATTGGGCGGCGGCGATGCGCATAACTAATTTTTCTTCGGCCGGGCCAACGGGGCGGAAGGTAGCGAAGAGGGCCCTGAGAAGCATCAGGAATTCTTCGGGGTCTTCGCCGGCGAGCATGAGTTTTTCGGCGCAGAGGCCGTGGCTGAGGCCGTTGCGGCTGGATGCGGCTTTGCCTTCGGCGGTGCGGGGGCCGGTTGATTTTTTCGCGTTCTCGCGGTTGGCTCGGATTTGGGCCTCGGTGGCGTGGTTGCGGGTGGTCTTTTTTGGCATACTGGTTTGGGCCGAAGGCGGCCCTTCCTCCGGGTATATGTTACGCCGGCGGGTTCTTCAGATTTGGGGGTGATTTCCCGCAAAGCGTTGAAAACAGGGGGTAGATCTATTTGCTTGGGCTGGTGATTCCAGGACAGCCAGGAAGATGTGGTTTTCGTGCGGTGAACGGAAATGGCAAAACCTTATAATTGGCCGCCGCCGACCATGGTGGGCGCTTGGGCGCGGCAGTTGCGCGGGCCGGGGCGGACACGGTAGATTGGAGAGGAACGCTTCCCATGCGCCCGTAGCTCAGCTGGATAGAGCGTCTGGCTACGAACCAGAAGGTCAGGTGTTCGAATCACCTCGGGCGCACCATAGAATCAATCACTTGCGATCAGTTGACGATCGGGCCGGCTGCCTTGCTAGCGGCGCTGGTAGCAACCGGGGCCGGCGCCAGAATTTCGTCCATCTTGCTTGCAGTTTGCCTCTGCACTTCGGGCAAGACATGGGCGTCAGTTTGCATGGTGAATGCCACCTGTCCCAGTTTCGCCTTCGGCCTGCTGATCGCATAATATTCCGCAACAAGTTGCGCGCGTCAATCGGCGTTCCTATGCGGGGAGTAAAGACATAGCTGGTTTCGCGCCATCGCGCACCCGTCCAATTGCGCTCCAACTCCTGATCGGTCTTGTGCCGCGCCAGAGATGCCACGCAGACTGCGGGGAACTGAATTGTACTTCGGCTAGGTTCCTGGGCCGGACCAATCAAGCGTTGATTTACCGCTCCCTCTATTCTGGCATTGGCGGAACCGGATCTCGGATTCCATAGGGCTGGTTTCCGATCACTTCGCCGCCGCGCCAACGCGCCGCGCGTACACCTGCGCGCCAGTTGCGATTTTGCCGCCACGGGTGATCGCTTCCGGATGCGCGAAGTCCGCAGGCATGTTGGAAGGTCGCGTCTGCTAGAGCCACAGATCTCCTGTTCTGTGATTTAAACCGGTTATGCTGACAAGTTGATATCGGCGTTCACTTTTCCCCAAGCGGCGGTTGCATTGGTATCCGCCTTCCTGGCGGGAGCCATCAACTCGGTAGCCGGCGGCGGGACTCTACTCTCTTTTCCGACGCTCATCTGGCTGGGCCTGAATTCGGTGACGGCCAATGCGACCAGTACGGTGGCGATCTGGCCGGGTACGGTGGGCAGCGCGTGGGGCTACCGGCGCGAAGCCCGCGATGTGGCGCCAAAACTGTGGCTGTTGATCGTCCCCAGCCTGGCGGGCGGGCTGGCGGGTGCGTGGCTGCTCAAGGTGACTCCGGCCGGGGTTTTCGACCGCCTGGTGCCGTTTCTGATCCTGTTCGCGACGCTGCTGTTCATGGCGCAGGAACCGCTGCAGCGGGCGCTGCGCACGGGCGAAGGGGCGAAGGACCAGTCGCGGGCATGGTTCGCGAGCGGCATGCTGTTTCAACTCGCGGTGGGGCTGTATGGCGGATATTTCGGGGCGGGCATCGGCATCCTGATGCTGGCGGCGCTCGGCGTCATGGGGCTGACAGACATCCACGAAATGAACAGCCTGAAGGTGGTGCTGGGCGGCAGCGTGAACGGCATCGCGGCGGCGTATTTTATCTGGAACCAGATGGTGTACTGGCCCTACGTAGTGGTGATGGCCGTGGCTGCCATTTTGGGCGGCTTCTTCGGCGCCGGCGCGGCCAGGAAGCTGGGACGGACGGCGGTGCGGCGGATCGTGATTGCCGTTGGAATCGGGATGGCGGTGTCGCTGTTTGTGAAGAGTTAGCCGCTGACGCGCATCCTCATGCGCGATGCCCGGCGGCGCGTTCCCGCGCCAGCCGCGCGCGGGGGGCGCCCGCATCCATAATTTGGCACGCGCCTGTCCGCGGATGGCCGTACCATTCTCCGAGTAGCGCGAAATAACCGGCCAATGTCGTGTGTGTGGGGATCGCAACACCGCTGCGTTGCGGCAGGCAAGCCGGCAGCAGCCAATCGAAAAGAGCACGGCGGGCTTCGGGCCGATTGGATCACAAGAAACCCTTCTGGCCGCCGCGCCGCAGGCGCCATAGCTTACACTCAAACTACATGCTCAACCGGGGCTATGCCTACACCACAATCATCATCGGCAAATACCATGGACAAACCCTACTCTCCCACTTGGCAAGCCTTTACCCCCACTCAACCCCACAAGCCTGGCAACAAAAACTGAACAACGGCGAAGTCACCCTCAACGGCGTCACCGCCACCGGAAGCGAATCGGTCGCTTTAGGCCAAGCCCTTGTCTGGAACCGTCCACCCTGGATCGAACCGGACTCCCCTCAGCACTTCGAAGTCCTGTTTGAAGACCCTCATCTGCTGGCCGTCAACAAACCCAGCGGGCTGCCCACCCTCCCCGGCGGCGGCTTCATGGAAAACACCCTCCTGCGCTTGGTGCAAAAGCAAACCCCCAACGCAAACCCGGTCCACCGGTTGGGCCGAGCCACCACCGGCATCGTCCTCTTCGCCAAAACACTGCAGGCGGCCTCTAATCTATGCGCAAACTGGAACACACTCAAAATTCAAAAGATCTACCGGGCGCTGGCTCAAAACATTGCACGGCACGACGCCTACGAAATCCTAACACCCATCGGCCTCGTACCGCATCCGCTGATCGGTTCCGTGTGGGCCGCAAACCCGAGTGGCAAACCGTCAAGGTCATTGGCCAAGGTGATCTCACGCACCACCAGCACCACAACATTTGAGGTAAGCCTAAATTCGGGCCGCCCTCATCAAATCAGAATCCATCTGGCATCCATCGGCCATCCCCTGGTAGGCGATCCTCTGTACGGATTAACCGGCCTGCCTCTTGAAAAACTTCCCGGCCTCCCGGGCGATGGAGGATATTTCCTGCACGCCCAATTTCTGAGATTCCACCACCCTATCACGGGAGAGCAAATCAATCTTGAGGCAACTTTGCCGTCCGGCTTCTCATTGCGTCGGTAGGTTCACGGCGGAATCAAATCTTGGTGGCCGTTGAAACCTGCGCGATCCTGCCAGTCCGAATCAGTGGCGCTTCGTCCAGGAGGGCCGGCATATCGACGCGGTGCGGCGGCTTCTCGCTCATCCGGACAAGTCAGTCAACGGTACGACGTCATACGCAACCTTCGTCAGGTGGATTGGCGAGGGAATCCCTTTGCCGAGGCCTCGGCTCCAGGTGGTTCACGGAACGGTTCCACCGAAATGCGCTCGTAACATACTTCAAGCACGGTCAGGTATTCTGTGCCGCCCGGGGCGTGGAGAACCACGCGATCGCCCGCTGCCGACTTCATCAACGCGCACCCCAAGGGCGATACCCAACTGATGTGGTTGCGGTTGAGATCGATCTCGTCGGCACCGACAATGCTCACCACTCGCTCCGTTCCCGCGGCATTCGCATAGCGCACGGTCGCTCCGAAGAATGCTCTCGTCGCCGCCTGCCCCGCTCTCGGAGTTTCCGGGTCAACCACTTCCGCAGCCTGGATTCTCTTCGTAAGAAAGCGAATCCGCCCGTCGATCTGGCGCAGCCGCCGCTTGCCGTACTGATAGTCGGCGTTTTCACTGCGATCGCCGTTGCTCGCCGCCCACGCTACCACCTCCGTCACGGCCGGGCGTTCCCGGGTGAGCAGAAACCGGTGCTCATCTTTGAGGCGCTGCAGGCCGCCCGGCGTTATGTAGTTCTTGCCTCGCGTCGCAGGCTCGTCACCTTGCGGTTTTCTCGTAAACCCTTTGCGCATATCTTACGTGTTCCAGCGCGAATCCGCGTTACTGGGAGTTCATCCGCGGCACCAACTGATTGTTTCACGTGTCAATAGGGCTCCGAGCGGTCCGTCGGTCAGAGCAGCGCGCGCAGACGGCCAGAGTATTACTCCTGGTTTGAAATGCGCCGTCATCCGATACCGTCGCCGCAGCGGCCACTTCACCGCGACGCCGCCCCGCCGCCGCGTGCCTGCACGACCCGTCGCTCGGTTGCGCGAGGTGACCGATTCCGGATGCTCGAAGTCCGCCGGTTCGGGTTGCGATGACGCGTTTTTCGTCGCGCAATTGCCTGGCCGCCCGTTTCCGCGCCAGCGGCCGTGCTCCGTCGCCGCGACCCGCCGCTCTAAGTTTTTCCACGGCTGATCAAACAATCGCAACGGGATGCGTCGTTGACGGAAGACGGCGCCAGAGTTTCTCCGGGGACCTGAATTGGAAGGCCGCGTCGACCCGCCGTGTCGGTCTGCGGACAATACCGTGCGACGGCCCCCCGAACTGTCTTCTGTTTCCATACCTTCGCCGTGGTACGCGACTTGCCTGCATGCTGAGTCGACCGGGATAACGGAGCAAGGGAGAACGAACATCAGACGCCGGCGATGGCGCGGTTCAAGAAGGACGCCGCGGCGCAAAAGGCTCTCGCCAACACCGTTACACGAATATCCTGCTGCGGCGGACCCAGCGTGGCAACCCGCCCAACCGCAAACAATGGTCTCGGTTTATCGGTAGCGTTCGCCCTTGGCGAGTTGGAGAAAATCGAGCTGGTGGCCACCATGAATGTGCATGGCATCCGTCGGCTTCTCACGTTCAATATTGATGAATTCGCACGGTTAACCAGTCGCCCAGTCACCACCGCAGCGAAAAATACGGCCACCCGCCTCCCCAAGAAGAATCAACCACCTGGAGCCCGCACCCCGTTTCCACTGCCGGGGCGGCCCAATCCGGCATGCTACCGTGAAATCGAAGGCCCGGCCGGGCCAACCGCGCCGCACCAAATGCCCATCACACGTAAGCTGCGTCCACCGATTTTCATGCGACACTATGCAACGATATGCAACACTCCGGGCGTGTGTGTTTCGCGAGCCATTCCGAATAATCCACCCCTCCTGACAAACCCGCCCGCTGATGCCGCCCAAAATTCCGGCTCCGCTTGGAAACCCCTCTATCCGCCTCAAACCAAATCACATCCGCGAAATTGGGATTGTTTGGCCAACGGACTAACCACCCACGGGCTTCGCCCCCCCGCCCCCTCGCCCCTCGCCCCCGACCCCGTAACCAAACGGCTCCCCGCGAGTATTAGCAATATGCGCGCACTCTGGAAGGACTCCCGCTACGCTGTCCGTACGCTTCTCAAGACCCCTGCCTACACGGTGGTGGCCGTCGCGACCCTGGCCCTCGGAATCGGCGCGAACACCGCCATCTTCAGCGTCGTCAACCAGGTTCTGCTGAATCCGTCCGGCGTCGTCCACCCCGAGCGCATCGTTTCCATCCGCGTGCGCTACGACAAGCTCGCCCTGCACAACATCGGCGTCTCCATCCCCGATTTCGCCGACGTGCTCCACAGCTCGCGGCAATTCGATTCCGCCGCGCTCATCGATCGGAACGATTTCAACTACACCGGTTCCGGCGTTCCCGAGCGGCTGGCCGGTGCCAGCGTCACCTGGCGCTGGTTCGAGGTCTTCGGCGTGCAGGCCCAACTCGGCCGCGTCTTCCAGCCCGAAGAGGACCGCCCCCACGCCAACCAGGAGGTGGTGCTCTCCTACGCCGCGTGGAAGCGGCTCTTCGGCCAGGATGCCGGCGTGATCGGCCGCTCGATCGTGCTGAACCAACTTCCCTATCGCATCGTGGGCGTAATGGGTCCGGAATTTCGCTGGCCGGTGGACGTGGACCTCTGGGTCCCGCTCGGCCTGGGCGACAGTGAATATACGGAAGGCAACCGCTTCAATGAAAGCTACAACGCCATGGCGCGGCTGAAGCCCGGCTTGGCGTTCCCGTCCGCCAATGCGTTCGTCGAAGTGCTCTCCAGCCGCGTGCGGAACAATGGCACGCAGGGCGGCGCCTATGCCAAGGACTCCGCCTGGGGCATGTTTCTCCTGCCCTTCACGGATTTCATCGCCGGCGATACCAAGACCCCCATGCTGGTGCTGCTGGGCGCGGTCGGTTTTGTGCTGCTCATCGCCTGCTCCAATATCGCGGGCTTGATGCTGGCGCGCGCCTCAGGGCGTAGCCGCGAAATCGCTGTTCGCGCCGCGCTGGGCGCGGGCCGCTGGGATCTCATTCGCCAGTCGTTGGCGGAGAGCCTGGTATTGGCATTCGCGGGCGCGCTCGTTGGCCTGGGCGTGGCGTTCGCCGGCCTGAAGGGACTGCTGGCTCTGGCGCCGGAGGGCCTCCCGGTGGCCGTAGGCCTGCGCATGGATGCTTCCGTGCTCGCCTTCACGGCCCTGGCCGCCATCGCCGCCGGCATCCTCTTCGGAGTCGCCCCGGCCTGGCAGATCTCGCGCCTCGACCGCTACCAACTCCTGAAGGAAGGCGGCCGCGCCTCAACTGGCGGCTTGGGACGCCAGCATCTGCGGGCCGCGCTGGTGATCGGCGAAGTCGCGCTGGCTCTGGTGCTGCTGGTCGGCGCGGGATTGTTTCTGCGCAGCCTGGCCGCTCTCGAAGACGTCGACCCCGGATTTCAACCCAACGGCGTAATCGCCGCCGGTCTCTCGCTCCCGCCCGCGCATTATGCAGATGACGGCAAACGCATCGCATTCTATCGCGCGGTGCTTGGCAACCTGGAGGCCATGCCCGGTGTCACCTCGGCCGCCGCTGCCCTGTCCGTGCCATTCAGCGGCGACGGCGGTTCGGCATCTTTCGCCATCGAAGGGCGTCCGTCGCCGCCCGGCGATCCGGGGCCGCACGGCGACCTGGGTTTCGTCAGCCCGGACTACTTCGCCACCCTCAAGATCCCCACCCGTAAAGGGCGCGTCTTCACCGATCAGGACCGGCAGAACACCGAACTGGTGGCGCTTATCGACGAGACCCTGGCCCGCCAGTACTGGCCGAATGAAGACCCCATCGGCAAGCACATCCGCTGGGGCCGCGCGTGGCGTGCCATCGTCGGCGTTGTGGGACACGTCAAGAATGCGGATCTCGGCGGCGAAGACGTCAAAGGCAAGTATTATTTCCCGCTCTTTCAGGTCGCGCCGCCGATGGCCAGGTTTGTCGTGCGCACGCCCACGGACCCGGGGCGCCTGGCGGCCGGAATTCGCGATGCCGTTCGCTCTGTCGATCCCACCCAGCCGGTTTCGCAAGTACGGCTGTTATCTGGAATGGTGAACGGTTCCCTCGCGCCGCGCCGCTTTGTGGTCGCGGTGCTGGGGGTCTTCGCGGGCATGGCGCTGCTGATGGCCGTGATCGGCCTGTACGGCGTAATCTCCTATGCGGTGAGCCAGCGCACGCAGGAATTAGGCCTGCGCGTGGCGTTGGGCGCGCAACCGGGCGAAATCCTGCGGCTGGTGCTGGGCCAGGGCATGCGTCTGGCTTGCGCCGGTGCCGCCATCGGGCTCCTGGTGTCGCTGCTGGCCAGCCGCTTGCTGCGGAATGAGCTGTTCCGCGTCGGCTCTTTCGATCCGCTGACATTCGCCATAATGGCCGCGGTCCTGATAGGCGCAGCTTTGCTCGCCAGCTACATCCCCGCGCGGCGCGCCACCCGCGTGGATCCCATGGTGGCGCTTCGTTATGAATAACTACCGACATTCCCTACTCTGCCCGCAGCATAGCCGCCGGATCAATGCGCAAGGCACGCAAGACTGCTGGGAGACCCGCGAGCAAAGCCGCCGCCAAAATCGTAACCGAAGGCAGCACAATCATCCCCACGTCGCCCGCACTCACCTGATAGAGCAAAGCCGCGATGTATCGCACCGAAGCCATCCCCAACCCAACGCCGGCGAGCCCTCCCAGCACCACCATCGCGAAAATCTCCACGGTCACCAGCCGTGCGATGCTACCGGCCTGTGCGCCGATCGCCATGCGAATCCCAATCTCCCGCCGCCGCTGCAGCACCGAATAGTCCAGCACGCCATACAGTCCGACCCCTGCGAGCAGCAGCGCCACCGCTGCAAAAAACAGCCCGAGCACAGCCAGCAGCCGCTCCCGGACCGTGTACACCTGGTCGATTTCCGCCTGCGTCTCCACCACATTGACGCGGAACTCGGGCCGCGCACGCGCCACCTCCCAGCTCAGAATCGCTGCCAGCGCGCGCGGGTTGGCGCTGGCAGTGCGCACGACGATCGTGCCGCGCCGCACCGGCTGCAAGGCTCCCTTAACATCCACCCGCCGAAACGGAATGTACGCCACCGGCAGCAGTTTCTCGCGCATCTCCATATAGCGCGCGTCGCGGACCAAGCCCACAACCTGCAAGCGCAGGCGGGGACCTTCATCCGTGGCTCTCTCGAACCACCTTCCCACCGGATTCTCGCCCTTGAAAAACCGCTTCGCGAAAGCTTCGCTGACGATCGCCGCGCCCGGATAAGTATCGCCCGCGCGGAAGTCTCTGCCG
>Ga0181534_10002369_pt1 | contig 11724 bp, 10 predicted proteins | sample PEATcosm2014_Bin_37_FD_119758 | JGI IMG/M metagenome (GOLD analysis project Ga0181534, IMG submission 119758) | Peatland microbial communities from MTU Mesocosm Facility, Houghton, MI, USA - PEATcosm2014_Bin17_10_metaG | ecosystem: Environmental > Terrestrial > Soil > Wetlands > Peat | place...
GACCGGCTTGCCCAGAGAGTGAGCGGTGTCAACCGCGGCCACAGCAAGCACCTCGGCGCCGAGCATGTGCACGACGTCGGCGTCCGCCAGCAGCGGGGCGAGGACACTGCGGACGACAGCCACGTAATAGCCAGACGTGTGCGCCCGGAGCCAAAGCCGCGACAGTCGTCCCGCAAACGGAATCAGCTCGACGCCAAACGGCAGTAACAGCACCCGACGTCGTCGCGACGGTCGAAACTGAACGACCGATGCGCCGTCGTGCACGAACGGCGAAAATCGCTTGCGCTCGCGGATGATGTGCGTCATTCGACGGAATGGAGTCTCATCAACGCATTGGGCCACAATCGTGACGCGGTGGCCCAGGTCGGTGAACGCTCGACTGAGGTTCATCGTCGCGCGTTCGACCCCACCAAACGACGGCCAGTACTGGCGGGTTACCAGGACGATCCTCACGTCAGAGCGGCCGCGTTTGAGGACAGGAGCACCCGACTCGTGACGCCGCACACCGCGAGCCGGAAGGGCCCCTTGCCAGAAACGAACCGCACACCCATGGCTACCGCGCCAAGCGCTTGGTGGCGATGCTCACGCGATCACGGACGGCCTGCGTGCGGCTTGGCTTGAAGAACCGCAGATAATCGCGGAGGACCGTCTCAGACTCCTGCTCGGGCGCAAAGCGGATGCGTCCGTCCGGCGGCCGGCGCTCCGGTTCCCAACGCAGTTCCCAAACCGGCGGTGCGCTGAAGTGGGTCCCACTCCACAGCCCAGTGTTCTCGACCATGTTCCACGCGGGGGTAACGAAGTACTGACCGTGCAGCAGCATGTTCGTGGCGCATACGACGTCCCACGAGCCGCCCAACGTTCCGGCGAGCACTGCGCCGTCGACCATGCCGGGCATATCGGCCCCGGCCCGCTGCGGGCGGAACGCACCAGCCGCGATCTCACGGCGCAGCAACTCCAGATCGAAGGAGAAGCCGCGCCACCGCTCTTTCCACGTTGCCCAGCTCCATGATGAGAAACGGGGCGAGAGAAACACGTCGAAGGGGTAGCGGTCCAGCGCACGGGTGTCGAACGGATAGCGCAGGCCCGTGATCCCGGCAACACGTTCGGCATCTGCGTAGTGGGCCAGCGCCCGGCACGCGTAGTCGTAGAACTCGGGTGCTACGCAGACGTCATCCTCGACCACAATCACTCGGTCGTGGCCCTCGAACAACTGATCGAGGCCGGAGCGGATCGACTCGCTGAGGCCGAGATTCTCCGTCCTTGCGATCGTCACGGGCTCGATCCACTCCAGCGAGGAGACCATCTCGCGCACCCGCTCGACGTCGTCGACGGCATCCTCGTCCGCCGGGCCATCAGAGAACACGTAAAGCTGCTCGACCCCGGTGTCGCGCAGGCACGCCAACGTGCGCGGTAGCTGCTCCGGGCGGCGGTAGGCAAACAGCGCCACTGGAACCGGCGCAGTGCGTGACTGCTGCGAGAACATGCGCCGGCCAGCTTAGCCGCCTTGTCGGCTTCGACCGCTGTGCAGGCGTGCTCGCGGGTAGGATGGCGCCACTGGCGAAGCCGGGTCCGCAGCCTCGACTCGCAAGCTGATCCGAGCACTCAATGCGTTGGGTGAAAGTGAGTGAAGATGGGCAGTCTTGATTTCACGGCTGGCGCGGATTGCACGCGAGGAGGGTGGGGCTCGGGAGCGTGAAGGCGATACCTCGCCGTCGTCTGCGCAGCGCGCTGCGCGGATTCATGATCCCCGAGATCTACGAGAGCGCAGCGTATGACGATCTACGCGAGCGCGAGCGCCTCGCTGCAGTCGCTCAGGCCGGGCTGCCGCTTCGCCTGCACATTGGCTGCGGACCGCGGGTTCTGGCGGGCTGGATCAACATCGACCTCGCATATCAGCCATTTGAGCACTACCTCGCCGCCTATGGCGCGGATCACGACGGACCAGCCCGCGGCGGACGTGAAGACTTCTTCGCTATCGACGTCAGTCGCGGGCTGCCCCTACCGGACGCTTGCGCTGAGGTCGTGTTCCACGAAGACTTCATCGAGCACCTCAGTCAGCGAGATGCGGTCGGGTTTCTGGCCGAGGCCCACCGAGTCCTCCAGGACGGGGGTGTGCATCGCGTCAACAGCCCCAACTTGGCGTCCTCGATGCGCGATCACTCAGACTTTAGGCGGGGCCTGGCCGGCACCTATACCGCGGAGTGGGACCGCTGGCACCATCGGAACGTGTTCACCCCGCGATACCTGGAGGAAATCGCTCTGATGGTGGGCTACAGCAGGGTGCGTTTCAACGAGCGCAACGGGAGTTCCTGCGCGCTGGTCGTGGCCGAGTGGCGACCCAGCCCGGACGATCGCCCGGAGGACGGCAATCTCTTCGCTGACCTGATCAAGTGAACAGTTGACCAGCGACCGACAGGATGTGGGCGAGGCAGCCACGTCCGTACCGACCGGCTCCGATGACTCCGCCGGAAGCGGGCTGACCGACATTCTCGACACCCCGGCGGCCGGGCCAGCGATGATCCGCGGCAGCCTCCTTCAAGTCAGCGGTTACCTGGTGGGGATGCTGCTGAGCATCTTGTCGGTGTCGCTGCTTTACCGCCACCTCGGTGGCCCCGACTACGGGCACTATGCCGTCGTGATCGCACTGGTGACGATCGTGCAAGGCGTTACCGATATCGGACTCGGCCAGATCGGGGTTCGTGAGTTCGCCCTTCGCCACGGTGATGCGCGAGTGCGGCTGATGCGCAACCTGCTGGGCGTCCGTGTTGCCCTGACGACCGTCGGCATCGGCTTGGGCGTCGCGTTCGCTGCGGCTGCGGGCTATGGCGAGCGACTCGTATTCGGAACCCTGCTGGCCGGCGGAGGCATGGTACTCACGGTGATTCAGGGGACGTTCGCCGTCCCGCTCTCGGCCGGGCTGCGCCTCGGGTGGGTGACGGCGATGAACCTGCTTCGCCAGGTGCTGACCGTCGCCGCGATAGTGCTTCTGGTTGTCCTCGGGGCCAAGCTTCTCGCCTTCCTGGCGCTCACGATCCCGGTCGCAATCATCGTGCTCGTTGCGACCCTCGTGATCGTGCGCAACGCGATGCCGCTGCGGCCCGCCTTCGAGAGAGCGGAGTGGGCCGATCTGTTGCGCGCAGTACTGCCGTTCGCCGCAGCGGTGGCAATCGGGACGCTCTACCTGCGCAGCACGCTGATCCTGCTGCCGGTGCTCACGAACAAGTACCAGACGGGCTATTACGCGGTGGCGTACAACGTGTTCTCGGTGCTGCTCGCTGTGCCGGCCCTCACCGCGGGCGCTGCCCTGCCGATCCTCGCACGAGCCGCACGCGATGATTCAGAGCGTCTGCGCTACGTGCTCGAGCGGCTGTTCGAGATCACGCTGATCGTCGGGGTGTGGCTGGCGTTGGGCCTGGCGCTTGGTGCCGGCTTCGCTGTCGAAGTGCTCTCGGGGGGCAAGTCGGAGCCCTCCGTCGTCCTCATGCAGATCCAGTCGTTCGCGCTCGTTACGCAATTCGTCTCGGCGGCCTGGCAGTACGGGCTGCTCTCGCTGCACGTCTACCGGCCGATGATGTGGATCAGCGTCGCAGCGCTGACGGTCAACGTCGCGCTGACGATCGTCCTCGTGCCAATGTTGCAGGCGCGCGGCGCCGCGATCGCCTTCACGATCGCCGAAGCGCTCGGGGCCGTCGCCTCACTCGCGGTGCTGGTGCACACCCGCCCGGCCCTGATGCCCTCGCTAAGGATCCCCTTACGCGTGCTCGTCGCCGCGGCGATCGCCGTTTCGGTGGCGTTCGTTCCTTCGTTAACCAGCCTCGAGCGCTGCGTCATCGCCTCCGCGCTGTATTTCGCCGCGTTGACGGCCATGCGGGCGATCCCGCCGGAGATGCTGCACGCGCTGCGCCAGCGCCGGCGTCCAGCCCCGAACTAGTCGCCGGCCAGAGCGATCTGCTCGAGGTCGGCATGCAGCAGCGCGAGCGCGCCGTGCTCGACCATCTGCTCGCGGTGGTCGCTGACGCCGCGTTGGAGCAAGGCCACCTCAGCGGCCGGCATGCCGCGAAGCCGCTCCGGGATCGTCTCGAGTTCGGCCTCGGAAACGGTCAGTGAGAAGCGCTCCCAGTCGATCTGGCGCCGGTGAGGCTTCAGGTAGCCGTCCGAGACGATGACCGGGATCGCGCCGTAGTACACGGCCTGCGCCAGGCGGAAGGTCCAGCGCCCAAACCCCGCGGGGCAGATCGCGAACACCGACCGTCGCAGGATGTTCCGATCCGTGCCCGCCCAGCCGTATAGCTTCAGCGCGTCATCGGCTGTGCCGACAAAATGATCCACGCCAACACCGGCGATCGACGTGAGCCGACCACCACGGACATGCTCTGGCGGCAGCTGCGGATAGGCCATCGTGCCTGCGAAGCTGAACAGCAGGTCCCGCGGTCGCGACCACCGCCGGCGCCCCCACCGCTCCTGCGGCTGTTGGACCCATGGCAGCAGGCCCACGTCGCCGCGCCACAGGTCCGCCGTCGATTCGAACGCCAGCAGATTGAATCGCTCATCGAGCCAGGTGTACAGCTCGGGGTATGCACGACCGGGACCAGCGAACTCATAAGGTGAGCGGCGACGTTGTCCAAAGTCACCGGTCGACAGCAGCAGGTGCCGGCCGCGATCGAGGTGCGCCAGCCCTGCGATTACCTGGTAGGGGTCCGGCTGCGTCACGGCACGGCGCGGCGCGAGCTGCGCAAACTGGAACGAGATCAGGTTGAGCGGCGCGAAGAAGAAGTCCGCTGCGGTGGGATCAGTGCAGGCGTAGCGTGCCAAGCTGCGCGACAGGCTCACCAGGTAGGCGTCGTGCGCCACGAGGCCAACCTGCCGCTCGAGCTCGCGTACCCTGGGGTCACGCGGGTACATGAAGATACGCATCGGCTCCGGAAACCCTAGAGCTGGGCGAGAGCCGGCGGATATCATGGCCGGATGGACTTCCTGGCCGGGAAACGCGTGCTTGTGACCGGCGGTTCGGGATTTCTCGGCTCGCGGTTGATTGGCCAGCTCGCGAACCACGATATCGCTGAGATCGTCGCCCCTCGCTCGGCAGAGTGCGACCTGCGTGAGCGCAACGCGGTCCGCGCTGCGCTCGCGGACGCGCGACCCGATGTCGTCGTCCATCTCGCAGCGGTCGTCGGAGGCATCGGCGCGAACATGGCCACGCCCGGATCGTTCTTCTACGACAACGCGCTGATGGGCATCCAGCTGATCGAGGAGAGCCGCCAAGCCGGGGTGGAGCGCTTCGTCTGCGTCGGCACGGTCTGCGCCTACCCGAAGCACGCGCCGGTGCCGTTCCGCGAGGAAGATCTTTGGAACGGCTACCCGGAGGAGACAAACGCGCCGTACGGGCTGGCGAAGAAGATGCTGCTCGTCCAGCTGCAGGCCTATCGCCAGCAATACGGCTTCGAGGGCATCTACCTGCTGCCCGTGAACCTCTACGGCCCGCACGACAATTTCGACGAGCGCACCTCACACGTGATCCCTGCGCTGATCAAGAAGTGCGAGGACGCGCTCGAACGCGGTGCTCCGTCGATCGTCTGCTGGGGGACTGGCGCGGCATCGCGCGAGTTTCTTTTCGTCGACGACGCCGCTGAGGGCATCGTCGCGGCCGCGGCGCGCTATTCGGCTGGCGAGCCCGTCAACCTCGGATCCGGGCAGGAGATCTCGATTGCCGAGCTGACAGAGCTGATCGCCGAGCTCGTCGGCTTCACCGGGGAGATCATCTGGGATCACAGCAAGCCGGACGGTCAGCCGCGACGCTGGCTCGATACCTCACGCGCCGAGCGAGAGTTCGGTTTTCGCGCCAGCACCAGTCTGCGCGACGGGCTCGAACGCACGATCGAGTGGTATCGCTCCACGAAGCGAGCAACCGTGCCGGCAATTGAGCCGGCCCAGGACGCCTAGCTTCCGCGAGTCACGCTCGCCACGCCCACAGCATCCCGACGCCGTCGTCGCCGTGCCAGATCGGAGCCGTGAGCAATCCGGCGGTGGCGAGGGCGCGCTCGGCCGCCGCGCGCGCGTCGCTGTCCGGACAACCCTCCGGGTGGTACTCCATGACGAGCGCGCTCGGCGGGGCCGCTTTGAAGCGTGGGTCGCCGAGAATTGCCCACTCGCCACCCTCGATGTCGATCTTCACGAGGCCGGCGGTCGCGATCGCGTCCATCACGTCGTGCTCGGCGACGACGATCGACTCGGTCGTTGCAGCCCGGTCGCCATCGAGTACGTGCGATGAGGCGCCCAGACCAGCGGCGAAGCGAACCTCGCGGTCGCACGGCCCCGCCGCGGCCTCTATCACGCGCCAACGTTCGCCAAGGCCGTTCAGCGCGATCGTGCGCTCGCAGACGACGTAATTGGCCGGGTCCGGTTCGTAGCCGACAATTCGTCCGCTCGGCCAGCGCGAGATGGCCAGCGCGCCAAACAGTCCAATGTTGGCACCGAGGTCGAGAATCGTCTGCGGCTCGCCGATTGCACGAGCGATGTGCGCCGGGGGATCATAAAAGCGGTGATAGAACACCTCGGCGAGCGCCGCCGCGTCGGTGCCCTGGTGGCGGATCGCAACGCGCAGGCCGTTTTCCCGCAACCGGTAGGTACGCAGTCCGCGAGGCTGCAGCAGCTCTCCGGCGAAGAATGTCGGCGATTCGCGGACCAGGCGCGCGCAGATCACGCGCGCGGTCAGGGGCATGATGGCCCTGTGGCTGGCCACGCGTTCGAGCGCAGCGATCACTTGCGGGGACGCACCAGCCTTATCAGCCGTCGTAGCGGGAGCGCAATCGGTCGTAGCGCGACGAACGCCTCGAACCTGGCGCGGAGGTGCTTGAGCGAGCGCGCTGGGCGAAGACCGTCAAGGGTGAGCAGCTGCGTCGCGTTGTAGGGATTGTGGATATAGCGGCGAAGCCCGGGGGCGAGCTCGCGGTTGCGATTGGCCTCCGGCCCCTCCCAGTCGGCGCCTCCGATGGCTCCGGCCACGTGCGCGTAGTCGTGGTTCTGGTGGATCGCCGTCACGCTCGCCGTGATGTCGATCAGCGGATAGCGGAGCTCGAGCGCACGGCCGATCATCCAGTTGTCCCAACCCGGCCGCCCAACGGCGAACGGCGGGAGGCCGAAATCTGTGTCCCTACGGAAGAGGAAGTAGTCGCTCCCGCGGCCTTGGTCGAGTGTGCCGTTGTCGTGTGCCCAGTCGCGTAGCCACTCGTCGCCAGCGGAAAAATCCAGCGGCGCGCTCACGTCGCAGTCCCAACGACGGCCGATCGCGAGGTAGGGATCGCGCGGCAGGCGCCGCGCCGCGGCGACGAAGTCATCGAGTAGCACGATGTCCGCGTTGACGTAGCAGAGAACCTCACCGTGGGCACGGGCTGCGGCCTCGGCGAACGCCGAGTCCAGCAGCGGCGTCCCAAATTCGTTCGTGCTCACACGCGAAACGTGTGTCGCGCCGAACTCACCCGCCGCCTCGCCGACCCCCTGGTCGTCACCCATGACCAGCACCTCAACCGCCGGTGCGAGCCGCTGCCAGCTCGCGAGTGCGTTGCGCTGGATCAGCGACACGTGCGGGTTGGTGAATCCCTTGGGGATCGTGAACAGGGTCAGGACGGTCATCGCGCCAAGCGGCGGGCGAGGACCGCTTGCGCGCGCACCCTACCTCAAGCTCCGGGCACTGCCTCGAGCCCGTCGGTTGGCTCGCTCGTCGCGGGCCTCGCCCGCGATGCTCGCCGACTGACAACGGTGGCGCATACGAGGATCACCAGCAGCGCCACGATCGCGACGACACTGAGGATCGAGCCGAGCACCATCGCTGCCGTCCGCGCCGTGTCGATCACGACGCGGACCGGACCCGTCCCATTCCTCAGCCGTCGCACCACGGCGTAGCCGGAGGCACTGCGCCCGACCCACCGGAGGCCCGAGATCGCAACGACATAGTCACCGCCGGCGATGTTGGTCTGGATCGGTTGCAGCCCCGATGGGACATCGACCAAGCCGGCAAACCGGTCGCCACGCACCTGGCCCGGAGGAATCGTCAGCACGCGCCCGGGAGGCACGGCGACGACCGGTGCGCTGTGGTCAACGAACGAGCCAGGGTCGTACCAACTGGGCGGCAGAGCGTTTGGACTGACGAACGCCGCATGTCGATTCACGTAGCCGGGGCCGGATGTACTTGGGACCCATTCCTGCCAGAGGCAAAGAGCGAGGCTCACCGCAGCAACCGCAACGAGTGCGAACTGCAAAGGCAGGACGCTGCGGGGTCGGCGAGCCCAGGCGTCTGCCTGCTGAACAGCGAGCGCGCCGACGAGGACGACGCCAGCGACCGCAAATAGAACGTACCCGTTGAGTCGAAATGGAAATTGGATCTCCCGAAAGGGATACGGAGCCTGAGACCAAAACGACGTGTCAATGATCATTGCCAGCACAATTGCAATGACGATTAACCAACCAGCCCAGACGCGGCGTAGCCGCTCGCCTGCCCGCCTTGACCAGGCCAACGCCAACCCGGCAAGCACACCCCACACGAGGAACCAATCCGGTACCTGCACATATATCCAAGGGAACATGGGGATGACAGGCGCCGCGCGAAACGGATCGAATAGATTGCCAGGCGTGTCCCAGGCGGCGACTGCGCCTACGACGATGGTCTTATAGGTGGCTGCGAATGTATCGCGCGCATACACGACGTCGGTAACCAGAAACCAAGCGTTGACGAGAGCGGCCAGCACACCAAGCGCGCCGACCATCGCCAATCGTCGGTACGGCAGGTGTCGCGGACGGCCCAACACCAGCCACATTACGAGTAGGACTAGAACACCGATGGTGACACTCCACAGTAAGGTGATGTTGTGACTGCCGCTGAGGACAACTGCAGACACCGTGAACACCAGCACGACAGCGGGTGGCCAATTTGACGCGCGAATGAGGTAAATACCGCTGGCAACCAGGGGTGGGATGGCCGAAAGGGCCATGAACTCCGACCATGCCCCGCGCTGGTACAGGTCCGTGATGTAGTAAGCGCTGGTAACCACGCACAGCGCTGGCGCGTGCGCAATCAATCCATGAATTCCGAATTGCCGCGCGATCGACACGGTGCCGACATAGGCAGCCACAATCGCGATGACGGTCACCCCGGCGTAGGCGAGATATGGATGCCTCGTCAGCTCGGCGATCGCACCCGTGGTGTCCATGAGTGTGCCGCCGTAAAAGGCAAGCCAGGGATTAAACACACCTTGCGTTGTCGTATTGATGAAGTAAGTGGGATGGCCTGCCTGGACGAGCATCTTCCCCGCAGCCCACGCAAGCCAGAGGTGGTTGACGAAATCAAGTGAATAGTTGGAGCGTCCAACAAGCGGCGCCGCCACCACAATGACCGCGATGCCTGTGACGAGCACATCGGTGAGTCGGTCCGGGCGCCTGAAACGAGCCGCAATCGGGCGGCGCGACGATCGCGCATGCCCGTAAACGACGGCGAGCTTCACCGGGACACGCAAGCCTTGAGGGCCACCGAGCGGCACGATAGCGTTTCACGCCGAGCATTAGACGAGGGCGTCGTGAGCGCTCGTCAGAGGCGGTGCGCCCGACACGGACCGACCATCAGCGCCGTTACACGACCGGTCTCCGTTGCGGGAGTTGGGCGCGAGGCGCTGCCGAACCGTCGCCGTGCGTCGCTATCCTGAAGACCATGCCAGGGATGACTGCGTTACGCCGAGGGCATCGTTGGCCGGCGAAGCGGGGGCGCGTCGAGCTGTGACAGCCCCGGCGCGGGCGCCAGATGTACGACGTTGACGACGCCGCAGCAGTAGGCCGGAAGCGTTGGAGCGGCACCCGTTGGGCGAGCCGGCGATGAGAGACGCTGAGCACAGCACGAAATACGTGGCCACAGCGGCCCGCCTTGCCGCGGCGATAGACCCGGCCCGTGTCGACGACATGGCGCGCGGTCTCGCGGCGGTCCGCCGCCGGAGCGGCCGCCTGTTCGTACTCGGCGTCGGCGGCGGCGCGGGTCACGCCTCGCACGCCGTCAACGACTTCCGCAAGCTCTGCCTCATCGAGGCTTACTCGCCGAGCGACAACGTTTCCGAGCTGACCGCGCGCACGAACGACGACGGATGGGAATCGGCTTACGTGGGCTGGCTCGAGGTATCGCGCTGCAGCGAACGGGATGCGTTGCTCGTGTTCTCCGTCGGCGGCGGCTCGCGCGAGCACAACGTTTCCGTAAATCTCGTGAGAGCGATGGAACACGCCCGTTCCGTTGGCGCGCCGATCTACGGGGTCGTCGGCAGCCCGGGCGGTGCGCTCGTCGAGTTTGCCGATCTCGCGATCGTCATCGATGCCCCTCCGGAGTTCCGGACGCCGCTGGTTGAGTCCCTCCAGGCGGTCATCTGGCACGGCCTCGTGTCCCATCCCGAGCTCGCGGCGCGCCAAGCGCACTGGGAGTCACTAGCGCCCGGTGCACCCCAGTGAGACGCGCTCGGCGCGCCGTCTTCCTCGATCGCGACGGTGTTCTCAACGAGCTGGTCTGCACACCGCCATCGACGGATGGCGAGTCTCCGCTGCGGGTCGCTGACGTGCGTTTGATGCCCGGCGTGACGGACTCGCTCGCCCAGCTCCGCGACGCGGGATGGTTGCTGGCCGTGGTAACGAACCAGCCGGCAGCGGCCAAGGGAAGCGTCTCAGTGGCTGAGCTCGAGGCGATCCAGGGTCGCGTCATGGCGCTGGTTGGCGATGCAGGCATCTCATTCGATGCCTGGCGCACGTGCCTGCACCACCCAAATGGAACAGTGGCGGGGCTGGCATGTCGGTGCGAGTGCCGCAAGCCGTCCCCGGGGATGCTGCTCGATATCGCGCACGAGCTCAACATCGATCCAGCGCAATCGTGGACCATTGGCGACACAGACGGCGACATTGGAGCCGGTCGACTGGCGGGCACCGCGACCGCGCTCGTGACCAACCCTCTCAGCGCTCACAAGCGGTCCGGCCGATGGCCGGCCGACGTCATCGGGAGCGATCTCCGCGAAGCCGTCATGCGCGTCCTCGACTTTGACCGTACCTACGCAAGCTAGGCTATGCGCGACGGGCCGCTGCCACGTTCGATCCGCCCCGTCCACCCTTCGATGCTCGATCAGCTAACAACCCGCGTGTTTGCCGACTGTGCCGACCTCGACAGCATCCTCGCACTCGCCGCCGACCCGCGTATCTCAGGCTTCACGACGAACCCGACATTAATGTGGAAGGCCGGCCTCACCGACTACTCGGAGTTCGCACAACGACTGCTTGAGCATATTTCCCGTCACCCTATCTCCTTCGAGGTATTCGCCGACGACGTCGACGAGATGCGGCGTCAGGCGCACTTGATCGCCTCCTGGGGAGACAACGTTTACGTCAAGATCCCAGTCACGACAACGACCGGTGAGTCAATGGCCCCGCTTGTGAGAGAACTGTCGGAGAGCGGCGTCAAGGTGAATGTAACCGCACTGTTTACAACTGCGCAAGTAGAGTTGCTGACGGCAGCCGTTAAGGATGGTGCAGCTTCATATCTCTCCGTTTTTGCCGGGCGCATCGCCGACGCCGGAATCGATCCTGTACCGATAATGGCGCGAGCAGTTAACATCATGGTTGATGCTCCTCGTGCTGAGTTGATCTGGGCATCACCACGGGAACTGCTCAACGTGGTGCAAGCGCATCAGGTCGGGTGTCACATAATCACCATGA
>Ga0181534_10002370_pt1 | contig 11719 bp, 8 predicted proteins | sample PEATcosm2014_Bin_37_FD_119758 | JGI IMG/M metagenome (GOLD analysis project Ga0181534, IMG submission 119758) | Peatland microbial communities from MTU Mesocosm Facility, Houghton, MI, USA - PEATcosm2014_Bin17_10_metaG | ecosystem: Environmental > Terrestrial > Soil > Wetlands > Peat | place...
GTGCTGGTGGATAGATTCAATGAGATGCTGGCCGGCATCCAGTCGCGCGACGGCACACTCCGGACCGTTCTACGCGACCGGGAAGAGGCCCTGCGGGACGCCGAGAAGGCCCGCGAACGATTCCGTTTCCTGGCCGAATCCATGCCCCAAAAGATCTTCACGGCCACACCCGCCGGCGATAGAAACTACTTCAACCGGCAATTTACGGAATTCACAGGCCTGTGTTTTGAGCAAATTGAGAACTGGGGCTGGACGCAGGCTGTTCATCCCGACGATGTCGAGGCCGACGTCCGGGCCTGGCGGCGCTCGATTGCTACCGGTGAGCCATACCATTTTCAGCACCGCCTTCGCCGTGCGGATGGGGTGTACCGGTGGCATCTGACCCGGGCTCACGCCATGCGGGACGCACACGGGGACATTTCCATGTGGATCGGTTCGAACACGGACATTCACGAGCAGAAGGAGACGGAGGAGGAACTGCGGCGGGCCAATGAGGATCTCCAACAATTCGCTTATTCCGCCAGTCACGATCTTCAAGAGCCGATCCGCAACGTTGCGGTATACAGCGAAATCGTGGCGAAGCGCTACAGTCACCTCTTAGATGCGGAGGGGCTGCAATTCCTTGGATTCCTGACGGAAGGCGGGCGCCGTTTGATAACGCTCATCAATGACCTGCTCACTTATACCAGAGCGGGCTTGATTGAGGGTAAGATGACCACGGCGGATGCATCGGCCGCGCTGCAGCACGCTCTGGCGAGCCTCGCCGAAGCGATCCGGGAAAACAATGCGACCGTGACCTACGATAAGCTGCCACAAGTGTCCATGGGTGAATCGCATCTGCAACAGGTCTTTCAGAACCTCATTGGCAATGCACTGAAGTATCGCTCGGAAACACCGCCCCAAATCGAAATCTCCGCCGCCTACCACGGCGGCGCCTGGCGTTTTTCCGTGCGGGATAACGGCATCGGCATCGATGCCCATTACAAGGAGGTAATCTTTGGGGTCTTCAAACGGCTTCATCGCGACCAAAAATACGGCGGCACCGGCATCGGATTGGCAATTTGCCAGCGCGTGGTGGAGCGCTACGGCGGGCGAATCTGGGTCGAATCGTCGCTTGGGAAAGGCTCAACTTTCTTCTTCACCGTCCCGGAATATGCCGTCCGAACCCAATCCGCGGCTGTTTAATCTGGTGCTGGCTGAAGACAACTTGCCGGACGCGCTGCTGGTGCGCGAAGCCGTCAGACTGGAAAACCTGCCGCTGGAGGTTTACATTGCGGCGGACGGCGAGCGGGCGATCGATCTGATTGTGAAGGCGGAGAACGATCCGAACGCACCGTGCCCGCACGTTTTGCTGCTCGATATAAACCTTCCGCGCATCGACGGATTCGAAGTGCTGCGGAGAGTTCGCGCCATCGACAGGTTCAAGGCGGTTCCGGTGGTGATGGTCACCTCCTCGGATTCGCCGAGTGATCGAAAAGAGGCGGCCAAGCTAGGCGCCCGCTACTTCCGAAAGCCGGTTACCTACGACGAATTCATGAAGATAGGAGGCTTGCTGCGCCAATTGCTCGAAGAGCAGGGTTTGCTGTGAGCGCATCCGGCGGCGCGGCAGCGTCCTCCGCAAAGTACGCTCCGCTGAAGCCTGGGATCAGAGGGATTCTGTTGTCCGCCATGCGCGAGGGGTCTTCTTATAGATCGTCCAAAGAATCCAAGCCGCCGCAGCGAGGCAAAGAATCCCGACGATCAGGCCGGAATTGTGCTTCTCAAGCAGCCCTTGCCCTGTTTGCATGAACCCGGCAAACAGCAGCAGGTATGCAGGCAAAAACATCGCCAGGCCCCAGCGCGTCAAAGTCGGCCCGTAAGTCGCCTGACAGCCGGGGCAGGTCAAAACTCCGGGCTTGATCTCTGTTCCGCACAGTCGGCAAGTCATAATTCTCCTCTTAATTATATACTCCGAATCCGCAGACCCAGTCAGTTCGTTGCCGCCGCCGGCGGCTCCTCGCCCCAGATATACTTGCTGAACCACTCGTAATTGTGTTCCATCACCGCCCTCTGCTGCTTCGGCTTGTTGATCGGATGTCCGAAGCCTTTGTACAGGATCAGCTTTACCGGAACACCCCGGTCTTTCAGCGCCTGATACAACTCGAAAGAATTGGGCGGCGGGACGCGCTTATCCTGGTCCCCATGCTGGATCAGCGTGGGCGTCTTCGCCTGGTTCACATACGAAATAGGCGAAGTCTTCCGATAAATCTCCGGGTCCTCCCAAGGCGTCGCCTTCAAATACTGCCGCGTAAACGGATGGATGTCGGTATTCACATAGTAAGTGGACCAGTCGGAGATCCCCGCGCCCACCGAAACCGCCTTGAACCGGTCGCTGTAAGTGGTAATGAACGCCGAAATATAACCGCCTTCGCTCCACCCCATGGCGCCCACGCGGTCCTTGTCCACCATCCCCTTGCCGATTAGAAAATCCACCCCCGAAATCACGTCCTGATAATCGCCGATCCCCAGGTTACGCACATTCATAGCCCGGAACTTCGCGCCATATCCGGCCGACCCGCGATAATTCGGCTCCAGGATCAGCGCTCCCTTCCCCGCGAAGCGCTCTACCGGGTAGTACCGGTCCGCGCGCCGCGTAGGCGTGTCCACGCCGGTCGGCCCGCCGTGGATCACCACCAGCAGCGGATATTTGCGCGCGGCATCGTAATCGGCCGGTTTGATGAGAACCCCTTCGATGGGCGTTCCGTCGGTGGAGTTCCACCGGATCACCTCTCGTGTCGCGAGCCGGAAAGCCTTCCACTGCTCGCTCATCTTGGTCAGGTATTGGGGAGCGAAATCCTTCACCGGCGAGACGAAAACCTCGGCAAACCGGTCCCGCCCCGAGACGACTCCCGCCATGGTCCGGTGGTCGCGTGTGAATGTCGCGCCGCCTACCGAAAGCTGGTCCGGACCGCTCACCCGCTCCACCGCGAGCGTGGCCTGGTCCAGGCGGAACACGTGCGAATTCGTCTTCTGCTGTGCGCTGAAGTAAATCCCGTCCGGTCCCCAGTCCTCGAGGCGCGCATCCTCGTCGAAAGCGTCCGTCAGCACGCGCATCTCCCCGCCATCCACTGGCGCCACCGCGATGCGGACATTTGCGTAGTAGTAGAACTGCTCTCCGTTGGCTGTGGTGAAGGCGATCTGCCGTCCATCGGGTGACCACACCGGCCCGTTGTGCGGGCCATTGGCTTCCACCAGCTTCTTCAGAAACTTGTCCGAGACATTCACCACATAGATCTGCGCGGTGCCGGAAGATCCCAGGTCCGGATCGCGCGTGGCGCTGAAAGCGATGCGTTTGGAATCGGGAGACCACGCGAAACCGTGCACGCTGAATTTGTCGCCCGCCGTGAGCGGCTCGGCTTTGGGCCGCTGTTTGGGATCGGCTGGAATCTCGGCGGGCGCTTGGATCAGCCACAGGTGCGTCATCGAGTAGTCGCCATTCACGATCTGGAAATCACCGTACTTTTCTTTGCGGTCCTTCTTCTCCTTCGACTCCGGCCCCGTCGAAGTGTACGCGATGGCGCGCCCGTCCGGCGCCCATTCGAACGCATCCATGCCGTTATCCTCGCTGGTCAGTTGCGCGGCTTCCCCGCCGGTGGGCGAGATCAGGTAGATCTGACGCTTCCCGTCGCGTTCCGAAGCGAAGGCGATGCGCTTGGAATCGGGCGACCACTTGGGGCTTTGGCTCGATTTCTTGCCGCTGGTAAGCTGGTACCGCTCGCCCGTGGAGGGCACGGCGATCCAGATCTGCTGCACGAACTCGTCGTCTTCCCAATTGGTCTGTTGCACCGTGTACGCGACGTAGCGGCCATCCGGCGAGATTTGGGCGCCTTGCACCGATTGCATGCCGAGCGATTGATCGATGGTGGGCGTCTGGGCGGACCCCAGCGCGCAGAACAGAATTCCAAGCAGAATCGATGGCTTGCACATGGGGACATTATATTGTGCGGCATATTGTGCGGCATATTGTGCGGCATATTGTGCGGCGCGGGGCTAGAAGTTAAATGCCATCTGATCGCTGTACTGTTCGCGACGAATCAAGTCGAGTTCGCGCGCTTCGCTCGATTGTCCCCAGTGCTCCAGGATCCAGATCTGCTCCCAGGCGCAGTCTTCGAGCACGCGGCGGTCGCCCTGCTGTTCGGCAACGCGGGCCCATTCCTGCAGAATTTCGAAAGCTTCGGCCAGCCGGTCCTGCGCCTTCGCCCACGTTAGTGCGCGCCGCGCCAGCGTCGAGGCCAGCGGCCAATCCGCTTCCAGCGCCCCGGCAAAGGCGTGCTGCAGATCGGGCCAGTACGCCCCCAGGTCCTGCGCCCCCGTTTGCTCGTCGAATACGCCGGCGGCGGCGCGCGCGTGATAGCGCGCCCAGCGTTTGCCGTCGCCACGTAAAGCGACCCGTTCGCGAACCAGCGCGGAAACCAGAAATCGCGGACCGTTTTCGTCCAGCGGCCGAAGCACATCCTGCCCTGCGAACCCGCCCACGATGTCGCGCGCTTCATCGGGCTCAGCGTCGGCGGTGCGCGCAGCCATATCCAGCGTAAAGCCGGATGCCGCGCAAGCGCACGCGGCCGACAGCAGCCGCTGCGCGGGGCCATCCAGGTTGCGGATGATCTCCGCCAACTGAGCTGGGTCCGGGCCCGGAGAGGCCGCCAGCGGAATGGCAGTAGCCGAGAGCGCGGGCGCCAGATCGCCGCTCCGCGTGGTCATCAAGACCGATGTTCGCCCGCGCGGCGCAAGCAAGGCGGCGGTGGCCGCCACGGCATCGTCCAGAATCAGCAGGCAGCGATGCCTGGCCGCCAGACGGCGGAGCTCATTCAGGTTGGATTCCAGATCGCGGTCCAGGCGCACGCCCAACTGCGCGGCCAGATCGCCCGCCAGCGCGGCGGCGGTGCGCGCACCGCAAGTCAGCCAGAAGACCGCGTCGAAATCCTCCCCATGGCGGCGGGCGAATTCCAGGGCCAACGTGGTCTTGCCCGCGCCGGCGGCAGCCTCCAGCACAGCCATGCCCGGCGTATCCGCCAGTTGCGCGCAGAGCGTCTCCAGTTCGGCGGCGCGGCCCTCGAACGGTAGCTGTCGCGCTGGCGAGAAGGGCGCATTCCGCGGCATGGGCGAGAGGCCCATCAACCATCGCTTGATGCCGCGCAACCCGGCCAGGCGCCCCTGCCGCAGGTCGAAGAAATTTTTCCGCCGCAGCAGATCCGGAAACTTCGCGTCGCGGCAGAGTAGCGTGGCCAATGCCGTGCCCGCCTCGGCTGCCTGCTCCCAAAAGACCGGTCTCCAGCGCTCCAGGACCCACCGCGCCGGAACCGCCTCCGGGGATATCATCACCAGCACCACATCGGCCGCGAGGCCTTCCTCCACCTTGGCGATGAGGTCGCCGCCGGCAGGCATCTCGCCTTCCTCCAACAGCACCTCCACGGCGGCGCCACGTTCCAGAAATGCGGCGAGCTGATGCGCAACATCGCGATCCGGGGTGGAATAGCAGGGAAAGACCTTGAGCATGCCTGGCGCTTCCATTATCGCCCGGCGGAGGCTCGCTGGTTACAGGTGGAGGCCGCGGAAGATGTCGATGACGTCCTGTGCCATGCCTTTCACTGCGTCGGCCACGGCTTGGCCCGCCGCTACCGCGTCGCTGGCTATCTGCTGCCCCGTCGGCGTGCAGAGGAAGACGAAGAGATTGCCGGCCGCGAATGCGGCGGCGCTCGCGGGATCGGATGGAACGGCCACGATCAGCGCCGGCGCAGGCGTTGTAACCGTAACTGGAGTTGCAGGTGGAATTGGAACCGGTGTAGTCCCCATGTTATTTGGTGCTCCTTCACCTTTACAATGTGCACGTCAATTTCGGGCGCGCGCGCGTCACTCTGTGCAACCTATTGAATTAAAGGCTAAGTCCGATTTTGCGAAACGTGTCACCGAAGCCTTCACGACCAGTGGGGTCTGCCGAGTGCTTAACCGATTTGGGGACGTTGGACCTCCAGGTCTGTCAGGATGGGGCCTGCGGCGCGGGCAATTCTGCCTGGCAATCCTGCCCGCAGCCGGCTTTTAGCCGGCTCGGGCCGCCTGGAAAGGCGGCTGCGGCCAAGATTGGCCGCCCTCCAATTTCAATAGCTTACATTGCGTTTTCGACCGTGTCACGGTGGGCCCTGCGGCCCACGAATAGTGATGAAAACCGTCGAAGTGCTTTGGAGGGCGGACTTTTTTAGCCCGCGCGGGGCTTCTCAGGGAGGCCTGTCCCACTGAACCAGCGGGCGGCGGTGCGGCCTTTTTTCGGCCGGTTCTCCGGTGCGTGCACGTCCTCGGGCAGCTTGGTAAGGGCATCGCCTTGCGCCTGGCGGAGTTGATTCTTCGGTGAGATCTTCGACGGTGGAAAGATCCGCGCCGCGGATATTGGCGTGCGCCGGGTCCACACCCATCAGGCGCGCGTCAATCAGATTCGCGCCGGGCAGGCCGGCGTGGCGGAGGTTGAGCAGCACCTAGCCGGCTTCGTACAGCTTGGCACCTTTTGGGGGAGTTGGCGGGGTGGTTGCTGGCGCGGCCGCGGGGGTGGGGCGGCGGGTAGTCCGTTGGCCAACCAAACCCAATTTCACGGGAGGTCTTATTAACCTTAGCATTTGCTTATAGTTGCCGTGATTTGGTTTGGGCTTCAGTTATCTTGGTTGCTTGGAATTGGGTACCGTTCGCAGGACGCGATGGCGCCGGCTGTTACATGCCTCGTTTTTCGGTGGAGTGTTACATTAGGTTGCATTTGTTTGCGTTTGACTGCGGTTGAAATTGTCAAAGAGCGGGGGGCTTCCGGCAGAACGCCTTGGCGGCGAGTGCGGGGAGCTTGCCCGACATCAGGGTAGCACGGGAATTTTGTGCCAGGGCGGGGGTTTGGCGTACTTTGCTTTTGTTTCAAGCGATTATGGGTGAGTGGGTGGCGTGATCCGGATCGTCTAGAGTTTTTTGGTTTGGTGCTGAGCAGCACGCCCCCGAGCACCAGCCATGCGGTTAAGGGGCAGGCAAGGAACATGAAAGCGGGCTTCGGAATCGGGGGGCCCATGCCGCATGTCCATAAATAAAATAAAGGGGGCCAAGGAGCCTACAACCACGACCAGTATCACGGCGTGGAGCGCCGATTGGATACGGCCCGCCAACGCTTCGAAGCCATCCCGGCCCATGCGAGGCCCATAAACGGAGAGAGCACCCAGCCGACGAGGAGTGCCAACAGGATTCGAGGAGCGCGAACACCGCCAGGAGCGTCTTCAGCCTCGCGAGCTGGGTTTTGCCTGTGCGCGTCCGCCACGGACGCCGCAAGCGTGGACGCCCGCCAACAAGCGGTCCCACGCCGGATTGACGCACGCTCCCCAAAACCGGTTAAGCACCCGGGTCTGCCTGGAAGCCTCAGTCCGGCCGGCCGCTGATGTAGAATAAGTTACGTGACCCTGGGGACGGAGGGCTACAAACTTATGACCGTCACGCTGGATCTCCCGCCGGAAACAGAAGCTTAAGCTCATCGCCGCGGCGCAAGCCAAGGGCCTCTCGACCGATGCCCTTGTCCGGGACGCTCTGGACCGGATTCTCAGTGAACCGCCCGGGCAACTTTGCCGAGGTGGAGAGCTTCAACGAGTAGAGGTTTCCGTAGTGCCCCTCTGCCTAAACGACCGCCTTTCCATCGCATGTTAAAATCGGCTTACCCCATGCAACACACCGAATCGGACCCAATGTCCCGGCCGCTGGACGAGGTGGATCCCGACATCTACCAGGCCATTCTCCACGAAGCCGAACGCCAGCACTCGCAACTCGAACTGATCGCCAGCGAAAACTTCGTCTCCCAAGCGGTGCTCGAAGCCGCCGGCAGCGTCTTCACCAACAAATACGCGGAAGGCTATCCGGGCAAGCGATACTACGGCGGATGTGAGTTCGCCGATGTCGTCGAGAACCTGGCCCGCGATCGCGCCAAAAAACTGTTCGGCGCGGAGCACGCCAACGTGCAGCCGCATTCCGGCTCGCAGGCGAATCAAGCCGCTTACGCCGCCATACTCCAACCCGGCGACACCATCCTCGGCATGAACCTCGCGCACGGCGGCCACCTCACCCACGGCCACAAGCTCAACTTCTCCGGCAAGACTTACAACATCGTCCCCTACGGCGTGCGCCAGGACGACGAACGCATCGATTATGACGAGCTCGCCCGTCTCGCCGAGCAGCATAAGCCCAAAATGGTGCTGGCCGGCGCCAGCGCCTATCCGCGCCTGCTGGATTTTGCCCGCTTCCGCCAGATCGCCGATTCCGTGGGCGCGCTGTTCGTGGTCGACATGGCGCATATCGCGGGCCTGGTGGCCACCGGCCTGCATCCCAACCCGTGCCAGTTCGCCGACATGGTCACCACCACCACGCATAAAACGCTGCGCGGCCCGCGTGGCGGGCTGATCCTCTGTAAAGAAAAGTTTGCCGCGGCCGTCGACAAAACCGTGTTCCCCGGACACCAGGGCGGCCCGCTGGTGCACATCATGGCCGCTAAGGCTGTGGCCTTCAAGGAAGCCATGGAACCCGGTTTCGTGGACTATCAGAAGCAAGTGGTGGCCAACGCGCAGGCTCTGGCCGCCGCGCTCATAGACGCGGGCTTCCACCTGGTGTCGCACGGCACCGACACGCATCTGGTGCTCGTTGACGTCTTCTCCAAGGGCATTCGCGGCAAAGAGGCCGAGGCCGCGCTCGACCGCGCCCGCATCACCGTGAACAAGAACGCCATCCCCTTCGACGTGAATCCGCCGCTCAATCCCAGCGGCATTCGTCTCGGCAGCCCCGCCGTGACCACGCGCGGCTTCCGCGAACCCGAGATGCGCGAAGTCGCGGCCCTGATCGCTGAAGTGCTGCAAAACATCGCCTCGGAGGACGTTGTCGCCGCCGTGCGGCGCAGGGTCGAGGCGCTCACCGAGCGTTTCCCGCTGTACGCCTGGAGACGCCAGGCCGTCTTCGCGCGCGTTTAGTAACGGGCCATGCCCACGCGCATCGTGGTCGATGTCCGCGCGCTGGACTTCGGTATCGGCACCTATATTCGGAGCCTGCTCCACGCCCTCGCGGCCATCGACCAATCCGACGAGTACGTCCTGGTAGCGCTGCCTAATCACCAGGGCGACCAGTCCGGCCCCGACACCTTCTCCGGCCTGCCGCCCAACTTCAAGACCGTCACTTACCGCAAGACCGACTCGTACGCCCTCAATCACCTGGCCTTCCCTTGGTTCCTGCATCGCCTGCGACCCAGCCTGGTGCATATCCCTTTGAACCAGGTGCCGTTGTTCATGATGGAGCCCTACGTGGTGACCATTCACGATATGTCCCGGCTGCTGTTCGAGACCGGTTCCGGCCTTCGCATCGAGACCCGCCGCTTCCTGCTCCGCCGCGGATTGTTGCGTGCCAAGCGCATCCTGGCGGTCTCCGAAGCGACGCGGCGCGACGTGCACGACGCCCTGGGCATCCCCGCCGACCGCATCCGCGTGGTGTATAACGCGCCCAATCCGGATTTCTTCCTCCCGGCGCAGTCTGGCGCCGCCCGCGCGCGCATTCTGGAGCGCTACCAGATCGACTATCCCTTCCTGCTCTACGCGGGCAACATCCGCCCGCAGAAAAATATTCGCCGCCTGGTGGAAGCCTTCGCCGTGGTCCGCGAACAGCTTGCGCGCCACCCCGTCTACGGCGACCTGCACTTAATCGTCATCGGCGACGAGATTTCGCGCTATCCCTCCGTGCGCCGCGCCGTGATCCAGACCAGCGTGGAAAAGGCCGTGCGCTTCCTCGGCTTCGTTCCCTTCGAAGCCCTCCGCGTCTTTTTCGAGAGCGCCGCCCTGTTTGTGTTTCCCTCTCTCTACGAAGGCTTTGGCTTGCCGCCGCTGGAAGCCATGGCCGCCGGCACGCCCGTGGTGGCCTCCAACGTCAGTTCACTGCCCGAAGTGCTCGGCCACGCCGCCGTGCTGGTCAACCCGGAGAACGTCTTCGAAATCGCCCGCGCCATCCAGGACGCGCTGCTCGACGAAGACCTGCGCGGCGATCTGGTCGCTAAGGGTAAAATACAGGCGGCGCGCTATAGCTGGGATCGCACCGCGCGCGACGTCCTCGAAGTCTATCGCGAAGTCGCCCTGGAGGGCGGGCTTTAGCCCGCACGGGGTTTCAGCCCCGCGCCCATGCTCTACTAAATTAAAGGAAGCCCCATGCCATACGAGAACATCTCCCTCCAACACGAAGGGCCGTCCGCCGTCGTGACGCTGAACCGCCCGCAGCGGCGCAATGCCTTATCTCTGGAAATGATGCTTGAGCTAATCGACGCGCTACAAGCCATAGCCCGCGATCGCGCCATCCGCGCCGTAATCCTGGCGGCCGCGGGCAAGGTCTTCTGTTCCGGCCACGACCTCTCCCAGATGGTAGGCCGCGACATCAACGAATACCGGCGCCTGTTCGACGTGTGTAGCGAGCTGATGATGAAGATCCAGTCCATTCCGCAACCGGTGATCGCGGAAGTACAAGGTATCGCCACCGCCGCGGGTTGCCAGTTGGTGGCCACTTGCGACTTGGCCATCGCGTCCGACCAGGCGGCCTTCGCCACGCCGGGCGTGCGCATCGGCCTGTTCTGCACCACCCCCATGGTGGCCTTGAGCCGCGCCGTGGGGCGCAAGCGCGCGCTCGAAATGCTGATGACCGGCGAGATAGTGGACGCGGCCACCGCCGCCGGCTGGGGCTTGGTCAACCGCGCGGTGCCCGCGGCCGAACTGCAGGCCGAAACGCGAAAACTGGCCGCGCGCATCGCCGAGGCCAGCAACCTCACGGTCTCACTGGGCAAGCAGGCATACTATACCCAGATCGACCTGGATCAACCCAAAGCCTACGCCTACGCCAAGGAAGTCATGTCCATGAATTCGCTGGCCGCCGACGCGCAAGAGGGCATCTCGGCCTTCCTGGAGAAGCGCCCCGCGTGTTGGACGGGCCGCTGAACTCACCACTAACTTTCGTTAGACCCATAACCCTAACCGTTACCCGCAGTACCTTCGCAGACTTGCCGCCGCGGCGCGCGTGGAGGTATCCATTAGAAAGAGTTATGGGAATGTCTGACAAACGGAAAGAACAGCGGCGTTTCACCAATGCCATGTTTGCCGTGGCCTGGGAGGATGCCCGCGGCCAGAGCCGCTCCCTCCGCGTTCGGGGCCTGAATGTCTCCAGGTCCGGAATGCGCATCGAGTCCAACGAAGAGATGCATGCGGGCGTGCCGGTCAGCGTGCAGGCCGAGCGCCACGAGCTCAGCGGCAGGGCCACTGTGCGCAACTGCACCAAGCGCGGCCAGGGGTTCTTGGTCGGGCTCGAGTTTTCCGAGGAAACCAAGCGGGCCTTGCGCCTGCCCCTGGTGGACGCCGTCGATTTTTACGAGGTGCTGCAAGTCAGCCAGAACGCCGAGCCGGAGACTGTCCACCGCGTCTATCGCATCATGGCCGCGCGCTTCCATCCGGACAATCCTCAAACCGGCGATTCCGAGCGCTTCCTGCTGCTGAACGAAGCTTATGAGGTGCTGTCCGATCCGGAAAAGCGCGCTCTGTACGATGCCGCCCGGCGCGTCGGCGAATGCCAGCCGCTACCCGCCTTTGAGCTGAAGGAATTCGTCGACGGCATCGAGGGCGAGCAGAATCGCCGGCTGGGTATCTTGTGCCTGCTCTACAAC
>Ga0181534_10002372_pt1 | contig 11711 bp, 8 predicted proteins | sample PEATcosm2014_Bin_37_FD_119758 | JGI IMG/M metagenome (GOLD analysis project Ga0181534, IMG submission 119758) | Peatland microbial communities from MTU Mesocosm Facility, Houghton, MI, USA - PEATcosm2014_Bin17_10_metaG | ecosystem: Environmental > Terrestrial > Soil > Wetlands > Peat | place...
CGATGACTCGTACCCGCTTCGGCAACTTCGTCAACGCTTCACGGATCGGCTCACAAAAACGGCTGATGTCCGTCACCGGGTTTGCGTAGTCGATAGGGAAGCCGCCGCCAATGTCGAGTGTGTCGAAAGCCCCGAGCTTTTCGCGGCGCGCAGCCGCCATCAACTTCACACAGGCGTTCAGAGCCTCGACGTGCTTGGCCGAATCCGCGGCCTGTGAGCCAACATGAAACGACAAGCCACGCACGTTGACGCCGACCTCGGCAGCCAGGCGCGCAAGATCCAACAGGTCTTCCGGATCGCAGCCAAATTTGCGCGACAGGTCGACCACCGCTCCCGGGCTGCGGAACGAGACACGCAACAGCAGCTCGGTGTTGTCGGTGTACTTGGCGAACTTCCGCACTTCATCAGGGTTATCAGCGACGAAAGTACGCACCCCGAAATGCACGGCGTTGCGGATGTCCTGATCCCGTTTGATGGGATGTGTATGGATACAGCGCAGGGGATCCGCGCCCAGACGATGAACCAGATGGACCTCACCCGTTGTCGCGAGATCCAGAAACCCGCCCTCCTCCATTACCGTCGTCACGACAGCGGGATGGGGCATGGGCTTCAAGGCGTAGTACAGATCCACCCCGGGCAACGCCTGACTGAGTTTCCTGAACTGCACCCGGACGCGCTCACAGTCGACGATGAGCAACGGTGAGCCGAATTCCTTGACCAGACGGCGAACATGGGCGGGCTGAAAGGGATCGATGAAGCGGGGACGCTGTTTTCGGGTTGGCATGGGGTTCATTGTTAGAAAAACGTGACGGCGTGACAAGGGACAACGGCCAGTTCTGCTACATTCTCGGCCGCATGATTCCCCCTACCGTGCCGCAAGATCCGCGCCGCGAGCTGGAAATGCTCCTCGCCTCGCGCTTTGCGCTCATCGTGATCGAATCCCGCGAAGAGGCCCGAGTGCTGGCGCTGGTGCGCGAATCGAGCCTGAAGGCGCGCCGCGGACGTGGCTGGGGAGTATTCCAATGGACTGTGACGGAAGGGTTGCAGCGGATCGATGTCGACATGGGCGCCCCGCAGCGCATGCTCGCCGAGCCGCCGCAGCTGCTGCGACACCTCAAGGCCACCCCGATGCCGGGGATCTATGTGCTGCTCGACTTCCATCCCTACCTGTCCGATCCCATCAACGTCCGGATGTTGAAGGACGTTGCCCAGGGGTATGGGCAGGTGGAACGGACCGTGGTCCTCATGAGCCACGAGGTTACGCTGCCCGAAGAGCTAGAGAGTTTTGCCACGCGGCTGCACCTTGCGCTGCCGACGGTCAACGAGCGGCAGATGATTGTAAAGCGCGTGGCGCAAGACTGGTCGAAAGCCAATCCGGGCCGGCCCGCCGTCATCGAGCCGGAAGCGCTGACCAAACTCGTCGACAACCTGGCCGGCCTCACGGCGGGCGATGCCGAGCGCCTCGTCCGCCAGGCGATCTTCGACGACGGCGCGCTGACGATGTCGGATCTGCAGGGCGTGCTGGCCGCCAAGTACCAACTGCTCAACCGCGGCGGCACGTTGACCTATGAGCCTGACACGGCGAAGTTCGCCGACGTCGGCGGAATGCAGAATCTGCGCACCTGGCTGACGAGCCGCAAGCCGGCCTTCGATGGCAACGCACCCGAGTTGGATCCGCCCAAGGGCGTGCTGCTGCTCGGCGTGCAGGGTTGCGGCAAAAGTCTGGCGGCGCGTGCCGCGGCGGGCATCTTCGGTGTGCCGTTGTTGCGGCTGGACTTCGGTGCGCTGTACAGCAAGTGGCACGGTGAGTCCGAAAAGAATCTGCGGGAGTCACTGGTCGCGGCGGAAGCACTCTCACCGTGTGTGTTGTGGATCGACGAAATTGAAAAGGCCCTCGCGGATGGCGAGGGTGACAGTGGCACGTCACGACGGGTGCTGGGCACGTTCCTCACCTGGCTCGCCGAACAACGCTCGCGAATCTTTGTTGTGGCCACGGCCAACGATATTTCCGCCCTGCCGCCGGAGTTGATTCGGAAAGGCCGCCTCGACGAGATTTTCTTCGTCGATCTGCCGGATGAGGCGGCCCGCGCCGCCATTCTCGCGATCCATGCGCGCAAGCGTTCGCTGCAAATTACGCCTCAGGAAGTGCTGGCGCTGGCGAAGCGCAGTGCGGGGTTCTCAGGAGCAGAGCTGGAACAAGCCATTGTCGCCACGCTCTACAGCGCCCGTGCCAGCGGCCACCCGGTGTCCGCCGCCGCCATCGCTCAAGAGTTGAAAACAACCAAGCCATTGTCGGTCGTGATGGCCGAAAAGATCGAATCATTACGCGCCTGGGCGCAAGAGCGAACAGTCGCCGCCGACTGAGCCGGGCCAATAAACTACGGCAGAACGGCCATGGCGCCGGTATCACCACCCTCGGCGATACTGGACGCAGCCCGCATCAGCCGATCCCGGATCGCATCCCACTTCTCCCCTTCAGGCACATCCTGCACGAGGATCTGTTGGCACCCGGCCTTATCCAACGTACGCAGGTTCGCGTAAAGGTCGTGGCCATACTGCTCCGGACGGCGTCCGGCGTTGACCCACGTAACGTACTTGTGGGACTTCAAAGGCAACCTCTGTGCAAGCACCGCGATTCTGCGGCCTCCCTCGGAGAGCGAGGCTGCATGAGCATCAATCTCCCCCGCGGCCACGATCGTCATCTGCGTCGTTGGAGCGTAGTGCGACGAAGTGCTACCCGGAACACGCGGCGACTGCGTGCTCGCACCAATCAGAAGCTCATCGCCGATGACCGTTCGAATCTGCCCCGCCGTGACCGCACCCGGCCGCAGCAGCCGCACATTCGCACCCTCAAACGTGATGATGGTGGACTCGAGACCGATCTGCGTCTCGCCACCATCAAGAATGGTATTCACGGAATCGCCCAACTCATCACGCACGTGCTCAGCGCGTGTCGGTGACAACCGTCCGTAGCGGTTCGCGGAAGGCGCCGCAATACCACCGCCAAACGCGGTCAATAACTGTTGAGCCATCGGATGAGACGGCACTCGGATGGCGACGGTGTCCTGGCCTCCGGTCACAACATCGTGCACGTTGGCTGCCCGAGGCATCACCATCGTCAATGGACCGGGCCAAAACCTTTCAGCAAGCTTGTTCGCAGCGTCCGGCACCTCACGCACCCAACGGTGCAGGAAGCGTGGGCTGTCCAGGTGGACGATGACTGGATGGTCCGCCGGCCGCCCCTTGGCCGCAAAAATCTTGCGCACTGCCGCCGGGTTTTGCGCATTCGCGCCGAGTCCATAGACCGTCTCGGTGGGAAAAGCCACGAGCTCACCGTCGCGCAGGGCCTGCACGGCGGTGTCAATCTCAACCTGGGTAGCTCTGACAACTCGAACCATAGTCGCGAAGTCTACCAGCCATCCAAGAACAGGAAGGGCTACTTGACCCCTAAGGCGCGACCGCCATCGCAAGTTCTTGCAAAGTCAGGGGCGCCGACCCCTCCGCATTGTTGGCCGCCAGTACGTACACGTCGCGACCGGCCGACAGACCCCGTTTGACCAGGCCTGCAATACGGCTGCGGCTGAGCTTATCGGGCTCCAGGATCCGATTGAACGGAGCAAACCGGGCGCCTGCGCTCTCGTAATTATCGCCCTGCTGCAGCATCCAGCGGATGACCAGCGGCTGCGCTCCCCCTTCGGTTACCTGACTATCGACGGCGGGCATGCGTGAATGGACCGTACAGCAATGCACTGCGCCACTCGCGGCCAGTGCGGCTTCGTAGCGGGGACCCAGAATTTCGGAATCGCGCAGCTCGATGGTGTAGGTCAGTCCCCGGGGCAGTGCCCAAAGAAACTCACCGAGCTGGGCGACAAACGTCTCGGGATGACGGGTCGTGCGAAATCCCAACGGTGAGAATTGAAACAGCACGGCACCGAGCTTCGCCCCGAATGCCTTTCTCAGAGGTGTGATGACGTGTCGCTCCGCGAATGCGGAGTCCAGAAATACAGGCTCGATCCCGCGCTGGCGGGCCCGTGGGGTATCGGGAGCGGTAGTGAGACCGGTGTAGGCCTTCACCACGAACCGGAAATCTGCGGGTACCTGCGCTGCCTGTTGTGTCAGCAGCTCGACATCCGGGGGCTTGTAGAACGTGCTGTCGACGTTGAGCGCGTTGAGAAGAGGATGCTGCGCATAGGCACGCAGGCCATAGCGCGCCAGCACCGGGACGCGATACTGCTCGGCATAGACGATCCCTGCCCAGCCGGCGAACGACAGGCTCGACGTCCCCATATGCAGATTTTTGGGCAGCCGCTTCGCAACCTGCACGATCTCGGGGGACGGCACCGCCGGACGCACAATGTCTGCATCCGGCGGTGGGCCACCAAACAGATCCTGCTGGGACGTACTGTCTTACTCCAGAGCCTTGCGCTCCCAGCCCGCCGTTGTGTGTGTCAGCTCATAGGCCGGGAAATAGTGCTTATCGAGTTTCAGGGTGATCACTTCCGGCGCGTTGTTCCAGGTGATGGTCTTCAAGCGCACGGAGGCACGATCGGGACGGCCCGTAACCGCCCTGAGAAAAGCATCGAGATCCGGAGTCGGTGTGCCATCCACCTCTACGATCCGGCGCCCCGGATACAACCCGTAACGGGTTGCAGGAGAGCCGTACGAGAAGTACCCGACATACACGCCAACGGGCGGAATACCACGCTGCGCGCTCATTGCGCGATGAGGTGACTGCAACGTCGCACCACCCCACTCCACCAGCCTGTCGATGTCGACTCCGGGCAGCTCCATCGTGTCGACGTCCAGCGTCTGAACGCTGTTCCCGCGCCAGACGGTCACCTTCACGACATCCCGATCGGCAGCCGCACGTTCAACTTCCCTGAACTGCGTAACTGTCTGGCCGTCGATAGCGAGCACCAAGTCACCCTGTTGGAGCAACTGGGATGCCGGGGTGCCGCCCACCATGCGCACCACGGTCAGCACCTGGCGCTGTGTGGGGTTCTTCTGCGCGAGCTTTTGCGACCACTCGTCCGGCAGGCCGATCTCACGGGCGCCCGCCAGAGACTGCACACCAAACTCGGCTTCCAGCGAGTGCAGCGGCTTGTTGTTTCTGACCCGGTCGAGCATGTCGGCCACGAGATCGATCGGGACCCCACGGTTGTCCTGCGCAATCTCGCGACCGCTCTCGTAGGCAAAACTCGACCACAGGCCGAGGACGTTGCCACTCTTGTCCGTGAGCACACCATCGAAGTCGAGAGGCGGATTCACCAACTGGACGGCTTCGAGGTTGCTGTCCCGGAAGCGCATGGTGCGCGACAACGGCAGCTCCAGCGGGTCGATGCTCGCAATCTCGGTGTTTCGCGAGCGCAGGGCACTGTCTGCCCCGAGGCCCACGACCCAAATGGATTCGCCGGCGTTCAGGTCACGAACGGCCAGCTTCGCGGACTTGACCGGCGTGGTGCCAATCAACTTCGGATCGTAGGCCACCATCGCCAGGTTGTGCTGCGGATGGATGTACACAACCCGGCCGGGAACCTGCACTGTGCCTGCGAGTGTGATCGTGACATCGCCGATACCGACCGGCACCGTGTTCCGATCGACTACCACCAGACCGCGCTGCGCATCCACGATCAGCCCGGTGCCGTGATAGTTGCGCTCCGTGATCCCGGACACCGAATAAGGCATGTCGAAAGCAACCATCGCGAGCGACGGTGCCAAGGCCTCCAGGCGCGGATCCTTGTACTTCGGATACTCCGTCGAGGACACCTTGAGCGGCTTGGAAGCCGGGCCCGCCGCGAGATCCTTGCAATCCCACAGGCCCTGACGGTCATCCCGCTCACAGTGATGAGCCGGGAACCAACGCCGGTCCATGCGGATGGAACGCAACTGACTGCCGTTAGGATCATCAATTGTGATGAATCGGACGGTAGAGCGATCTCCATCGCCCAGTTGCGCGATGTGCTCCTCAACATCGGCCAGGGTATTGACCTGCTTGGAGTCCATCGCGGTAATCACCGCACCGCGCGGCACCCCGCCTGCCGCAAACACGTAGCCCGGATTCGCGACGTAGACGCCACGCACCGGAACGTTGAAATGGCGTGCCTGTTGATACGACAGCGCGTTTAGAACCGCATCACCAAATTCAGCGTATGCGCTCGGTGTGATCGCATGCAGGTCGCCGACAGGGAGCTTGGCGGAGACGGGCTTGCCGCCGCGCTCGAGATCCAATGTAACCTGGCCGCCCACGCTGGTATCCACCACTTCATCCAGCGGCTCGAACTGGGTCACATACTTGCCGTTGACCTTGACGAGCACGTCACCCGGCTGCAGTACGTTCTCGCTCGGGGAGCCAGGCAGCACTTCGGTGACGACCAACATGCCGGTGTACTGAGGGAAGGTCTTGCGAACGACCGCCTCGGTCGAAGCGTTCAGGCCCAGGCGGGTCAGCTCGTCGTACGGCGTGTAATTGAAAACCGTGTACAGCGTGCCGCGGGTGACCGGCTTGCCCTGTTGTATCAACTCGAGCGCCCGGCGGACGCGTCCGAGGGGCAGATAGAAACTCGAGGCATTGCCGTTCGCGCCGCCTGCATTCAAGGCAACGACCCGGCCGCGAATGTCGATCACAGGCGAGCCCGACGAGCCGCCCGAGGTGCCGGAAGCGGCCTGGTAATAGAACGTGTTGAAGTCGTTGTATTTGGCGATGCCGTATTCAGGAGCGTCGCGGTCGAGCCGCGCGAGCGTGCCGGCCAGGATGGAAAGCTGCTCGCCGGCGTTGTTGCCGACGACGCGGATCTCACGGCCGATCTGGGCGCCTTCCGGATACAGGGCGAGCGCCTTCGGCTTGATGAAATGCAACTTGCTGGGATCGTAGCGATACAGGCCGAAGTCGTGGACCGGGTCGCGATACACCGGGAAAAGCTGGACTTCCTCGCGGTTCAGAAAGGTGGCTTCGGCCGTCACCGGTCCCGGCGTCACGACGTGCCGGTTGGTCAGGATGAGACCCCGCTCGGCATCGACGACGAAGCCGGTGGCCTGGGCGGTCGAATTCCACTCCGTATCGAATGCGCGGGTGGAGTCCACGTCGATAGACACAACACTGCTGGCGATCCGCTCCAGTGTCACCGCCCAATCGGGATTACCCTCAACGGCCGCTGCCTGTTGCGCGACTTGTGCATTTTGCTCCGCGGCAGCCTGCGGCGGCGTTGGCGCTGTCTGGACGGGAAGTGGCGTGGACGGGCCTTGCTTGGCAGGCTCCTGGACAGCCGCGGTGGTCTTGGCGGGGGGCGGATCGCGCGCTTCAGTGAGGGGTGAGAGACAGAGTAATAGGGACAGCCAAAGCAGTCTCGACGAGCGCATAGGACTCCTGAAGTTGAGGGCCTACGGCGCCCCGGCCCCGTAGTTTAGCGGCCGAGCAGAACGAGCAGCCAGACCGTGCCCAGCAGAAACAAAGACATGAGGACCGCGGCCGAGCCAATATCCTTCGCCAGGCCGGCGAGGACGTGCCGCTCGAAGCCGATCCGGTCGACGGTTGCCTCGATAGCACTGTTGATGAGCTCCACCACCAGGGTCAGCAGCATCGGGGCGATCAGCAGGGCACGTTCGACGCCCGAGTGACCCAGCCACATGGCCAAGGGTATGACGACTACGGCCAAGGCAAGTTCCTGGCGGAAGGCGGCTTCCTCGCGGAAAGCCCCGCGCAGGCCGCGAATGCTCGCGCCCATGGCGCGCCACATGCGCGTGGCGCCCCGGGGCTTGAATCGATCCAAGACTACGCTGTCGGCTTCCATCTCAAATCCAGTTGCTTCGCCGCCCGAACGTCGTCGAGCCGTCGCACCGGCATCGTATGCGGTGCGCTCGTCACCCGCTCGGGTTCCTGCTCTGCTTCCTGCTGGATCTGGATCATGGCGCTCACGAATGCGTCCAGGATGTCCTTGCTCTCGGTTTCCGTCGGCTCGATCAACAGGCATTCCGGCACCAGCAGCGGGAAATAAGTGGTCGGGGCGTGGAACCCATGGTCGAGGAGACGCTTGGCGAAGTCCATGGCTGTCACATCAAGTTCACGTGCCTGACGCTTCAGGGTGATGATGAACTCATGACTCGCCCGACGGGAAGGGTACGCTGCATCAAATCCCGCATTTTTTAACCTCGACAGCAGATAGTTTGCGTTGAGGGTCGCGTATTCACCCACCTGGCTCATACCTTCACGGCCCAGCATGCGCATGTAGATGTACGCCCGCAGGAGCACTCCGGCGTTGCCCATGAAGCCTGACAAACGCCCGATGGACTGCGGTAGATCCTTCTCGGTCAGCCATCGGTAACGGCTACTCTCTTCCAACCCCACGATCGGAAGCGGCAGAAACGGCCGCAAACGCGCGCTCACACCCACGGCTCCTGCACCCGGCCCTCCGCCGCCGTGAGGCGTTGAGAAGGTCTTGTGGAGGTTCATATGAATGACGTCGAACCCCATGTCACCCGGACGGACTTTCCCCAGAATGGCATTCAGGTTGGCGCCGTCGTAATAAAGCAGGCCGCCGGCCGTATGGACGATCCGGGCCACCTCTTCGATCCGCCGCTCAAACACGCCCAGCGTGGAAGGATTGGTCAACATAATGCCCGCGGTGTTCGGTCCGACCGCGGCCGTGAGCGCTTCCAGGTCAATATCTCCCTCGTCATTCACGGGGATTTCCCGCACCACGCAACCGCACATGGTTGCGGTGGCTGGGTTGGTACCGTGTGCCGCTTCCGGAACAATGATCTCGTTGCGCGCGAGGTCGCCACGCGAGCGATGGTAAGCACGGATCATCGCCACCCCGGCAAACTCGCCGTGGGCGCCGGCCATCGGGCTCAGGGCAACAGCCTGCATGCCCGTGACCTCCTTCAACATCTCCTGCAGCTCAAACATGCACGCCAGAAAGCCCTGGCCGTGGGATTCCGGGGCCAGCGGGTGACGGCCCAGAAACTCCGGCAGCATCGCGTACTGGTTACAGGCTTTCGGGTTGTACTTCATCGTGCACGACCCCAGGGGGTAGAAGTGCGTGTCGATGGAGAAGTTGAGATGCGACAGGCGTGTGAAGTGCCGCACAGTCTCGAGCTCGCTCACTTCCGGCAGCACCGGCGGCCTGGTGCGTCGCAACTGCTGTGGCAGATCGGCAGTCGCCGCTGCCGGCAACTCCTGCGGCCATTGATCCGTGGCGCCCCGCCCCGGATGCGAATACTCGAAGATCACCTTCTCGTGGTTTCTCTCTTGGGCTCTCATTGGCAATTCCTCAGGCAGCGCGTACGGCGGACTGCATAGCGTCGCCGAGAGCCGTCACATAACTGTTGATATCGCTCAGGGACTTTGTCTCGGTCGCGCAGACGAGCAGCGCATAGCCCAACTCGGGATACAGCTCCGACAGATCGAAGCCGCCCAGGACACCGCGGCCGGCGAGTGATGTCAGGATGGGTGCCACGGGGCGATCGAACAACAGCACGGCCTCGTGGAAGAAGGGTCCGGTAAATGCACGACGCACGCCCTTCACACTGCTCAGTGCCGCCACGAGGTCCTTGGCGCGCGCATGAGAAGCCGCCGCCGTGCGCTCCAGACCTGTAGCGCCCATCAATGACATGTAGATCGTGGCTGCCGTTACCAGCAGGCCCTGGTTCGTGCAGATGTTGGAGGTCGCCTTCGCCCGCCGTATGTGCTGCTCGCGAGCCTGTAAAGTGAGGGTGAAACCTTCGCGACCTTGCAGATCGACCGTGCGGCCGACGATTCGGCCCGGCATCTGCCGAACATATTCCATGCGGGTCGTCATGAAGCCGAAGTACGGTCCACCTGAAGACAGCGGCACTCCGAGCGGTTGGCCATCACCCACGACGATGTCAGCCCCTTTGCCGGTTGTGCCCCACTCACCCGGCGGGCGCAACAGCGCAAGCGAGGTGGGATTCACGACCGCGATCACAAAAATGCCGTGGGCATGGGCCCAGTCGGTAATGGCATCGACATCCTCGAGCTGACCGAAAAAATTCGGCTGTTGGATGACGATGGCCGTGATGTCCTCGCCGGCGTATTTCTCGAGCGAGTCCAGAGGGGTGAGCCCGCTCTCGACACTGTATGGAACATCTTCGAAGCGCAGGCCCTGGTTGCCCGCTGTGGCAATGGCAACGCGGCGGTACGTCGGATTCACCGCGCGCGGAATGAGAATACGAAGCGATTTCGACTTCCGATTCGCACGCACGGCCATGAGACTGGCTTCAGCTACAGCGGATGCTCCGTCGTACAGCGAGGCGTTGGACACATCCATGCCCGTCAGGCTCGCGATCATCGACTGATATTCGTAGATCAGCTGCAGCGTGCCCTGGCTCGCCTCGGCCTGATAAGGCGTGTAGGCGCTGTAAAACTCGCCGCGTGTCGTAATGGCCCACACAGCGGATGGAATGTGATGCTCGTACGCTCCAGCGCCAATGAAGCACAGCGGTCGACCATCGGCGCGCGCGCGTTCGCTCATGAGCCGGCCGATCTGCATCTCGTTGAGTCCCACCGGCACACCAGCCAGTGACTTCACGCGCAGGGACGCGGGGATCTCATCGAACAGTTGTTCAATACCAGACACGCCGATCGTCGCGAGCATGGCCTCGACATCAGCGGCGGTATGGGGAATGAAAGCCATCAGGCAGCCTCCGTCTCTAACAGCTTGTGATACTCGGCCGCTGACATGAGTGCCGCGGTCGCGCCCCCGGATGCGGGACGCAGGCGCAGGAGCCAGCCCTTGCCATACGGATCACTGTTGACGGCCTCGGGTTCCGCGGCGAGACCCGGGTTCCCTTCCGTCACCTCACCGGCCACGGGCGAGTAAACATCCGACGCGGCCTTCACCGACTCGACCACTGCCACAGGCTCGCCGACCTTCAGAACCCGGCCGGCCTCAGGCACCTCGACGAAAACCAGATCCCCGAGGGCTTGTTGGGCGTGATCGGTAATCCCGATTTCGACCGTGCCATCCGGCAAACGGCGGACCCACTCGTGGCTCTGGGTGTACTGCAGATCGGGAGGAACATTGCTCATGCGAAAACACTCCGGTTGAATCGGACAAAGGGCGGCTTGACCACCCGCGCGTTGAGAAGCTTGCCACGAATATCCACCTGCACCTGTTGCACGGCGCTGGCGGGGACGCGGGCGAGCGCGATCGAGCGCTCGAGAGTTGGAGAGAAGGTGCCACTGGTTATTTCGCCAGCCCCTGCCGGCGTAACAACGCGCTGGTGACTGCGCAGTACACCGCGGTCTTCGAGCAACAGCCCGACCAGCACCCGTGAGGGGGTTATGTTTTCGAGCGCCGTACGCCCGATAAACTGCCGGTCCGCGGGCTCCATCGCGACCGTCCAGGCCAGTCCGGACTCAAACGGATGAGTTTTCTCATCCATATCGTTGCCATACAGGTTCATGCCGGCCTCGAGCCGAAGCGTGTCACGCGCTCCCAGGCCACACGATGCAACACCGGCGGCATTCAACTCACGCCAGACACGGACCGCATCCGCTGCGGGAATCATGATCTCGAAGCCGTCCTCGCCGGTGTAACCCGTGCGGGCGACAAACCAGGTGTCGATCTCGCGACCAAAGAATGGATCCAGAGCGAGGGCTGTCTGTGAAGCTGACGCCGACAGCAGGGAAGCAGTCTTGGCTCGCGCTTCAGGACCCTGTATCGCCAGGATGGCGAGGTCGGTCAACTCGGTCA
>Ga0181534_10002373_pt1 | contig 11710 bp, 12 predicted proteins | sample PEATcosm2014_Bin_37_FD_119758 | JGI IMG/M metagenome (GOLD analysis project Ga0181534, IMG submission 119758) | Peatland microbial communities from MTU Mesocosm Facility, Houghton, MI, USA - PEATcosm2014_Bin17_10_metaG | ecosystem: Environmental > Terrestrial > Soil > Wetlands > Peat | place...
CGCGGTTTCGTCCGCGAGAACCAGCACTTCGCTCGGGCCGGGCAGCAGATCAATCGCGACGTGGCCGACGAGCAATCGTTTGGCCGTGACAACGTAGGCATTGCCCGGCCCAAAAATTTTCTGCACGCGACGAATTTTTTCAGTGCCGTAAGCCATCGCCGCAATCGCCTGCGCGCCGCCGACGCGGTAAATCTCCGTCGCGCCCGCCGCGCGCGCGGCGAACAGCAGCGCGGAATTGATCGAGCCATCTTTTCCGCACGGCGTGCAGACGACAATTTCTTTGCAGCCCGCAACGCGTGCGAGCGTGATTGTCATCAATGCCGTCGAAACCAAAGGCGCAGTTCCGCCGGGAATATAAATGCCGACGCGCTGGAACGGATCAAATTTTTCGCCGACGCTCGCGCCGTGGGAATTTTTCATCCGCCAGTTTTTGCGCAGGGACTTTTTTGCAAACGCGGCAATGTTCTTTTCCGCTTCGGCCACGGCGGCGCGCAAGGTTTCATCCGCCTTCAGCGAACTCGCCAGTAATTCCGCCTGCGTCACCGCAAGCTGTTCGGTGGAAAGTTTTGCGCCATCGAATTTTTCCGTGAGATCCAAAAGCGCATTGTCGCCGTGCAGATAAACATCGAGCAGAATGGCGCGCGTGCGGTTTTCAATATTCACGTCAAACAAACTTGAAGCCGTCGTGGCTTCGCGGAGCTTGGCGGAAAAATCTTTATCGGTATGGCGGACAATCTTCATGCCGCCAAGTTAGCAATTCACCGGCAATTGTCAGCCACGGATTGAACGCGGATTTTTGTTTGTATCCGTGTTCAATCCGTGTTCAATCTGTGGCCGCATGAATCGCAATCCCATCATCGCCGCACTGGACATGTCGACGGCGGAACAGGCCTTGAAACTCGCCGAGGAAATCGCGTCCGCTGTCGGTGCATTCAAGATCGGCAGCCAGCTTTTCACCGCCGCCGGGCCGGACATCGTGAAAAAGATCCGCGCGACGGGCGCTTCGGTTTTCCTTGATTTGAAATTTCACGATATTCCCAACACCGTCGCCAAAGCGGTCGCTTCGGCCACGCGGCTTGGCGTGCAGATGCTCACGATCCACACGAGCGGCGGATTGGAAATGATGAACGCGGCGGAAGAATCGGCCCAGCAAACCGCAAATCAGGCCGGGCTGAATGCGCCGCTCGTGCTGGGCGTGACGGTGCTGACAAGTTCCGACAGCCACACACTGCTGGAAACCGGTTGCGACCAAAACATTGGCGCACAAGTCGAACGGCTGGCGACTCTCGCGGCAAAAGCGGGCCTGCGTGGATTGGTTTGTTCGCCACTGGAAATTGCGGATTTGCGGCAGTTTTTGCCTTCGCACATCCAGCTCGTGACGCCCGGCATCCGCACTGGCGCGGAAAAGTCCGACGACCAGAAGCGCACGCTCACGCCGCGCGAAGCAATCCAAGCCGGCGCAAACTGGCTGGTGATTGGCCGTCCGATTTACGCGGCGGAAAATCCGCGCGCGGCGGCGGAAAAGATTTTGGAATCCATTTCTTAACCACGGATGGGCACAGTTAACCACGGATGAAAACAACCGGAAATTGTCTGTGCCGGATTTTTTGCTTGTCCGTGTCCATCCGTGGTTGAAAAATAAATTATGAAAAGCATCACCGTCGTCGCCACGTTTCAAGCCAGGCCGGGCAAGGAAGCGGAATTGAAGCAGTCCCTGATCAGCCTCGTCGCGCCGACGCGCCAGGAAGCGGGCTGCCTCAATTACGACCTGCACGTTTCGTCCGAAGATCCGGCGAAGTTTTTATTCCACGAAAATTGGACGAGTAAGGCGCATCTTGATGCGCATCTCAATAACACGCAAATTCAAGCTCTGCTGCCGCGACTGGATGAATTGTGCGTCGGAATGCCGGAGATCAAAATCTGGCAGAAAATCGCCTGACAAGTTCGAGGTGTTATCCCGCAAAATTATTCGCCGCGATGCTCGCGTTGTGGCCGCCGAAGCCGAAGGAGTTGTTGATGATGGCGTTGACGTTCATTTCGCGCGCGGTGTTGGGAACGTAATCCAGATCGCATTCGGGGTCGGGCGTCTGATAATTGATGGTTGGCGGGACGACGCCATTTTTAATGGCGAGCGCGCATACGGTCATCTCGACCGCGCCCGCCGCGCCGAGCATGTGGCCGGTCGCGCCTTTGGTGGAGCTGACGGCGATTTTTTTCGCGCGTTCGCCAAAAACGGTCTTGATGGCCTGCGTTTCGCAGACATCGCCTTGCGGGGTGGATGTGCCGTGGGCGTTGATGTAGGAAATGTCTTCGAGGTTCAGCCCGCCGGTTTTCAAGGCCATTTTCATGCAGCGTGCGGCACCTTCACCGTCGGGTGAGGGCGCGGTCAGATGATAGGCGTCGGCGGTGTTGCCGTAGCCGGTGATTTCGCAATAAATTTTCGCCCCGCGCTTTTTCGCGTGTTCCAATTCCTCCAGCACCACGACGCCCGCGCCTTCGCCCATGACAAAGCCGTCCCGATCCTTGTCGAACGGACGCGACGAATGTTTCGGGTCATCGTTGCGCGTGCTCATGGCGCGCATCGCGCAAAAGCCGCCGATGCCGACGGGCACGATGGCGGCTTCCGCGCCGCCGGCGAACATCACCGCCGCATCACCCATTTTAATCGCGCGCCAGGCTTCGCCGATGGCGTGGTTCGCGGTCGCGCACGCGGAGCAGGTGGCAAAATTCGGGCCGCGCAGGTTGTTATACATCGAGAACAGGCCGGAGGCCATGTTGCTGATGAGCATCGGAATCATGAACGGCGAAAGCCGCCCTGGCCCGCGATCGAGCAAAACTTTATGCTGTTCGGTCGTCGTCGCCAGGCCGCCGATGCCGGAGCCGATGATGACACCGATTTCGTCGCGATTTTCTCTTTCAAGTTCGAGGCCGGAATCTTTCAACGCCGACCAGCCGGCAAAGACGCCAAATTGCGAGTAACGATCCGTGCGGCGGACTTCCTTTGGCGACGGAAACGCGGGCGCGGGATCAAAATGTTTCACTTCTCCGGCGATTTGCGTGTCGAACGGCGTCGCGTCAAATCCGGTAATGCGGTCAATACCGCACTGTCCGGCGATCAGACTGTTCCAGAAAATGTCCAGTTGATGTCCGAGCGGTGTGACGACACCGAGGCCGGTGACGACCACGCGGCGGTCTGAATTGTTTGCCATAAATGAAAAGGGCAGTTTGAGCTAGTCCAGCCAAACTGCCCCGAAGTGCGGAAAGTCGCAACTATTTTTGGTTGTCCTCGATGTATTTGGTCACGTCGCCGACGGTCAGGAGCTTTTCAGCCTGTTCGTCCGGCACTTCGACACCAAATTCTTCTTCCAGCGCCATGATCAACTCGACCGTGTCGAGCGAGTCCGCGCCGAGGTCTTCGATGAACTTGGCTTCCGGCGTCACCTGATCCGCTTTCACGCCCAGTTGTTCGACGATGATGTCCTTTACCCGTTGGTCAATTGGTTTGTCAGCCATAATTTGCCCTGTTCTATGCCATGAATCCAAAAGCTGTTCAAGCCCTGAATTCCAAATTTTTTATTGCGACGTAAGTTGTTGAGCCACTGAATCGTTGACTGGTTCACGATTTAACGATTCAACGCCGTCACATCACCATTCCGCCGTCAACCGTTAAAACCTGACCTGTCACATAACGCGCCGACGGGCTTGCGAGAAACAACGCCGCGTCCGCAATGTCTTCCGCCGTGCCAAATTTGCCCATCGGGATTTGCTTCAAAATGTTCGCCTTCAATTCCTCATCCAATTCCGAAGTCATGTCTGTCTCGATGAAACCCGGTGCGATGCAATTCGCCGTGATGCCGCGCGACGCGAATTCGCGCGCGACCGATTGCGTGAACCCGATCAAGCCCGCCTTGCTCGCCGCATAATTGCTCTGGCCGCCGTTGCCGATGAGTCCGATGACCGACGAAATGTTGATGATGCGGCCCGAACGCTGCCTGGCGAATACGCGTGAAAACGCCTTTGTAAAGAAAAACGCACCCTTCAGATTCGTGTTGAGCACGGTGTCCCAATCCGCGTCACTCATGCGCATCAGCAGGCCGTCGCGCGTCACGCCAGCGTTGTTGACGAGAATATCCACCTTGCCGCAATCGGCCAGAATTTTTTCGGCGGCGGTGCTGACGGCGGCGGAATCTGAAACATCCACGGAAAATGCCCACGCTTTTTTTCCGAGCGCGCCGATTTCATTGGCGACCTTCTCGGAGTTTTCCTGCGTGCGCGAAACGCAGACCACGCCCGCGCCCTCGGCGGCAAATTTCAACGCAATGGCGCGGCCGATCCCGCGCCCCGCACCGGTAACCACGGCAATTTTATTGGCAAGTTGGCTCATAGATTGTTTTCAGCCACAGATGAAACACAGATTGAACACAGATTCAAAGCGCAATTTTCCCATCCGTGTTTCATCCATGAAAATCTGTGGCTAAATTGAAATCGTTTTGACTGTGGCTTCCAAACTCGCCGCATCCGCGACGTTCGGCATTTGTGCCGATTTATCAATACGTTTCATAAATCCGCTCAAGGCCGTGCCCGGCCCGAGTTCGATGAACCGCGTGAAACCTTGCGACAGCAAATAGCGCATGGATTTTTCCCAAAGCACCGATGACGTGACCTGCTCGACTAGCCGGGCCGAAATTTCCTTCGGTGAATCCTGCGGCTGTGCTGTCACATTTGAAATCACAGACACAACCGGCATAGAAATTTTTATTTTCGCCAGTTCACTTTGCAATTTCGGCTGCGCACCCGCCATCAGCGGCGAGTGATACGCGCCCGCGACCGGCAGCGGAATCGCCTTGCGTGCGCCTTTTGCTTTCGCCAGTTCGCAGGCTTTTTCAATTTTACCCGACTCGCCGGAAATCACCAACTGGCCGGGACAATTTAAGTTTGCCAGCACCACGCCGGCTTCCGCGCAGACTCCGCGCGTCGGCGCTTCGTCAAGGCCGATGATTGCGGCCATGCCGCCGCGCGTCGCGTCGCAGGCTTCCTGCATGAACTTGCCGCGCTGGCGGACGACGCACAAACCGTCCTCAAAACTCATCGCGCCCGCCGCCGTCAGCGCCGTAAATTCGCCGAGCGACAAGCCGGCGGTGGCTTCAAACTTGAGCGACGGCACTCGCTCTTTCAAAAGTTGAAAGCAGACCCAGCTCACGAGAAAAATTCCCGGCTGTGCGTTTTCCGTTTTTGTCAGTTCGGCATCCGGGCCGTTGAAACAGATTCCGGCAAGGTCGTAGCCGAGCGCTGCGTTGGCGCGGTCAAACCACGCCCGCGCGGACGGGAATTTTTCAGCCAGGTCTTTGCCCATGCCGACGACTTGTGCGCCCTGGCCGGCAAAGAGAAGTGCAGTTTTGCTCATGCAAAAATTTAACAACAAAGGTGCCGGGACGCGAAGTGGAAAATTCCAATTCGGCTTTGCGCCGTTGCGCCTTTACTGTTTAATTTATGCGCCATGTTTTCGCACGTTGTCATTTTCTGGACGGACCCGGCCCAGCCGAACGCCGCCGCCGAAGTCATCGCCGGCGCGAACAAATTCTTGAAGCCCATTCCCGGCCTCACCCAATTTCACATCGGGAAAATGGTGGGCAGCCACCGCCCCGTCGTGGATCAGAGCTATCAAGTCGCGCTCAACACCGTTTTCACCAGCAAGCAGGCGCAGGACGACTATGAGGTGCATCCGCAGCATCTGGAATTCGTCGCGCACTGCGTGAGGCCGTTCGTGAAAAAAGTCGTAGTTTACGATTTTGAATAAGGCGGAAACCGTGTCGCGCGAAGGCCACGAAAGTGGCGAAGGGGGAAAAGTCTTTTACCTTCGTATTGCTTCGCGGCCTTCGCGCGACAAGTTTTTTGGCTTTATGCCCGCGGGTGAAACTTCCGGTGAATCTCCCGCAGCCGGTTGCCGGTGACGTGCGTGTAAATCTCCGTCGTGCTGATGTTCGCGTGGCCGAGCAGTTCCTGGATCACGCGCAAATCCGCGCCGTGCTCGAGCAGATGCGTAGCGAAGCTGTGCCGCAGCATGTGCGGCGTCATGTTGCGCTCCACGCCGGCGCGGCGGACGCGGTTCTTAATGTGCAACCAAAGCGTCACCGACGCGAACGGCGTTCCGCGTTTCGTGATAAAAACATTCGCCGGTGATTTGGGCGTGACGAGCTTGGGCCGGCCTGCTTCGATGAAACGATTTAACGCCGCGACCGCCGTCCGCCCCACCGGCACGACGCGCTCCTTGTTGCCTTTGCCGATGACATTGATGAATCCGGCATCCAGATGAAGTTGTTCGAGCCGTAGGTTTTTCAACTCGGACAAGCGCAGCCCGGAAGCGTAGGCCAGTTCCAAAATCGCCTGGTCGCACAAACTTTCCGGCGATTCCGGATTTTCCGGTTCGAGCAGTTTTTTTATTTCATCGTTCGACAGCGCCTTCGGCAAACGCTTCCAACGACGCGGCAGCGACAGATTTTCCGCCGGATTCGCCGGCAGCAATTTTTCATTCTCGGCAAACCGATAAAACGCGCGCAGTGCAGCGATTTCCAGATAAACGCTCTCGCCGCTCAAACGCTTGGTGGATTCCTTCGGCTCATCAGCCAACGGGCGTGCGCGTTCGTGTTGCAGGAACGCCATGAGATGCTTCAAATCAACCTGTTTCCAATCCGTCAATCCCTGCTTGCCAGCCCACGCGGTGAATTTGCCGAGCAGCGCGGCGTAAGTTTTCGCAGTGTTGTCCGACTGCCCGCGCTCGTGGCGCAGGTATTGGAGAAAATCTTCGACGAGCGCGTTCACTGCTTCGACGGCTTGACGGTGAATTCCACGAACCGGCTTTTGTGCAGCGCAATGGTGACGTTCACCGACTGGATGTCGCGCGGCTCGGCAAATTGGTATTGATAATTTCCACCGCCCCAGCTTGCGCCTTGATCGTTGAGCGTTCGGCCTTGATCGTCGGTCACGGTAAGCGGCGTCAGGCGGATGCCGGAGGATTCGGGGTCGGGATCTGTTTGGAAGACGATGCTGACGACCTTGCCGCCGCCGCCAAATCCCGGGTTTTGACCGGCATATTGTATGGCCGGGAATAACTTTACATGAACGCCGTTGATCGTGGTTTCGGCAAAGGCGGCTTTCGCCCGGCCCTGGTTCATCTGGTTGTTCCATACCCAGTAACTTTGGGCGTCCTGCTGGCTGCCCGCATTCACGGGAATGTTCGTCACGCTCCAGAGTTCGTCGTCGTTGAAGCCGGAAGTGCGCGAAAATTCCAGGCGCACTTTCCACGCCGGTTCATTTGGCCAAAGTCCGGGCTGGAAAAAATATCCCACCGGCTGGCCATTCTGATAATTTTGGTTAATCCAGCCTTTGACATAATTGCCGGTCGCGTCGGTGGTCTCAACCTGCACCGGCCTCCAGTTTGTCACCGACTGGCCTTTTTGCTGGGCGTCGAAATCAATTTGGACGGTTTTATTTGCAGGATCATTTCGCGGAATTCCGTTTCCGCGATTGTAAGGCGATGGCGCGTCGGCGAGCAATTTGTCCAGCGTCACGTCCAGATCGCCGTCGGATTGCGTGTCTGGCAGCGGGTCGGGCGTCCAGTGTGAAAATGTTTTTCCACGCGCCGGATTGGAAATGACGAACTGGCCCTTGGCAAGTTGCTCCCCGCGCTGGCCGTAGCTCATGATGTGCAGATAAATTTTCCTGTCGCGACGTGGGAAGGCGTCGAGCCGGACACCCATGAGTTCCATGCCGGTTTTAATCTGCCGGGAATTGCTGAACTGGCTCGTGACGCACGCCGTCGCCTCCTGGTCATACGCAAGCACTTGAAAATTTCCCCACTGGTTGCCTTTGTGTTCGTTCAAAATCCAGACGACGAGGGTGTCATTTATTGTGTCAAATGAAGACGGCCCGCCGCCGACGCGACGGCCTGTTGTTTTGACCGTCGGAAATTTATGGTGCTTGCCGTATTCCACGCCCAGCAGTGTCAGCTTCGAGCCGTCTTTCAACGTGATGACTTGCGGACTGCGCAGCCACCAGAGTGTCGCGACGGCGATTCCGGCAATCAAAACCGAAACCGCGCTCCATAAAATTATTTTTTTCATGGCCGTGAAAATTTTATTGCGCAGCCGTCGCCGCTGGCGGGGCTTTTTCCGGCTTGGCGGTGAACTCCACGAACCGGCTTTTGTGCAGTGCGATAGTCAGGTTGAGATTGGTCGCGCCGCCGAGGTCTCTCAAGCCGTAACGGTAGGTGCTGCCAGCCGCGCCGCCGCCGTTCCAGCCTTGATTCATGTTCTCGATGTCGTTGGTCTGGTCATCCGTCAGCTTGACGATCGTCATGTGCATGTCATTCGGCAGCGAAGGCGTGACCTGAATCGCCATGCCGCCCTGAAGATACGCACCCATCCCCGCGTCGGTGAATTGCTTCGGCGTAAAAATCTTCAGGTGAAAGCCGTTCAAATCCGCCTCGGCAAAAACCGGATTGTTGGTGTTGCCGCGCCGGGTGTTGCCGTAATTGTAAAAATCCTGCTGGCGGCCATCTGCCAGCGGAATGTTCTGCGCCGACCACAATTCGCTGTCGGCAAAATCCGATTGCTGCGAAAATTCCACGCGCAGTTTCCACGCCGCCTCGTCGGGCCACAGGCCGTATTGATAAACCACCGTGTCTTCGTTGCCCTGCCAGTCATTTTTGGCGACACCGCCGCCCACGTGATTGCCCGCTGCGTCGGAAGTTTCGACCATGACCGGCTCCCAGTTCGTGGCGGCATTGCCGCCACGCTCGGCGTGGAATGTCATCTGCACGCCCTTGTTCGCCGCGTCGTCGGCATCGTCCTGATTGCGCTGGTAAGGCATGGCCACGCCGGAAACCAGTTTCGTCAGCGTCACCGAGAAGTCGTCGTCCTGCTTCGTGGCGGGCAGCGGTTCCGCCGTCCATGTCGGAAGCGAACTGTGGACTGGATTGCGGATGATAAACTTTTGCGCCGACATTTCCTGCCCGCCGTTGCCCTGCTCCTGGACGCGAACGACAAATTTCCCCTGCCGCCGTGGAAATGCCTGTATCTGGACGCCGATGATTTGGCTGGCCTGTCGGTTGCCGTTGCCATAGCCGTAGCTTTCCGAACACGCCGTGCCCGCCGTGTCATACAAATAATACTGGAAATTCGGATACTGCTGCGGGTCCTGCTCCTGCCGCACCCAGAGCACCAGCGTGTCCGTCGGCGTGGTGAACGCGCCCCCCGCACGCCCGCGCGCGCGCGCCGTGGTGCTGGTCGTCGGTTTGGTGCCGGGCGGCGTATGTCTCTTGCCGTAATCCACGGCCAGCAACGTCAGCTTGTCGCCGCTGTCGAACGTGATGATTTGCGGTTTGCGCAGCCACCAGAACGCGCCGGCGGCAATGCCGAGAATTAAAACGACAACAACGCTCCACAGCAGGATTTTTATGTTTTTTTTCATAAGATTTCCGTTAGTTGTCCAAACGCGTGAGCCATTGCGTCCGGGTTATGTCCAGCATTCCGCCTGCGCCCGATTCTGGCAAGCATAAGATATAAACAACTCGGCAACCGATTTGTTACAGAAAATCTTTAACAAAAACCGGCGTTTTGGAAATTACAATCCTCGTCGCAAATTATTGCCGACTGCCCGCGCTCGTGGCGCTGTTATTGCAGAAAATCTTCGACGAGCGTTTGCATGATCAGGTGTGCAGCGAAAGATTTGTCGCCGGAAACCTATCTTTCGGCAAGCAGATTGCGCGTATGAAAGTGAATCAGCTTGAACGCCGCAGCAAAATGGAAGATACATCATTATTCAAATGAGACTAAAAACGCACAGCAAACAGCGGCGGCGGGCGATGACGTGGATTGAAGGATTTTTGGTGACTTTTGTGATTGTTGTTCTGATTGGCATGATTCTTCCAGTGCTCAGCAATCCGCGCCATGGGCATCCGCCTAAAATTATGCTGGCCAGAGTTGAAATGTCCGACCTAGCAACTGCCGTCGAAGCTTACGAAGCTGATTACAACCGATTGCCTCTGGCAGATTATGCGACAAATGAAGACATCACCTGCGGAATTAGTTCAGCCGAAATTCAAGGTTTCAAGAAAATTGATGGAACAAAGCTGGTGGCAACAAACTCGGACTTGCTTGTCATCCTTATGGACTTTGTTTCCGGCGTAAACGCCGGACATAAATTCAATCCGAAACAAGTCAAATATCTCAATGCCAAGTTGTCTGGGGACACAAATTCATCCGGCGTAGGTGTTGACTATCAATATCGAGATCCGTGGGGAAATCAGTATGTCATTTCACTTGATGCAAACCGAGACGGCTATGTTCGCGATGGCTTTTACGCCTGTCCGGATTTGTTCGCAAGCCACACACCCACACCGTTGATAAATACCAACGGCATTTATGCGTATCATGGCAGAGTAATGATTTGGTCTCGCGGGCCGGATGGCAAAACAAGCATGAATGTTCCCGCCAACGCCGGCGTCAACAAAGACAACGTGCTTAGTTGGGAATAATCAAAGTTTCTTCCCCGTCAGCTTTTCATACGCCTCCAAATACTTCGCGCTGGTTTTGGCGACGACGTCGTCCGGCAGTTTCGGGCCGGGCGGGGTTTTATTCCAGTCGAGCGTTTCGAGATAGTCGCGGACGAATTGTTTGTCGAAGCTCGGCTGGCCTTTGCCGGGTGCGTATTGGTCGGCCGGCCAGAACCGCGAGGAATCGGGCGTCAACACTTCATCAATCAAAATCAATTTGCCCTGAAACAAGCCAAATTCAAATTTCGTGTCGGCGATGATGATGCCGCGCTGCCGGGCGTAATCACGGCCGGCCCGGTAAATCTTCAGGCTCAGGTCGCGCGCCTGCGTGGCAAGCTCCGTGCCGGTGATCTTGCAGGCTTCCTCGAAGGAAATATTTTCATCGTGCCCGGCCTCGGCCTTGGTGGATGGCGTGAAAATCGGTTCGGGCAGTTCGGCGGATTCGGTCAGGCCCGCGGGCAGCTTGATGCCGCAGACGGTCTGCGATTTCTTGTATTCCTTCCAGCCGCTGCCGGAAAGATAGCCGCGCACGATGCACTCGATGGCGAGCGGCCTGGCTTTTTTAACGATCATCGAGCGGCGCGCGAGTTGCGCGGCGAACGGCTGCAAATTGTTCGGCAACGGATCGTTCGCGCCGGCGAGCAGATGGTTCGGCACCAGCGAGGCAAATTTCTCAAACCAGAAATGGGAGATTTGCGTGAGCACCTCGCCCTTACGCGGAATGCCGTTGGGCATGATGACGTCGAAGGCGGAAATGCGGTCGCTGGCGACGAGCAGGAAGCGGTCGCCGAGGTCAAAGACTTCGCGGACTTTGCCGGAGCGGACTTTTTTGATGCCGGGCAGGTCGAGCTGGAGAATTGGTTCGTTCATGGTGGGCGAAAAATAAAGTTCCCCGGACAAAATTCAATTGTTTTCCATTTGTGATTTACGCGGCATATCCAAATTGGAGCGGCTCGCAAATCGTAAACGCATATTTTTAATCAAATCATTCCGCCTCGGTCGGCGGCAGGAGTTTCACCGAAAGCGGAATGCCCGCCTGCGAAACATCGTCCAGCCGCACGTCCACGGAATACAAACCGGCCTCCGCGAACTTCAACTGCTGGATGTTCACGATGAAATTGCGCGTGAGAAAATGCACGTCGTCCGGCAGCACGACCG
>Ga0181534_10002374_pt1 | contig 11707 bp, 13 predicted proteins | sample PEATcosm2014_Bin_37_FD_119758 | JGI IMG/M metagenome (GOLD analysis project Ga0181534, IMG submission 119758) | Peatland microbial communities from MTU Mesocosm Facility, Houghton, MI, USA - PEATcosm2014_Bin17_10_metaG | ecosystem: Environmental > Terrestrial > Soil > Wetlands > Peat | place...
CCCGTCGCGGAGCTCGGCGTGCAGCGCGGCGTCGACCTGCGCAAGACCTTCCCCGAGGGAACGCGCCTGGTCGTGAAGGTGCTCGAGACGGGCGAGGGGAGGCTCCGCTTCTCGGTCAAGGCCGCGAAGGACGCCGAGGAGCGAGCGCAGTTCGAGGAGGCCCGGGGCAAGGCGGGCGGGTCGGTGTCGTTCGGGACCTTCGGCGATCTGCTCAAGAAGCGGAAGTAACTCAGCGCAAGGCCGCCTCGCGGCGCTCGAAGAACCGAAGGGCGGCGTCGACGTCGCCGTCCGGGAGCGCGTGTCCGCCCTGGGCGAGGAAGCGCTCGTGGGCCCAGCTCTCCTTGTCGAGCTCGGTGTCGAGCTTGACCATCTCGTCGTGCGACGGGTCGTCCTCCGAGAGCGTCAGCAGCATCGGGTAGCGCTCCCCCGTCGCCTTCACCGGCTCGACGGGGCCGGCGCGAGCGACGACGAAGGCGCTCGCGCGAAACCAGTCGCGCTCGGCGAGCAGCCCCGCGAAGTACCCGCCGTTGGAGAACCCGAAGACGTATCGCCTCCCACGTGCGCCGCTGCGCGCCGCCAGCGCGAGCGGCGCCCGCCACTCCTCGACGAACGCCGGGCCAGCGCCCTCGTTGCGCTCGTTGCTCGGCCAGCACACACGCGCCGCGTACTCCGGGGCGGAGCACTGGCCGACGTGCCCGCGGAGCGCGAGCGTCGCGAACCCGGACGCCGCGGCGCGATGGGCGACGCGCGACTGCCGCGACAGCTCCTCGCTCGCAGCCGCGGGGTCGAAGATGCCGTGCAGGTAGACGACGAGGGGCCACGGCGGCGGCGTATCCGGCACCTTCAGGCAGCCTCCACCAGGGATGGCCGTGAGCCCCTCCGCGCACCAGTCGATCGTGGCGGCGTCGGGGATGGCGGCCTCCTCGTCGTCCGCCTCGTCCTCCGTCGCCCCCTCGTTGAAGAACCAGTGCTTCGGGAGCCAGGAGAACCAGCCGACCTTCGCGTGCGCCTTCGCGCGCGCGTGTCCCACGACGACGCCGATGCCGACGACCGACACGAGAGAGATCGCGGCGAGGGTGAGCCGCGCTTTGCGGTTCATGGGGACTGGGTCTGGCAGGGTGTTGATAAACACCCTGCGTCGCTCGCACTGCGAGCCCGCGAGGGGTGGGGACCCCAAAAAACCACGTTTTTTGGGGCGGGGAGGCTCGGCCTCCCCGTGATGGCAACGGCTAGCAGGTGTTGAAAAGGCTTTTTCAACAGCCTGCTAGTGCGGCGAGTCCTTGGGGACGAACGCCGTCGGCGCGAGCTCACCCTCAACGAACCCGAAGTACTTCGCGCACTGTTCGAGCATGAACTTCTGCCCTTCGGGGGAGGCGAGGTCGACCTTGTACGTGTTGATGTACTTGACCGAGTCCTTGAGCCAGTCCTGCCACGCCTCCTTCGAGACCTCGGCGAAGATCTTCTGACCGAGGTCGTTCTTGTACGGAGGGCGGTCGAGCCCCGGCAGATCCTGCTTCTTCATGCGGCAGTGGACGGTGCGGTCGGGCATGGCGGTCATGATGTAGGCGAAGGCATCAGGCTCGTAAAGCCGGTCGCGGCCCGTTCAGCTGCTCGCCGACGCGTAGCGGCCGAGCGCGCGCCGCCACATGGCCCGCGCGGCGAGCGCGAACAGCGCGGCTTCGGCCAGCGCGATGGCGCAGGTCTCGGTGTCCAGGTGCCCCAGGAGCGCCCGCGCGGGGACGGTGGTCATGAGCCCCAGCGGGACGACGAAGGTCAGAGCGAACCGCGTCGCGCCGCGGAAGACGGTGGAGGGCCAGCGCGACGCGTCGAGCGCCGCGCTGAGCACGTCGGTCAGGTTGTCGGTCCGCACCGCGTAGAACACGCTGCACATCGCCATGGTCCAGACGGCGTGGAGCATCACCGCGGACGCCGCGAACAGCACCGAGGCCAGCGCGACGGCGCTGGCGGACGGTGGGCCCCCCAGCCGGTGGAAGGCGACGATGAGGATGCCGAGCGCCGTGAGGACGTTGGCCGAGCGCCACACGTGGAAGCGCCCCGTGGAGACGAGGAACAGGGCATCGGCAGGGAGCAGGAGCACGAAGTCGAAGGTCCCGCGGCGCACGTGCTCGACCACCGCGACGAAGCTGGGGTTCATGACCCCTTCGAGCAGCGCCTGGAGCAGCGTGAAGAAGCCGACCACGACGAGAGCCTCCCCGAAGCTCCACCCCGCGACCTCCGCCCGGGACCCGAACACCACCAGGAGCGGCACGAGGACGGTCGACGTCCACAGGACCTCGATGACCGCGTCCACCACGAAGTCGGTGCGGTACGCCGCCGCGACCAGGAGCGACAGGCGGAGCTGGGCGACGAGGAGCCGGAGGTATCGGCGCACGTCAGCCTCCGTGCGCCGAGAAGCGCGCGAGGCCGCGGCGCCACACGACGAGCGTCGTGAGCCCGGCGGCGAGGACGAACGCGAGCTGGCGCGCCATGAGCGACGCGGCGCGTGGCCGGTCGAGAGCGCCGACCAGGAGCTCCACCGGGAGCCCGATCTGGTAGCGGAACGGGAGCCAGTCGAGCCACGGTCGCGCGGCGGCGGGGAAGAGGTCGAGCGGCACGAGGTAGCCGCTGAAGACGAACAGCCCCGCGAGCCAGGCATCCATCACCTTGGCGCTCGAGCCGACGAAGAACGCGAGCGCGCCGATGGTCGCGCTGACGGCGAGCGAGAGCAGCCACGCGAGCGTGACGGAGACGCACGCGAGCCCCAGGAGGACGGGGTCGCCCGTGACCGCGCCGCGGCCGAGCAGGGCGAGCATGATCGCCGCGACGACGACCGAGCCGAGGACGCGGACGGGCATCGCGCCGACGCTCTCGGTCGCATAGCCCAGGAGCGGATGGGCAGGGAGGAGCAGGCGCGAGGCGATGCTCCCGGCGCGGATGTCGAGGTTGATCTGCCAGGAGATCCACGAGGCGGTGAGGCTGCGAACGATGAACGTCGCGAGGAAGTAGCCGACGATCTCTCGCTCGCCGTAGCGGCCGATCGCGCCGTCCGCGGCGACCGCGCCGAAGAACGCCATCATGATGAGCGGCATGGTCGTCGACAGGAGCCAGACGAGCGCCTCCGCGCGGTAGGTGAGCGCGCCGACCGTCCCGACCCGCAGGAAGGCCCGGACGACCGCGAGCTCTCGCGCCAGGCTCACGCCTCCGCCTCGTGCTTCGCTCGCTCCCGGGCGAAGAGCTCGGCCATCACCTCGGCGAGCGGCGGGTCCTCGACGGTGAGATCGTGCAGGGGGAGGCTCGCGAGCGCGCCGGCGAGCGCGGCCTGGAGATGCTCGGGCTCCACCCGCAGGACCAGCTTCAGGTCGGTGTGCTCCACGACGACCGTCGGTGACGAGAGGAGGAGATCCTTCGCCTCGACCGGGCGGGAGAGCCGAAGCACGAGGAGCTTGTCGCGACGCACGCGCTCTGCCAGCGCGTCCAGGGGGCCGTCATAGGCGATGCGCCCCTTGCCCATGACGATGACGCGCGGGCAGAGCGCGGCGACGTCGTCCATGTAGTGGCTCGTGAGGAGGACCGTCGCCCCGCGCTCCTCGTTGTAGCGCTGGATGAAGCGCCGGACGGCGAGCTGCAGCGACACGTCGAGGCCGATCGTCGGCTCGTCGAGGAAGAGCACGCTCGGGCGGTGCACGAGCGCGGCGGCGAGCTCGCACTTCATCCGCTCCCCGAGCGACAGCTCGCGTGCCGGCCGCTTCGGCAGGTCACCGAGGTCGAGCCAGTCGCCGAGCTCGCGCAGCGTCGCGTCGAACTCTCCCCGGGGGACGTCGTAGACGGCGCGATGCAGCTCGAAGGTCTCCTCGGCCGGCAGGTCCCAGATGAGACGCTGCCGCTGGCCGGTGACGAGGCCGATGCGCCCGAGGAAGGCGCGCTCGCGCCTGCGCGGGTCGTGGCCTGCGACGGTCGCGGTCCCATGGGTCGCGTGCAGGAGCCCGGAGAGGACCTTCAGCGTGGTCGTCTTGCCGGCGCCGTTCTCCCCGAGGAGCGCCACCCGCTCGCCCGCCGCGACGTCGAAGCTGACGTCGTCGACGGCCTTGACTGTCTCGAGGGGGCGCACGAAGAGCGAGCGAAGCGCCGCGAGCGCGCCCGGCGGCCGCTTGTGGACGGAGTAGTGCTTGCTGAGGTTCTTGACCGCGATCATGGGCGCTCGGGTCGGGGTGCGCGTCGTCCGTCGCCGGTGGAACGTTCTACGCCGTTCAGCGGAGCCGCGATGCACCTCGACCGTCCCTGAACCGTCCGCTATCTACCACGGACCTCGCCGTGAAGATCGACCCCCGCACCGCCACGCCGTGCCGCACCGTCGCCTTCAGACCGGACGGGCGGGAGCTCGCCGAGGCCAACTACCTCGGCTTCGTGACGGTCCGCGCGGCGTCCTCCGGGGAGGTCGCGCGCCGCTTCCTCGCGCAGACGGCCCTCGTCGAGACGCTGCGCTACGAGGCGCGGACCGGGGCGATCCTGCTCGTCGGCGCGGGCTTCGAGGGGGGGCGCGACTTCGGCGCCGTCAAGGCGCTCGACGCGGCCACGGGTCGGCGGCTCCTCGAGCTGCGCGGTCACACCGACGACGCGACCGACGTCATCGAGCTCGACGGCGACCGGCGGCGCATCGTGTCTGTCGGGCTCGACCGGAGAGTGATCGTCCACGACGTCGAGGACGCGTCGCGCACGTGGGTCTTCGCGGGCTACGAGGACTACCTCAACACGTGCGCGGCGAGGCCTCGCCACCCCGGCCAGCTCGCGGTCGCGGGCGACTCGCCCTTCACGTACGTGCTCGACGCCGACACGCGCGCGGTCGTCGCCAAGCTCGACACGCCCGGCGACTGCAACGGCCTCGGCTGGAGCGACGACGGGCGCTACGTCCTCGTGGCCGACGACTTCGGGCGCGTCCTCTACTTCGACGCCGACGCTGCCCCCGCCTGGAAGCTCGTCGGCGAAGCGCGCGTCGGCGGCGCCGCCAAGCGCATGGTCGTCGACCCGGCCGCGCCGTCGCGCCTGCTCACGGCTTGCTACGACGGCCGCGTCTGGTCGGTCCCGCGCACGCCGGGCGGAGGCGAGCCGGAGGTCGTCGTCGATCGCCGCCGCGGGATGTGGGGCATCAACGTCGCGGCGACGCGCGACCGGGTCGCCGTCCCGAGCTACTTCGACCGCGCGTACCTCCTCGCGCGCGACGCGTCGGGGCGGGTCATGGGCGACGTCGGCCCCGAGCCCTCCGCGACCTTCGGCTGCAACTGGGTCGCCCTCGTCCCGGGTGGCGCCGAGATCGCCGTGACCCACGACGACGGGCGCGTGCGGGTCCGCGACGCAGAGACGGGGGCGCTCGTCCGGGTGATCGGGCCCGACTCGAGCTCGCTCTACATGGGGCTGGCGTTCCACCCGCACCTCCCCGTGTTCGCGACGATCGACTTCCACGGCGAGCTGCTCGTCTACGACTACGCCTCCGGGCGCGTCGTCTGGCGCCAGGTGATGGGCTTCGGCCCCGGTATCTCTGTCGACTTCAGCCCCTCTGGACGCTTCCTCGCCGCGGGCGGGTACGCGTGGCGCGGCCGGATGATGACCCTCGGGGACGACGGCATCCCGCGCGCCGTCACCGAGCTCGAAGCCGCGGCGCGCGGCGTCTGGAAGTCGCTGGCCTTCGCGTCGGAGGCGCGCCTCCTCGTCGCGTCGGGCGACGGTGCGCTCATCGTGCACGACCGCGTCGACGACCGCTGGCGCGCCACCCGCACCATCCGAGGCACGCCGCCCATGGAGCTCTCCAACGGCGTCGCGCCCTCGCCGGACGGACGGCTCGCGTACGTCGTCTCGCGCGACCAGTCCCTGCGCGCCTTCGACCTCGAGTCGGGGGCCGAGGTCGCGTCGGGTCTCGCGCACGTGCGCGGCGTCAAGACGGTCCACGCGGCCGGCCCCCACGTCGTGACCGGCGCCTACGACCGGACCGTGCTCATCTGGTCGGCCGACGGCCTCTCCGTCTCCGTCCCCCCGATACGTCTGGCAAACTCCGGCGTGTCCGGCGTTCGCTGCCACGCGGGGCGCGTCTACGCGTGCTCGTTCGACGGCGTGGTCTTCGCCGCCGACGCCTCGACCGGCCGCGTCCTCTGGTCCCGGAACGCCGACGACGCGAGCCGCGGAGCCTGACGCGTGCAGGCCGACGGCTATCTCTTCGTCGAGCTCTACGTCTCCGACGTCGCCTACTACACGGCCGTGTTCCGCGACGTCCTCGGCCTCGCGGTGGTCGAGGACGACGGCGGGTTCGTGAAGCTCCGCTCGCCGCACGCGACCGTGATGCTGAACGACGGACGCGATCTCGCGGCGGACCATCCCTTCGCCGACTTCCCCGCAGCGACACGCCGCGGCGTGGGGGTCGAGCTCGGCTTCGTCGTCCGCGACCTCGACAGAGCGCGGGCCGCGGCGCTCGCGATCCCCGGCCAGCGCGTCAGCGAGGTGACGCATCAGGAGTGGGGGATGAGCGACTTTCGCGTCCTCACGCGCGAGGGGTACTACCTCCGCGTCACGACACCCGACCCGGAAGCCGGCTGACCCCTCGGCACCCGCCGGGGGGTCGTCTCTCGCCCCGGGGTTGGCGCCACCCTGCCTCGGGATCGCGCCTCTCTCCGTCGGGAGATGGCGTCGCTCTGCCTCGGATAGCGCCACTCTCGCTCTGGCTGGTGCCACTCTCGAGCGAGAAGGTGTCGCTTTCCCCCCTGGATAGCGCCACTCTCGCTCTGGCTTGTGCCACTTTCGCTCTGGTTGGCGTCACTCCCCTCGAGATGGTGTCACTCATCCGTTGAGATTGGCGTCACCCTCCCTCGCGATGGTGCCACTCTCGCTCGTGGATGGCACCACTCTCGTTCGGGATGGCAGCATTCTCGCTCGGGATGGCAGCACTATCGCTCGGGATGGTGCCAGTCTCGATCGGCATGGCATCGCTCTCGCTCGGGATGGTGCCACTCTCGCTATGGATGGTGCCACTCTTGCGCGGGATGGTGCCACTCTCGCTCTGGATGGTGCCTCTCTCGCGCGGGATGGTGCCACTCTCGCTCGGGATGGCACCACTCTCGCTCGGGATGGCACTACTCTCGCTCGGGACGGTGCCACCCTCCGCGGTGTAGGCAGATGTATGCTGCTAATTGGGCCGGTGGATTGGCCACCCCGTACCATCGGCGCATGAACACCTCCACGCTCCCTGCCTCGTGTCTCGCCCCCTGGACGACCCAGCGTCGGTCCCAGCGCCGCTCGGTCCGTCGCGCCGTCCGCCTCGAGTGCGAAGTCGTGCGTGAGCATGACTTCAAGCTGATCGCGTCGCGCGCCGTCGACCTGTCCCCCGACGGCATGCTCGTCCTCGCCGACGCGCGGGTCCTGACCGGGGAGGAGGTCGTCGTCTCCTTTCGTACGCCGAGGAGCCCGCACTGGTTCGACGCCTGCGGCACCATCGCCCGCGTCGTCCACGGCCGCCGCCCCGGCGACTTCGGCCCTTGCATCGGCATCAAGTTCGAGGAGACCGAGGAGATCTCGCGCATCGTCCTCGGCGAGAAGCTCCGCTGCCTCCCCCCGCCGCTCCCGCGCCGCGCGGCCCGCCTCGACTACGCGGCGATGGTCGCATCGGCGCTCGCCCACTGACATCCACCCGGAGGAGCGACATGCCATTCACCGCAGGCGTCCCGATCGCGGGTGACGGGCTCGAGCTCCCCGGCGTCACGCATCGCCGCATCGACGTGGGCGGGGTCTCGCTCCACGTGGCGCTCGCAGGGGAGGGGAGCGGGCCGCTCGTCGTGCTTCTCCACGGCTTCCCGGAGTTCTGGTGGTCGTGGCGCTACCAGATCCCGGCGCTCGCCGAGGCCGGGTTCCGCGTCGCCGCGCCCGACCTCCGCGGCTACAACCTCTCCGACCAGCCCGCCGACGTCGCGGACTACAGCCTCGCCCACCTCACGGCGGACACCGACGGTCTCATCCGCGCCCTCGGCGAGGACAAGGCGCACGTCGTCGCCCACGACTGGGGGGCCGCCGTCGCCTGGGACTTCGCGATGCGCTACCCGAAGCGCCTCGACCGCCTCGCCATCCTGAACGTCCCGCACCCGCGCGTGATGATGCGCGCCCTCATGCGCTCGCCGCGGCAGCTCCTGCGCAGCTGGTACATGTTCTTCTTCCAGCTCCCCCACCTGCCCGAGCTCATCATCCAGCAGAACGACTACGCGTCCCTCCGGAGGTCGCTCGCGGCGGGGCGCCTCGTGCGTCCGGGCGCCGACGAGCTCGAGCCCTACGTCGAGGCCGCGCGACGGAGCGAGTCGCTGCGGGGGGGCATGAACTACTACCGCGCGATGTTCCGAGGGCTCGCGAAGGACCTGCGCCACCGCCCGACCCGCATCGAGCAGGAGGTGCTCGTCATCTGGGGGGAGCGCGACATCTTCCTCGGTCGCGAGCTCTCCGTCCCGCCCGCGAAGCTCGTGCCGCGCTGTCGCGTGGAGTACATCCCCGAGGCGTCGCACTGGGTGCAGGTCGACGCCCCGAGGCGCGTGAACAGCCTCCTCATCCCATTCCTGAAGGGCTAGGCCCCTGCCCGAGCCCGTCCGCGTGCGCCGGTCAGGCGCCGCCCGTCCGCATGCGCAGGTAGTCCGCCGTGACGCGCCCGAGGTCCTCGCCCGCGAGGCGTAGTCGAGTCCCCGAGGCGGGGTAGACCAGCGACGCCGCGATGGCCGACCGGATGGCGATGTCGTCGACGAGCCCGCCTTCGGACGTGAGGATCTGGACGCGCATCTGCACCTCGGTCGCGCGCGAGACGATGCCGCCGTAGAAGCCAGGCTCGATGAAGCTGACGATCGGGCGCACGATGAAGACGCCAGGCGCAGGCTGGACGAGGAAGTGCACCTGCGGGAAGGCGTTCACGAGGGCGGCGGCGTACTTGGTGGAGGTCTCGCTCTTGTCGGTGAGCCAGCTGTCGCGCTGGTCGGCAGACTTGCCGTCGAGGTACTCGGGCTCCGACTTGCCGCCGATGAGCGGCGGGTCGTAGTGGATGGGCTCGACGTAGAAGCGGCTCGCGCCGGCGAGCGGCGTCGGGACGGCCTGCGCGAGGATGGCCCAGCGCGGGCCGCAGCCGGTCAGGGTGAGGGTGGCGACGACGACGAGCATGAGCGCGAGGAGCAGCGGCGAACGGCGCATCCCGCGAGGGTGCTCCCGCGCCGCGTCGCGCGCAACGCGCAAGGCGCCCCCATCCGTTCCCGCGGCCCGACGTGCTAGACGCCCGACTCCAGACCCATGCCTCGCGCTCCTCTCTCCATGTTCCAGGTCCCGAAGGCGGCCCTCGGCATCCTCCGCGAGGCCTCGCGGCATCTCTTGCAGCGCCCGGTCGTGGGGGTCGTCGCCGCGGGCCGCACCGACGACGGCCGGTGGGTCCTCATCCGCCGCGGCGACACGGGGACCTGGGCGCTGCCGGGCGGGACGCTCGAGTGGGGGGAGACGCTGCGGGACGGGCTCGCGCGCGAGCTCCGGGAAGAGGCGGGGGTGGAGTCGTTCGAGCTCTCGAGGCTGGTCGGCGTCTTCTCGCGTCCCGACCGTGACCCGCGCTTTCACGCCGTGACCGTGGTCGCGGAGTGCAAGGTCGCCGCGCCGTCGCGTGAGCCGATGAACGGGCTCGAGATCCGCGAGGTCGGCCTCTTCTCCGACGCCGACGTGCCTCCGGACCTGGCGATGGGGATGCGCGACATGCTCGACGCGGCGCGCCGCAACGAGCCCCCCGTGCTCGAGTAGCTCGTGACGTCACCGCCGCCGACGCCGCTCGCGCCGCTCCCCCCCGACCGGCTCGTCCGCTGCGCGCGTGGCGACCAGCGACCCCGCGCGATCGCGTGGTTCGGCTTCAGCGCGTTCTGGGGCCACCTGCGCCACCTCGCGGCGTCCGCCATCGCCACGGAGAACATCGACTCGCGGACCTGGATGATCCCCGACCCTCCGGCCGATCTTCTGGAGGCGATGGTCGCGGTGCTGTCGGCCCGGGGCGCGAAGCGCGCGGAGACGCTGGTGGCCGCGCTGGGCGGCGAGGTCTGGATCGACTTCGTCGCCGATACCGGGGACGACGTCACCGTCAGCGAGGCCGTCGCGCGTCTGCTCGCCGCCGAGTACTCCGCCCCCGACCCCGACGACGCCTCCCGCCCACTCAGGCTCCCGCGCGGGGACCTCCTGTTCCACGGTGGCGACCTCGCCTACCCCGTGGCCACGACGCTCGAGATGACGCGCCGGCTCGTCGAGCCGTGGAACCGCGTCATGGTCGCGCGCGCGGCGGAGGACCCGCGCCCCCGCGTCCTCGTCGCCGTCCCCGGCAACCACGACTGGTACGACGGGCTCGACGGCTTCGCCCGCCTCTGCCAGGCGCCTTGCGGCTTCGAGGAGCCTCCGCCCCCGGCGGACGCGCTCCACCCGTCGCCGCACACGTTCCCGGTCCTCGCCTGGGCCGAGGCCTTCGCGCGCGGCGAGGCGGTGCGCAAGCCGGGGGCGATGGCGTTCGCAGGCTACGTGCCGGTCCAGCGCGCGAGCTACTTCCGGGTCCCGCTGACGCAGGAGCTCGAGCTCTACGCGGTCGACCGGCAGCTCCGGAGCGTCGATCCTCGACAGCGCGCCTACTTCTCCGTCGCGAGCTCCACCGGCGAGGCGAGGCGTGGCAGGCTGATCGTCTTGCCCGACCCGGCTCGGGCCTGGGGCGAGGCTCGACCGGACGGCGTCGCCGCGCTCGCGGCACTGGGGATCGACCCGTCGCGCGAGCCGTCGTTCGTGCTCACCGGAGACGTGCATCACTACGAGCGGTCGACCGAGGGGCCGAGCGTGCACGTGGTCGCCGGGGGGGGCGGGGCTTTCCTCCATGGTGCGCGGGTCGCCAGGCGCGGCGCGCGCTACGAGCGCGACGTGGAGTTCCCGGGGCCGATGGCCTCGCGGGCGATGCTCCGCACCTTGCCGTGGGTCGTGGCGCGGGGGGGCGCCGGGTGGGTCGTGACCGCCGCGTTCGCCGCGGGGGACGCCGTCGCGCTGCTGCCGGCAGGGCTCGGCGTCCGGCCGATGTCGATCGGCCTGGCGGCGTTCATGAGCGTCTCCGTCGCCGTGGGCGCGGCGCTCCTCGTCGGCTGGCGCCGGCACCGGCTCGGACGGGTGACCGTGTTCTCGATGCTCCTCGGGCTCCTGGTCGGAGCTCTCCCCATCCTGCTCGGGCTCGGCCTGGACGCGGCCGGTGTGCACGAGCTCGGGCGAGGCGACGTGCGCGAGACGGTCACGTGGGTGGCGGCGTGGATGCTGGCGACGTGGACCAGCGGCTTCGCGTTCGGCGGTCTCCTGCAGGCGATCGCCTGGCTCGGCCTGAACCACGCGCAGCCGTACGCCGCGCTGGGCGAGCCGGGGTACAAGAACTTTCTCCGGCTCAGGGTGCGGGAGGGCAAGGACGGCAAGACGACCGTCGACGCGTTCGCGATAGGCCAGGTCGACCCCGTGCGCGCCAGCCCCGCCGTTCTCATCGACTCGTTCCGCTGGACGCCCTCGAAGTAGGCTCCCCGCCGCGACCACCCACACGCGAAACGTCGCGCAGGGGAGGAAAACGAGCGATAGTGCGCCGTTCGCATGAGGAACCGCTCGCTCCACAGGCCTTCTCTCGTCACCGCCGTCACCTTCGCCGCGGGCGCCATCGCGGCGG